>Ga0307990_1000106_pt1 | contig 79024 bp, 54 predicted proteins | sample EllFjometagen129_FD_203168 | JGI IMG/M metagenome (GOLD analysis project Ga0307990, IMG submission 203168) | Marine microbial communities from Ellis Fjord, Antarctic Ocean - #129 | ecosystem: Environmental > Aquatic > Marine > Unclassified | place: Southern Ocean | collected 2014-10-08
ATGCCCTAAAATATAAACATGCCCCATTCACCCGAAAAAAATCCGTAGTCCTCAATACGGAAATCAAAAAAAGCAACTCACCTCAAAATAAAGATGTTATACGAATTTAACTGCAAGCTGGGTTAAACTCTTTGATTTCCTCTGTGGTAAATTTGATGATCTTACATAAAAGAAATTTATCGTAATTATTATTACTAATATTACATCGAGGGGTCAATAGAATAGACAATTCTCCAATTTCCTTATTGCTCAAAATGTCTCCAGTCCAATATTTATACCTTGTAGTTCTTCGAAAATAATGTTCAATAGCATTTAGTTGAATTTCCTCTATATCATTATTTTTAGCTTTTTTTTCATGTGAGAGATTTTCGAAGACTGCACGAAGTGCAATTCTTTCAAAGACCTCTAATGTTCTTCCAATTGGGTCTTCAGTTTCCTTGGAATTTATTGATTTTAAAATTAATTCAATTTCATCACCCTTAAATTGATTGACAAATGAATCATGTAAAAAACCAAATAATTTATTTTCCAGAATCCCATTAATGCAAAATATCTCCAGAAATCCAGTATCATTAAAAAATTTGATTTTATTACATATTGTTTCAATTGAACTTCCTGATTTCTCGATTTTAAAAATCGTGCCAAAATTTTCGTAGTCTTCTAATTCAGTCAAATAACCACTGTGAATGAAAATTGGGACTCTGTTTTTTTTATAGTTTTCATCTATATAGTCTTTAGCTTTGAAATTTTTTGATTCTATTTCTTTTACGTTATTTGCAAGGTCAAAAATTAACACTCTGATAGATAATGATAATTTAGAATCTTTCTGTAATTCCTCATATTCAGAGATATTTTTACAAATTAATAACTCCATATTTAAATCAATATCCTCAATCATTGATTTAAATCCCTCTTGGACAATCTTCTCATCCTCAAGCAATACAACTATACCCATTTTTTTCCTTTTTTTTAGTCTGATTTTCCTATATAAAATATTGGCCCATAATCTCTATTTTCAGCCCAAATTTCCCAATCTCTATGGCTAAGTAAATTTCTTGTGAAAGAAAGGCCTAGACCTGTTGCATTTTTTTCCTTTTTACTTGTTACTCCGTAATCAAATATTAATTCCAAATCTAGTTCAGGAAGCTTTGGTCCAGTATTACTTATTGCAATGGTATCTTTTAATAGCTCAAATATAATAATTCTTTTCTTGTCGGTAAATTGAAGCCAATAAACAGCGTTATTCACAATATTGAGAAAAGATACCCAAAAAATATATTCTAAATCCTTTATTTCATAATTGTTTAATGTATTAGATATTTCAACAACAATATTATGACGTTCAAGATCCAGGTTGAATAAATAACATACTTTTTTAATAGTATCAAGAGGTGAAAACCTTTTTGGTAAACTCTTACCTATTGCAGGTTGCAATGAATTCTTAAGCTCTTGTAAGGAAGTAATTGAGTTAGATATGTTTTGGATTCTCAAAGTTATTCTATTTTTAATATCATCTTGACTTATTTTTTTTGTAATTATGTTTATCCCTGTTCTTGCTGCGCCCAAGGATGAGATAGGTTGACTTAGTTCATGATAGACAAGCTCAATTCCTGTTCCAAGCGTTGCTAACCGCTGAGAAAAAGATAGAGAATGTTCAATATTATCGAATGCAGTATTTGTTTCATCGATGAATTTCCTCGCTTCGTCAATCAATTTCAAATCTGTAGTAGAACTTAAAACATATTGAATGAATTTTTCTGTGTTTGGCCTATCATGCTTACTTTTTGTTTGTCTTCCAAGGTTATGTCTTTTCCTATACCAAGCTCGTTTTCTTCCTGTTTCTTCAAGAATACCATCTATAATCTTTTTAAAAATTATAAAAGCTTTATTTTCAAAAAAGCCTTCTCTATTGGTTTTTTCGTTGAGCGTATCATTTTCGGGGGAAAACAAAAAAATATTCCCAATGATTTGATTTGGACCTATAGTTTCAATATGTTTTTGAACACGTTTAGCTCCTAAGCCTAACCAATCTTTTTCTTCTTCACCATAAGGTTTTATACCAAACCCATTCTTAGAAATTTTTAATCCAAGATATTTAGTTAATATTCTGGTAGCTTCTCTTCTTCCATCAACCTTTAAAATTTTAGCTAACTTTTCTTTTGCATCACTATCTAAATCATATATCCTGAAATCAAAATAAAATTCACCTACATTAGGATTTTTATATTTGTTATCAATTTCAATACCTTCAATCCTTCTTATCCTTAAATTTTCATCTGAAAGATTAAAAGACGATGAAATGTCAAAGTCTTCTACAAATTCATCTTCCAGTTTCCTTCGACATTCGTATCGACATTTAACTGAGGCATCTTTTAGAGCTCTTCCATAAACTCTATAGTCATAATATTTTAGAATTGGTGACGTGTCTACGGGAAGAAAATCAATTTTCCTTTTAATGTGATCAATAATGAAGTTGATCCCATAATAAAGATCAAACGTACCTTCACCATTATCAATTTTTTGTTTTTTACTAATTATTTTTTGGTCTATTAACTCATCTTGTAGCTCCATATTTAATTTTAATGGAGTTATCAAATCTCTTAATGCTTTAAATATTGAGGTGTTTTCTATTTCTTTTGAATTAAATTCATCTTCAATAATAGTTCGTATGGATTCATCTAAAAGTTGAACAACGATTAATGTCCCTTCACTAAAATCATCTAATAAATTATCCTTTAGAATATTTATCAAATAACCATCTCTTTTTATATTATTTATTTTCAAAATGTTTTCATCTTCAAATAAACTTAGGTAATTTTTTATTTTACCCCCTGGAAAAGTAATTTTATCAAGTAAATCTTCAACCTTAAATATTTCTCTATCAAGCCTTAACCAATTATATTCATTTTCAATATTTTGCTTAGATATAACTGTCAAATATCGCCCTAATGCCATTGCTGCTAATCGTCCAATACCCTTTGATCCTAAAAATTTCCGCTTAAATATCTTACTAACTATAGCAATTGAATCTAAATTTCTCTTTGAACTAACTGATGGTCTTAACCAATCTCCAAACAAGATATCTTCTGTCATTCCAATACCATCATCTTTAACAATTAAAAATGTTCTTTCTGCCTTATTATGATATTGAGTATATACCCAACAATTACAGGCATCAGCATCATAAGCATTTTTTACGATTTCGTTTATGGCGGTTGAGGGATGACCTATTAATTCTTCACCCATTTGAATAATAGATAAAGCACCGGGCTCAAACCTTAACTTCTTAATTTCCATATTATCTATATAAAACAATTAACACAACTAATTCCTTCCGCATCGTCCAAAACATCAATCAGTTTGTTGGACTTTTTGGCAAGGAGTTTATTTCTGATTTTCTTTAAATGCTCTTCTTTGATTTGCTTCATGCGTTCAGGCTTGATCAAATCTTTCAGGCTTTCGTTTTCATTCCAGGAGTAGCCATCTTTTTCATAATCCATGGCTTTTTCGAAAAGTTCCCTGTTTCTTTCGTAAAGCCAAACCCACTCAATCTTTTGCTGATAAAAACAAAAATAACATCCCGAACGGCTCCTGGCGTAGGTCCCTTTTTCTCCGTTTACCTCGTATTCAACTTCTTTATAATATTTTGGGTATGTCACCCCATATTCCTCAAACAAATTTACTACATTTTCCTTTACAATTATTTCATCATTGTTAAGCAATGAAAATTCCTGAAGCTTAGCGATTGGATATTTTGATTCTTTTAAGAGATGGAAAACTGCATGATTAAAAGTAGGTGTATCTATTTCAAGTAAGGTATTCAGTTTTTTACTGAATCCCATTTTTGATGAGAGTGGCTCCAATATAGTTGGGCTTGCTTTTTCGACTACATGGGCTGAAGCAATTTCCATGTAAATATTCAAAAGTTTCAAAATGCTGTCATTATGCAATACTGTGTTCAATATTTCAATACTCCACATATTTTTCCGAAAAGGAAAAACTGTTTGGATATTTGGTTTAGTGGATACGTAGCCTTCCCTGTTTTCATCTCCACGAATAGCCACGTAAGAGATTACTGTATCGTTCCCAACATATTTTTCAAAAGGTTCAAGCTTCAATTTTTTGGTACACCACCGAGCCTGACTTGAAGGCAAGTAGCCACCGTACAAGTCAAGAAAATGGTCAAAAGGATCTTTGGGGCTGTTTTCAGCTGCCCTCAAAAACGTAACCTTTTTCCCCAGAAAAGTTTCCAGTTCATTTATTAAATCGTAGGTTTCCTGCAATTCCTTTCCGGTATCGCAGAAATAGTATTCCATATCGATTTCAGGATACCTTGCCTTCATGTAAATGGCCAGGGCTGCACTGTCCTTTCCTCCTGAAATACCTAAAAGATGTCTAATTTTTTTCGTCATTCAATTCGTCTTGAAGCAGTTTAGTTAAAAGAGCTATGTTAAAGGATTTGTCGTTTGCTTTAAGCTGTGTTTTAAAAGATTTTTCTAAAGTATTAATTTTTTCGATTTTACTCTTTGGAATCCGAATAATTTTTTTCGAAAGCCCTTTTAAAAATGAAGTTACCTCCAGTTTAATTATTTCTTCCCGATCAGGATCAATTTCATTTTTAGATAATTCGGTGTAGTTGTCGAGTTCTCGGATGTTCTCCAAAATTTCATATTTAAGTTTGGAAATTTCCTCATCAGTAATGTTTTCGAGGCTTTTCCCAATACATACCTGGCATATCGAATTTATCCAGGATTTTCGATCATTCAAAACGGTAACAATGCGATTATAAAACACTTTTTGTTTTGGCTTGATCAAATCCTTTTTCAGTTTTTTGTATCGCAATTGAAGGAGCTCTTTATTGTTTGGAAAATCCAACCTTTCGCCTAACACTTCTTGATTAATAAAACTTTCAACCTCATTTACCAACCGATCATAGGCTGAGTTAATTTCATGGATGCTTTCACGAAGCAATAAAGTAAATTCCTCTAATTTTTTATCATCGTTTGATAAATCATCTGGTTCAAACCCTAATGCTAACGGAAAATCAGAGAAAAATGCTTCTTCCGGGTCGGTTGAATTAACAATTGCATCTCTCAGACTGATTGATGTTTTACTTAGTTGTTTTGTTTTTTTTGCATATTCGGGCAATGAATTGTAAAAAACTAAAAAAGGGCGAAGTGTTTCAATAAATGTTTTATTGCTGATATTATTTTGCTCAATTTGGTTAAGGATTTCCCGGTACTTATTAAAAAGTTGTTTTTTAGATTCGGTAAAATCAAATTTTTTAATAAGATAATTCTGTGGTGATTTATTAATCAAATCAAAAACTTCATCACTTAGAATTGGGATGTACGTAATTTCACCGGTAATTTTGTCCTTACCAAAAAGCGCAAAATCATTTTTATTGGCAATTAAGAAGATCGGAATCCAAAAATCAATAAAACCCTGTTTCAATTTGAATGGCTTTCTCTTTAAAATTTCTATAAAATCCTGAACTGATTTTTTAACAGTTAAAGTTTGATTAAGAAATTCGCAGGATGTATCCCACAGCGTTAAAAAGGACTCTTCACGTGGCTGCCTTAGAATTGCTTTAGAATCTACAAAATCATACATACCTGTCGCCTTGATCATTGCCAGGTAAATAGTTTTTTCTGGCGGAAATTTTTCTTCTTCAAAACCGAAATCAATTTTTTCTTCCCCTACCAAAAGCTTTGATAACAGTTTTCTTCTTGCTGATGAAATTGTCCCGGAAATTCTTGATTTATTTACTAATTCATTTTTAAAGATAGGCGTAAAAGTGTAAACCTGATTGCAGATATCAGATAGAAGTTGATTGAATTCTCTTTGATTATTTAACCGCATTTCATTGCCTTGAAAGTACCACTTGATAGAGCCATCATTGGTATAAAGGTTTTCAATTACGTAATAGTTGAGCAAATTCTTATAATGAGCTAAAATAATATTTAGCTCTTGCACTGCAATAGCATCACCAGAGTTTCGACTAATGACTTTTGAAATCTTTTCGATCTCAAATATAGTGTCTTCAATTTTTTCAGTATTGGTGTACCATCCATATAAAATAGCTTGCTGTGATTTTTTTGATTCTTTTTGTATTGTCGATTCTAAAAGGTCTTTGTTGAAAACAAGATTGATGATCCCATCTATTTCATCTTTTGGCACAATATGAATCGGCTCATCACTTATCCAAAAGTTAAAAAACCTTGGTGTACCTCTTTCGTATGAGATACGTTTTGCTGAAATTACCGGGAAACTGAAGTGTTTATTCAGATGCTGTGTTATATCTTTAATCCTTTCGATTAATTGACCAGCATCATTAATTGCCAACTCAAAATCCAGATCCGTTCCGTTTAATATTTTGTATCGTCGATCATATTTAGTAAAATGAAGTATTTTATGAGCAACAAGCTTTTCAAGGACATTATTCGGGTCAGAAACTCCCAAAGCATTCTTGCCATAAACTTCAATAAAAAAATTATCAATTATTCCACCTTTTTTCGAAAAGAGATTCAGTAAACCAATGGTTTTCACAATTTTTATTGCATCATCAGCTTCTACCTCAAATACCGCCTCTACTTTCTCGATTGAATGTTTGATAGAATTCCATTGGTTAAGATGTGGGTTGTACTTTGTTGATAAAAAAGAAAAGTGATAAAAATTTAAGTAATCATAAACACAGGCAATATTATAAAATGGATTTGATTTGCTGTCAAATTTGAATAAACCAAATTCATCATCATTTTCGATAAAGGAAAAAAGAGACCTTTCATTCTGGGCATATTCTTGTAAGGATAAAGTTAAAATAGATGCTGAAAGCAAATCAAGAGGATAGATTTTTTGTGCAAATGAAAACGAATCGTAATCACGCATTGGGAAAAGTTTAGCACTGATGATTACTTCATGAATAGGTTTAATCCGTTTATCATCCTTGGGAAATTTTTCTAAATCATTAATTTTTTCGGCGGCAAGGTAAAGTAGCTGTTCAACGGGTTCATTAAAATTGAGTTCGACTAACCTGCCTTTAACTTTATTCCACTCATCAATTTGAGTAGATGTTAATTCAAGAGAATAAGCATTAAAGTTTTTATGAAGTACAGTTAAAAACAAAATTTCCTTTGATTTATCATTGACCATTTCAGCCAATTGCTGAATAAAATATAATTCCTTTTCAGGATTATTTCTGGCCGCATATTCTAAAAATTTTCCAAATTCATCGATAACCAAAACTAAAACCCTGTTACTATTTTGTTTGCAATATTCATCAATTGTAGATACAATATCACCTGTGGACAATTCACTTGTTTCAATTCCGAAACGTTTGGTGATTGAAGAAATCAATGAAGTGTGTTCACCAACAATATTGATAAACTCAAAGTTTTGTTGGTTATCAAATAATAATGAGGCATCGTAGATATTTTTTTTTCTTAACAAGGACTGTTCCATTGCGATAATAAAAGCTGATTTCCCGGTACCGTATGAACCAATAATACTAAATGACCTACTTCCTTTATGATAGTTTGAAATGATTTGGTTAAATACAGATTGGGTGTTTCGGGTAGGGAGGTATTTGAATTTAGAATCTATATCTCTATTGATGTTTATTGAAGGGGTGTATGTATTAGTTCTCATAGTAGTTTGCTAAAATTGTGAGTGGGTCAGGTTTCAAAGAAAATTGGAGAACAGGATTTCCGGCAGTTTGCGAATAGGATAAAAAATCATATTCATTAACTAACTGTTCTATCTTCTGATAAATCCCATCCCTATTTAACAAAAACACATTTCCAACTGAATTGTTTCCAGATACCAATTCATTTAAAGAAACACTATCACCATAAGAATTATTGGCAAGTAGGGCAAACAGAAAGACCTCTTTTGGTAAGGAATCTCTTTCCATTCTTTCAATTAAATAATAGTCGATCGTTTTTTCACCGTCTATCTGTTTTTTATAATTCCTAATGAGGTTAAGGGATTGCAACAAGCCAGAGTGCTCGTCCTCTACACTAAAAGATTTTTCAATACCTGGCATAAGATAATTTCTTATGAATACGCTAACATCATTAGAAACCGTTTTTTCATTATATGAATTCCCATTATGCTCTTGTGTAATACGTTTGATGTAATTTTGAAGTCCGGTTTTAGTAAATTCGTTTTTAATTTTAATGTAATCGTTAAAAATGATATTGTAAATGGCTGCATAACCTGAGGTTACAAGAAGGTAATGGAACAGCCAAATTGTCCCAACGTCCTCAATATAAGGATCGAACCCACCATCAGCAAGTATTACATTTGCAATTTCATTTAACAGATCAGTGTCATTAACCAAGCCCATAGATTTCATCCAATACTTAATCGATGCAACCATATTTTTACCAACTCCCAATTTGACAATTGCATCATTATCAGAAAATTCATTTCCTTCCTTCAAAAAATCATAGCCTTTTTTTAGCCAAAGCTGCTTGCAAATAAAGGTTTCGTGCCCTGAAAATTTAAATTTTTGCATGGGTCAAAGGTAGCAAATACAATATTAACTTAAAGCAATTGCTTGGTACAAAGTTTTAATTGGAAATGAAAAAATAAAGTCTCCCATCTTCGATCAACTTATTCATATTACGCCATCGAATGCAAACGGGGTGTTGAATTAGTCGATGGTTTCTGAAATCATCCAATCCAGATATTCCGGTAATTTATGAACAAGATAAAAAGGAAGGTTTAGCAATGTATATGGATTCCCCAAGCGTGTTTTTCCTTTTTCCAAATGAAGTTTGCCGGAATAAACCCTCACCGCAAAGGGATGTGGCGAACTGTCGATAAACTGAAATAATGATCGTAATTTTCCGGTAGCCCCGGATTTTACTTCCACAGGAAATATTTTGCCTTCATGCTGAAAAACAAAATCAACTTCGGCATCTGCATCTGCTCGTTCTCGTGTCCAAAAATGAAGTTCCGAAAGCGGTGAGTTTGAAAGAGCTTTTAACTCCTGAGCCGAAATGTGTTCGGACATTCTACCTTGAAAAACATCATCAATTGATTTGGCAAGTAGCATGTCCTGTTGAGCACCGGAATAAAAAATTACCAGACCTGTATCCATCATTTGAATTTTGGGAGAACGCCTGATATTTTCCTTTTGCGGGATGGTTGTGTTTGTAATTGGGTAAACTAGTTGTAGGATAAATGCTTTTTGCAGCATCTGAAAAGCTTCCGCCATTTCGCGGTTTTTGTAATCAGAACCACCAAATCCCTGAAATTTAATTCTACTTCCTGCTAATAATAATGAATGTTTGATGGTATGTCGAATGACTTTAGTCAAGGTGTCGTTACGGGCGTACTTTTCCACATCATCCATAAATGAAACTATCAAACCTTCATACAGAGAATTGAGTGAGTGAACCTGCTTTTCAATAGAAAAATTTTGAACAACTTCCGGCATTCCTCCAACTATCGAATAGAGTTTAAATTTGTCCAATAATACCTGATGTAAGTTATCGGGGAATGGAATTCTTTGCAAGGCTTCACGAGCGGATAACTCACCAATGGCCAATAAAAATTCATCAAATGTACAGGGATACATCCGGAGATATTCAACGCGACCAACCGGAAAACTTATGTTTTTTCCTATAACAGTTTCGAGTAACGAACCAGCCGCAATAACGTAAAGATGCGGCATTTCTTCATGGAAATAGCGAAGCATTTTTACCGCTTGCGGAGAATTTTGAATCTCATCAATGAAAATCAAAATCTTGGAATTTACAGATGTAATATTATGGGAAACGTAAAGTGTATCAACAATCTCCCTGATGTTCAATACCGGATCGAAATACTGAAGTTGCTTTTCATCTTCTAAATTTAGTTTGATGAATTTGTCAAATTCTTGTGCAAATTGCTCTACAACAGTTGTTTTTCCAACCTGGCGTGCTCCTCTTAAAATTAATGGCTTACGATTGGATTTTCCCGCCCATTTCCTAAGATCTTGAATGATTGTTCTTTGAAATATCATAACGTATTATTAATCAATACCAATGTTTGATTTAGGGGGTAAATTTACTATTTATTTGTATAATTTAGGGGGTAAATATTATCAATTCTTGTATAATTTAGGGGGTAAATCCGGGAAACCGAATCAATAATAATATTTTGACATGGAGACAAGGCATGCCTTGTCTCTACAACAGCAAAAATTATTTCCTCCCGAAATCGGCGGGTATTTCGCCCCAGTTTTCGGTGTCCCATTTCAGGATGGGGGTTTGCCGATGTTATTCTATACTCTGGAAAGAAATCTTCTTATCATCTAAAAAGATTTTTTAGTTTTTGGCAGAGAGTTGACCGGAGTTTAGAGAAAGTTTTATTGTCAGATTTTGATTAATTTTGTAAAGTAACTATTTTATATTACCACACTGAATATTATTTTGCAATGCCAACAGTACTAAGGGTAAAAGGATTCCGTTTTTTCTTTTATATTAATGATCATACACCAATGCACATTCACATTGAAAAAGGAGATGGCACAGCAAAATTTACCCTTGAACCCATCGAACTGGTAAAATCGAAACGGCTAAAAGCTTCAGAAATATCAGAAATTAGAAAATTGATCATTGAAAACATTGAACATTTTAAATTTAAATGGGATGAGTACTTTAACAATTAATAAATCTACTTGTGCGAATAAGCTTTGGTTTAGCGAGGATAAAATGCATGTCAGGCTTGACGATGGCCGGGAACTTGCCGTTCCTATCGAGTGGTTCCCCAGCTTAAGGGATGCCACCGATGAACAAAGAAACCGATGGAGATTTATTGGAGGTGGTGAAGGAATCCATTGGGAAGATTTGGACGAAGACATCCTGGTTGATGGCTTGTTATGATCACTCTCCTTTTTTGCTATTTGTCAAATTCATACCTATCCCAAGCTTAAATAGTATCCGTCCATAAAGTCGAATATTTTTTGATTTTGCCCACGCGACCCCTTAGTCCCCTAAAGGGGAGACCCCTCGCTACCAATGCGTTGGGTGGTTCTCCCCTTTAGGGAAGCCAGCCTTGCCGGCTAGGCAGGTTAGAGGGGTGCGTGGTGGGTTGCAACTTTATGGACACACACTAAATAGACTTTTCTCCAAAAGGAGACATTGCATGCCTTGTCTCTACAATACAAAATCACTTCCGTCCGAAATCGGCGGGTATTTCGCCCCAGTTTTCGGTGTCCCATTTCAGGATAGGGTTTTGCCAACTGTTGTTTTTTAACCAGGCCATAGCCCGCCTCATCATCTCAAACACTTTCTTATTTCCCGGGGTTTCGACAAGGTTGGTGTTTATTTGTTTTTTTCTTACCCAGGCCATGGCGGTCATTGAGTCGGAGTAGATGGGGGTGTTTTTTTTCTGTTGCCTGAGCATGGCCAAAGCATGTACCAGGGCAAGAAATTCGCCAATATTGTTGGTGGCATCATTAAAGGGGCCGGCATGAAAAATCTGAATCCCGGAGCCGGTATCCACGCACTGGTATTCCATTACACCGGGGTTGCCGCTACAAGCCGCATCCACCGACCAGCTATCGAGGTTTGCTTCATTTGCTCCGGAGGGTGTTTTTTTTGATGGCTTTTTTTCCCCCTTTTTTCCAATATAATCCCACATATTGCCATGATACGCAAGTTTAGCCTGTGCCTCGTTGGGAAAAGCCATAAAATATGCCCCGTTGAAATTCTTGGTTTGCTGCTGACATTCAGCCCAGCTTTTATAAATGCCGGGTTGTACGCCCTTCCAAACCACATAATATTTCTGACTTTTTTTGGCCATCATTAAAATCAATTAGTTTTGCAAATTGAAAAAAGTTTGACAAAAATGAAGAAAATTATTTTCTATCTCTCAATTTTTTTAAGTGTCCTGATTTCAGTTTATGCGTATTTGCTTGTTTTTGAAGATATCAACGAATTTCAACTTTTTCTGTTTTCGCTCACTTCAGTTTTCTTTTTGATATTTGGCAGCTATGGATTGTATGCCGAAATGCTATGGAAAAAATTCCGTGCGAAAGGAATAAACGAAAACCTGTACGTTGAAGCCAATTATTATGTCCAGAAAAAAGGTTTTTTCGGGCGCTTGTTTTTGTTTCCTTTCATCAAAATCAAATCATCCAATTCTATTGTTGTTTCACTTTTGGGAGCCTTTGCCTGGGTGATTATTATTTCCATACTTTTTAAAGCCATTTTTGGTTAACGATTCAATTTTTTTTAATTATGAAATATCCATTTAATTTCATCCGTGCATCGGTGGCTAATTTTTTTATTCTTATGAAAAAATATTTTGTTTTCGCTTTATTATTAATGATTATCCTGGCCGGCTGCCGGCAGGACAATTCCATTTCGCAAATCCGCAACTTTACAGATAGTACCTGGCAACGTTTCGATTATTTAAATTTCGATTTTCAAATTGAAGAAATTGAGAAACCTTACGATATTTTGGTTTTGCTGAGAACCACCGAAGATTTTCCTTCACAGTCACTCATCATCAATCTTGTAATGAATTTACCCTCGGGCGAGGAGCGGATAAGAGAGTACAAGCTTGAAGTAAAAGATGGGGATGGTGAAATGTTAGGAGAGAAAAAGGCCGGCTACTACGAGCGGTTTATTTCCATTCGGAAAGAAATGAAATTTAGTGAAACGGGCCTGTTGAAATTTGAAATAGAAAACCTGATGAGCAAATATTACACTCCTGGAGTTGTGGAATTCGGGATTGTACTGGAACCTTCCAAATAGGGCTTGCTGAAAAACACAAAACCATATCGTTAACTTTAATATTTCGGTGCTCTGCACCTCCCATATCAATTCCAACTGATGTTTCTACAAAGATTATCGCCACTCTGTGGCTTATCTTTCAGGTGCATAGCACCGGTAATCTTTGTAGAATTTTATCCGGCAATGGGGAAAAAGGTGCAGCGCACCGTAATATTAAATGTAAGGGTTTTTGAATAATCGTACAAAAAACCTTGCATAAAAGCACAACATTATTTATGCAATGAGTTAAATACCAAATTGTTACAAATTTTTCAGCAGACCCTAAATAGCAGTACGCAGTCTTCAGTCCACAGTTCGTAGTCTTTAGTTCACAGTCCAAGCTATGCTGGGAAAACATGAAATCGAATTCCGAATTTTCAGTGATTTTTTGACTATTATTCAGGCTGGTATTTTAATTGAAAAATACAATCCCGCTATATTATATTTTAAAGTTTGAGATAGTGTGTTCCGGAAAAAATGTATGCTTTGAACTCCTGATCCATAAGTTACAGACCAATTAGTTACAACTTTTTGTCGTAATTTAGTGTGTTGCTAAATCAATAATTTTTTGTTCTTTTTTGTTTAGCCATAGGCATCCCCTTGGGAGTGGTTCTGAGTGAACTAAGTGTAAGTGGTGAATTTTTGAAAGTTACCACTGAGGCACTGAGGACACAAAGAGTCACTAAGATGGTTTTTCGGGACTGAAGACTGCCAATCCCGAAAAATAGAAAATCTGTGATTTTCGTAATTTTTCGAGCCCGCTTTGCCGCCAGTGCAGGCTTTTGTATAGGCGAGGCAGGGATGCACGGGCGAAGCCCGGCACTGAGGACTTATTACAAATCCTCCCCCAAAATACCCTTAACTTTAATCCTGTCGATAATAAGACGGCGGCGTAGCAGGTCAAGGTCACGGAATTTTTTTTCAGGGCGGGTGTGTTCCAGGAAATAAATGGAAACCTCTTCGCCATAAATATCCTGGTCGAAATCGAAAATATGTGCTTCGATGGTGAGCACATTCACAGCAAGTGTGGGCCTTATACCAATGTTACTCATGCCCTTGTATAATTTGCCCTTCCATTCAAGCAAAACAGCATAAACGCCATATTCGGGGATGATCTTGTCGGGTTCATCGGGTTTTACGTTTGCGGTTGGGAAGCCAATGGTTCGCCCCAACTGATTGCCCTTAACAACCTCACCAGATATTGAAAAATTATAGCCCAGGAATTTTGTGGCTGTTTTCATATCGCCACGGCTTATCACTTCGCGTATCTTTGAGCTACTCACGGCGATTTTTTCGATATCCTGCATTTCAATTTTTTCTACTTCAAAATTATATTTTGTGCCCATCTCTCTCAAAAATTCCAGGTTTCCTTTACGGTCTTTGCCAAAATGATGATCGTAACCAATAATCACTTTCACAGGCCGGATAGGATCGACAAGATATTTTTTTACAAATTCTTCGGAGCTGGTCAGGGCGAAATCTTTTGTAAATTCAATGCAAACCAAATTATCAACACCAAGCTTTTCAAAGAGTTTTATTTTTTCCTTTCGGGAAATGATAATTTTCAAATTAAAGCCGGGTTGCAGCACTTTACGTGGATGCGGAAAAAAGGTAACCACAACGCTTTGCCCTCCCATTGATCGGGCAGTATTTACAAGCTTCCCGATTACTTTCTGGTGTCCGATGTGGAGGCCGTCGAAGGTACCTACAGTTACCACCGCTTTTGGGATGGATGCAATATCTGATATGTTATGATAAATTTTCACTTCTTTTATTTCCGTTGATCTACAAATTAAACCAAATTATTTTGGATAAGATATGCTGCAATTTGAACGGCATTGGTGGCGGCTCCTTTGCGAAGGTTGTCGCTCACAACCCAAAGATTGAGCGATTTAGGCTGCGACAAGTCACGGCGGATACGGCCAACAAAAACCTCGTCCTTATCGGCGGCATCCAAAGGCATCGGGTAAAGATTGTTCACAGGGTCATCCACAACTGAAATTCCCGGCATTTCCTGTAACAATCGTTTTACTTCACTGATTTCAAAATCATTTTCAAATTCAATATTTATGGCTTCGGAATGGCCGCCAAAAACCGGAACACGTACAACAGTTGCAGTTACCCGGATGTTTTGATCGCCAAGAATTTTCCGGGTTTCATCCACCAGCTTTTGCTCTTCCGAGGTATAACCATCGCTATTAAAATCGCCGCCATGCGGTATTAAATTTAAATGAATGGGATGTGGATATGCTTTTTCGCCGGCAATTCCTTTTTGCTCGTTGACAAGCTGATTCATGCCTTTCATCCCCGAACCGCTTACCGATTGATATGTAGAAACCACCAATCTTTTAATTATAAAAGCCTTGTGCAAGGGAGCAAGAGCTAAAACCATCTGAATTGTTGAGCAGTTTGGGTTGGCAATAATTTTTGTTTCGGAGCTAATGGTGTGCCCGTTAATTTCAGGAACCACGAGCGGTACATTATCATTTAGCCGCCAGGCCGATGAATTGTCGATTACAAAAGTTCCCTGTCCGGCAAACTTTTCAGCCCATGCTTTTGAGGTAGCGCCTCCTGCAGAAAAAATTGCAATATCCGGTTTGTGATTTACGGCCTCAGCGAGCGAAATTACCGTGAGCTCACCAAATTCCCCTGAAATAACTTTTCCCACAGACCTTTCAGAAGCTACTGCGAGAAGCGTTTCCGGCTGAATATTTTGTTCCGTTAAAACCCTGAGCATCTTTTGACCTACAAGTCCCGTTGCACCAACTACTGCTATCTTCATTCGAGCTAAAAATATTTGATTTTGCGCAAAAATAGTATATTTACCCCATTGATTAAATGATAAAATTTTTCTCTATGCGACTCCTGCTTTTAGTTTTCCTTCTCTTTCCTGTTCTTGGTTTTGGTCAGGTTTGGGACGATTTTAGTGATGGTGATTTTACACAAAACCCCTCCTGGGGTGGCGACATCAACCAGTTTAAGGTGAATGAAAATCAACAACTTCAGCTCGATGCTGAAGGAGCTGACACTTCACATTTGGGGACAAGCTTCAGCATGGGGCAGGAAACGGAATGGCGATTTTGGATAAAATGCCCATTCAGCCCATCTTCAAACAACAATGGTAAGTTTTACCTGGCAGGCGATCAATTAAATTTTGAAGCAACTCAAAACGGGTATTTTGTTCAGTTTGGGGAAGCAGGTTCCAATGATGCCATCGAACTTTTCAGGCAAAATGGCGAAGAAATAACTTCGGTTTGCCGTGGGACGGAAGGGCTGATTGCATCTTCTTTTCAACTTTGGCTAAGAGTTAGAAAAGACACACAGGGCAACTGGACTATCGAAGTTGACCCTACCGGTAGCGGGGCTTATCAATTGGAAGCCTCCGGCAATGACAATACCCTAAACAGTTCGGCTTACCTCGGGGTATATTGCCAATACACTTCGAGCAACAGCACCAAGTTTTATTTTGATGATATTTATGCAGGCCCGGTTGTGATAGACAATGAAGCCCCCGAATTATTGCAGATTGATGTAATAAATTCAACAAATCTTAACCTGCTGTTTAACGAAGCCATCGATCCACTTACTGCTGTAAACAAGCAAAATTATTTTGTTTCGGAGCAAATACAATACCCTCAGCTTGTAACTTTGGATGTTGAAAATCCGGCGCTGATTCATCTCGATTTTGACCGTCAATTCCCAAATGGCCAGATGCTTTCAATTTCAATCGAAAATATTGCCGACCTTGCAGGAAATGTCATCATCCCAATTCAGGAAGACTTTATGTTTTATATGCCCTCAGTCCACGATATCCAGATCAACGAAATTATGGCAGATCCCAATCCTACAGTAGGTTTGCCCGATTGGGAATATGTTGAATTATTCAACAAAACCAACGCACCTATAAACTTATCAGGATGGAAATTGAAAATCGGGTCATCAGAAAAAGATTTTGGAAATGTACTCATCCAAGCTAATGGATACCTGATTTTGGGTGATGATGAGGCTGAAGGTGAATTTCTTTTCAATGGCCCATTCTATGGATTTTCGAGTTTTGCACTTACCAATGCAGGCCAAATTCTTGTTTTGCAAAACCCTGATGGCGCTGCAATCTCGGTAGTTTCATACACTGACGAATGGTATGGCGATCCCAATAAAGACGAAGGAGGTTGGTCGTTAGAACAGATTGATCCTGAAAATCCATGTGGAGGAATCAACAATTGGACAGCTTCGGTAAATCAAAATGGGGGCACACCCGGAGCCGAAAATTCGGTTTATGCTTCTAATCCCGATAACATACCTCCTTTTGCCAGCCGTGTGGAAATTTCTGATTCTGCCTCACTCATCCTGCATTTTTCCGAATCATTGGATAGTACTTTGCTTTTTAACGTTTTTGCTTTTGAGATTAACAAAGACATTGGAAACCCTGAATTTGTAAATCCAATTGACCCGATTTACCAGTCTGTTGAATTGTTTTTTGAAAATAGTTTTGAAAATTTATTGATCTACACCCTGAGTGTTGTAGATGAAAACCTGGCAGATTGTGCAGGAAACCTGGTTGATATTACCAAAACAGTAGCGTTTGGATTACCGGATGAAATTAGCGAAAGTGATATCGTAATCAACGAAGTGTTGTTTAATCCCAAAGATGATTTTGTTACAGGTGTTGATTTTGTTGAGATTTATAATCGCTCAGAAAAGATACTCGACCTGAAAAATTTAGTGTTGGCCACCGAAGATGAAGACACCGGAGAACTTGCTTCACCAAAAGAAATTTCAGAAAATGGCTACTTGTTTTTTCCATCTGAATATCTTGTCCTAACAACCGATCCGGATGTGGTACAAACCCAGTATTTTACAGAAAACCCTGATGGCTTTATAAAAATGGTTAGCCTTCCCACCTTTAGCAATGATGAAGGAGTGGCCTTGATTGCAACGAAAGGCTTTGTGAGGATCGACAGGATGGCATACAGCGAAACCATGCAATATCCATTATTGACTTCTTTTGATGGGGTTTCATTGGAAAGGATTAATTTCGACAGACCCTCTGATGACAAAACCAACTGGCACTCGGCAGCCGAAGATTTTGGATTTGCCACGCCGGCTTATCAAAATTCGCAATTCGGGATGATTATCGAAACCAGCGACCCGATAAGCATCGACCCTGAAGTTTTTTCGCCCGACAGCGATGGCAAGGACGATGTGCTAAATATTTATTATCGGTTTGAAACGGAAGGAAAAAATTGTACCATCAACATTTATGATAGTCGTGGAAGGCTGGTGCGATCGCTGGTAAACAACGAGCTGATAGGAACATCGGGGCAATTTTCGTGGGATGGCCTTAACGATGACCACCAAAAAGCCGCCATCGGAATTTATATAATTTTTGTTGAATTGTTTGACCCTGAAGGAAACAAGGAGCACTACAAGAAAACGGCAGTTCTTGCCACCCGGTTTTAGATAAAAAAAAGAGCCACCCTAAGGTAGCCCAATTTCCGTTTTCAGCAAGGGTTTAATTAGTGCTTGACCATTAAGTCGTCTTTTTTCACAAATCTAAAAAAATCTCCCGCAGATTTCGCTGATTAGCGCAGATTTTATCTGCGCTAATCAGCGAAATCTGCGGGAAAAATTACTAAAAAGACCGACATTAATTATTCTCAAACATTCCATCAGGCGATTTTTTGAAAAATGGCAAGATGTGATGTGTGTTAAAAAAGTATTTCCAATCAGCATAGGGCGCTGTAACGAAATACGTTTTTTTATGAACCACAATTTTCACCGTGATAAAGTCTCCGGCATCATTGTTAAAAATAACAGCGGGGTTCACCTGTGTGAGAAGAGCATTTACATAAATCGGCTTATCCAGCAACATTTTTAAATGCACCGTGGTGGATGCCTGACTGTACGGATTTTGTTCACGAAACTGAGCATAACTCATCATGGTAAATGATACCATCACTAAAACTAAAACAACTTTTAAAGCTTTCATAATAACCTCCATTTTTGATTTGATAAATTAAAGAATTGTTGAATTTGAAAAAATTGAAAAGAACTGTGTTTAAAATCAATGATACAAAGGTAGGGTGGTGAAGGCTCTAAAACATCCCTGAATACAATGGGTTTAAAAAATAGCAGAAATCACCTATATGGTTTTTATGGCCCGATAGCCATAAACCTTTTTCAGGATAATTCGTACAATAAAATGATTAATGTCGCTTAACCGAATAATTCCGCCTGATTGTTGGAAGTCGGTACTTACTCTTTAATGTGGCCAGTTTATCAACACCCAAAATTTAGTCTTGATGAGAGTTGCATATATAAAAACTCTTGCGTTTTTATGAAAACATTTTGTAAAGGGAGCTGGTTTGTCTCGTTTTCCGGATGTGCTAAAAGGAATAAAAAAAACCGTGAAGCGGCTGCCTCACGGTTTTGTAAAAAGTTCAATAGTACAATTAAATTTGTTATTCAATAATTACAGATTCAACGAATAAACCATCATTGGTTTGTACTTTGAAAATGTACATTCCCGGGTTGAAATGTTCGGTGTTTAAATTCATGATATTTGAACTGCCGTGGGTTTCATAAACAAGTTGGCCCACATGATTATAAACCCTTACGGAGTTTATCTCATTATTGGCTTTTATATTCACCCTGTTATTGGCCGGATTAGGATAAACCTGCAGGTCATCAGCAACTTCAATAGAACCCACTCCGGTCAATAGAACTGCCATCATACTTGTTCCCTGGTAAATCTCTTTGGTATCCATGTTTTCGATAAACACAACCACCTCACAATTTTCGATCATATAGTTGTCTTCAATTGTTACCGTTGTGCTAAATGTGTGACTTGTTTCACTTGAAAAATCCAGCGACATACCCATACCATCAGGATACACATTACGGGCAACAAAAAACTGGTTTTCGTTACCTGGTGATGCAATATCCGTTTCTGTTAATACAACAAAAGCGGCCAGGTTTTCGGTGCTGTTACCATTTTTAATTTCAATGGTAGCTTCCACTTCAAGGTGCATTCCGTCAACAGTAGCTGCTGACATGCTTATTTCGAAGTTAGAGGGATAAGGTACACGTTCTTCCATTACAGGAACATAATACGGGTAAGAGGTTGGGTTATAGCCTCCAACAACAGCTTGCCAACCATCAAACCATACGGTGGGGTAACCGGTAATGCCATAAAAGCCATCTCTAACCATACCTTGGGGGAATTCAAATTCATCATTGTTGTGCCAGGCAATTACTGCGAGGTTCTCAATGTATTCGGGATGCAACTGGTTCAAACCAACAGCTGCATACGGGCAGTAACCTCACCATGTGCCGGTGAAGAATTCCGCAATAACTTTTTGTCTGGGTTGTGCAGAAAATACAACGGTCATTGCTTTGCAATCATCATCAGGCATTTCATCGCCAGTGAGATAAGAACAAATTTCCACATCATAAGCACCAACCTCGGTTGTCCAGGTATCAAATTCAACCTGAAGTGCTTCACCCACAGCCAGGTCAACTAAATCTACGGTAGAAGAATAACCTGTGGATTCTACGGTCATGGTAACAGGAAAACTAATGGTTTCCACGCCCATGTTGGCAACCGTTGCCATTGGAGTAACATCACCGGCCAACATAACAAGAGCCATGTCGATAGACATCACTGTTGCATTGTAGTCAATGGGAGTACCGGTAATTTCAATCATATAATCTTCCCATTCACCATAAGTAAAAGAGGCGCAGGGATCGGGTGATGAAGGTTCTGTCCAGTTAGAGCCAATCCTCATCCTGTGAACGCCAGGCATAGCGTTACCGGGAATGGTAATCTCGGCCTCAACCATAACTCCTACATCATTTACTTCAAGATCGGTGAGAATTCTTTCCATATCTGAAAAAACTTCGTCATCGTTAAAGTCAACCCACATACTCATGAACTGACCAGAATAACCGGTTTCGAATGAAGCCGTGTAAGCATAACCAATTTCGGCAGTTCCCTGCATAGCAGTAAAATCACCATATCCATTGGGGCTGCAACCACTGTTCAGGTTTTCGATTCCTGCAAACATAAATCCGGTAAAACCATCACCATAACTGCAATTGGCACTCGGAATACAGTAATCATCAGTGCCATCGGTTAACGATGGAGTTGCTTGCCCGAGCTCCAGCTTGTGTTGTGCCACTGCCTGGAGCCTTTCCTGCAAGCCGGAATTTCCGGGTCGGGCATTGATCTGCGCCATTAGGCTACCCGTAACCATCATGGCAAGCAGAAAGGTTAATAATGTAATCGTTTTTCGTTTCATAACAAATTGTTTAATTAATACTTATTGAATTGAACACTATGTAATTTTAAAATCATAACCAATGAAACATTATTTTTTTGTAAAAATATGCATAAATGTACATATATAATTAAGAATCACTCTAAATTTTATAAAGTGGTTTTGACAAGCTTAAGGTCTTGATGTAAAAAAAAGGGGAAATATAAAATCCGGGGAAAAGTGATTAAGGTAAATCAGCACTGAATAGTGCATGTCCATAAAGTCAACTATCTCGATCCGAGGCCAAAGAATCTCCCGCTGATTTCGCTGATAAGCGCAGAATAAATCTGCGCTTATCAGCGAAATCAGCGGGAGACATTACTAAAAAGACAGACTCTAAATAGTGTCGGTCTATAAAGTCAGCTCTTTTCTGATTTTGCCCGCGCAACCGCGTAATCCCCTCGTTTATAGCCTTTCCCTCGGTCTCCCTCTTTAGACCTCACCCTCAATCTCCCGATTTTCGGGAGGTTGGGGATGGGGTAATTACCAGAAAAGGCTGGAAAATAGAAAAGGGGTTTCTCAAAATAGCTCTGAAAATTCCGGGTTCAATTTTACTTAAAACGAAATTATTAAGCTTTTATATCAGTCGCCAATCAAATGGCCGCTATCTAAGATTCCCTCTAACCTTCCTATCCGGCAAGGCTACCCCCTCCTAACTTGGACAAGCCAAAACCAAACAAGGTGATCATGTAAAACTTATGGTGTATTCCTGTTTTGGTTTGTCCAAGTTAGTCGGCAAAATTTATAAATGCATATTTTGCAATTTAGAGCTTTATTATTCACCTACCTTTCATATTATCGACAATGCATTTTAAATTTTGCTTTAGGCGCTTAAAAAGCCACTATTGCTAACATGTTAACGATATTTACAAACGGTTGGATATCATTCCCACAAAGCGGTTTTGTTTTTCAACATAGTGCAATCAATACACTAATATCTCTTTATAAACGAAGCATTCAGCATTTTTCATCATTATGCGATTTTTTTCATCGAATTACGCTAATTAAACTAATTAAAATTAGTTTAATCCGATAAATTCGATGATAATTAATAAAATGTGATATAGCCTGTTTTGACGGAGGGAATTAGTTTCACAAGTTTGGTAGATGCGTTTCCCGCGAAGCGGCTTTAATTTTCAAATTAATGTAGTACCTTTTCTCTAATATTCTGCCAAAAAATGGCAGAATATTAGAGAAAAGGTACTAAAGGGGAAACCCACGCCAATTGTACGTTGGCTGGTTCTTCCGCCAACTGGCGGAGAGTTAGAGGGGTGTGCGGCGGGTTGCGAGTTAATAGACGGATCCTAAATAATCGATACGTTTGGATGCCGGATTAATCGATATGTACTCCACTTATCCAAGCGTGTTTTTAATCCTACCTTCCTCCGGCCACTGCTTTTTTATAATATGCCAGTTTAATTTGAACGGTACACAAGGCGTCATTGCGAGCATCTTCGGCTTGCTGAAACATAGCTTGCGCTTCGAGCATATCGGAGGTGCTTACCATCCCGGCCTCATAATTATCACGGGTAACCTTCTGGTATTCCCCGGCTTCCTCCACCGATTTTTCGGCAATGGACACCTGCATATTACTTTCGATGAGTTCCTTGTAGGATTTTTGTACTTGCAACACCATTAGTTCGGAGGTTTCGCTGAGGCGATTTTCGGCCATATCCACTTTTATCTGGTGTTCTTTAATTTTGTGTGAGCCGCCCCACCATCCCGAAAGGGGAACATTAAGTGTGGCAAATACCAGCGCATTGGTGCTCGATTTATCCATCACATCCAGGTAGTAACCCTGAACGCCCACGGCCAATTGCGGCAAAACTTCACCACGAGCTATTTTCTTTTGAAGTTTTTCGGCCTCCACAGCTTTTTGCAACATTATGTATTCCTGGCGGTTTTGAATGGCAGTATCCGGATTCAGAAAATAATTCTCAACGCTTCGGCTATTCATCTCAGTACCTGAAAACTCGATGGAAGGTGAATATTGGACACCCATATTTTGACACAGAGCCATGCTCATTAACTCGATCCCGTTTTGGAGTTTCAACTTTTTACCAGCCAGTTCGTTTTGCTTGAGGGTAACTTTAAGCAAATCCGATTTTTGAGTAAGTCCGGCCTCATAAGCCACCGACACATCCTTATAAAGCTCATCGAGTAATTCTTCGTAGCTAATGATGGTTTTCATCTTTTCTTTAAAAGATATCAGTGTCCAGTATTGTTGTTCGGTTTTGAAAAGAGCATCTTCTTCCGAAAGAATCAAGGCATGTTTATCGATATCCTGCCCCAGAGCAGCCAGCTTATTGCCATTCCTTACCTGGCCTCCCATGTAAACAGGCTCTACCGCAGCAACATAACCCAAATTGGTATAATCGAGAATATTGAGCTCCATACCCGGAAAATAGGCAAATTGTGTAGGGCTTTGATAATTTGCAGGATTTGCATCGTACACCGGAAGCTTCATCTCAGGCACTTCCTCTTTTAAAATATAATCGTTGGCTTTCATGGCAGCAAACCCTGCATTTACCTGCGGAAAATAATTGGTAAAAGCATTCTTCTTTACCTGCTCTGCTTGTTCAACCTTAAGCCTTGCTTCGTTAATTTTTTTGTTGTTGGCCAGGGTCAGGCTTTTGCAGGAATCCAATGACAGGGTTTGTGCTGAAGCCATTGAGGTAATCACACTCAATATTATGATTAAAAATTGTTTTTTCATTTGTATAAAGTTAGCCACGCTTGTCCGCCAGCTGGCGGAGATGCACGGATGTCCGTAGGACTCCTTTGGAGATATTGAATAATGTTTCTCCTTATGAGTCCTTCGGACATTCGTACCCCCCGAATGATCGGGGCAAGCGTGGGTGTTAATAATATTCATAATTATTTTATTTTTTCTTTATTGTTGCATCAGAGACAAGGCATGCCTTGTCTCTACAACACATGCATTGTCATTACTGATAGCATCAATATCCTTTTGAAATTTGTTTTTTGGCCTGTTCGTTTTCAGACGACAACCAATACAAAACCGGCAGGATGAATAATGTGAGGATCATTCCGGTAATCATCCCGAAACAAATTACAGATCCCAAAGGCCCCCACAACGGTGACTGGCTTATGATCATCGGAACAACGCCCATGGCTGCGGCCATAGAAGTAAGGAAGATTGGCCGCATCCTTCGTTTTCCTGCAGCAATGGCGGCTTCTTTAAAGGAGTGTCCATGTTTGTTTACCAGCTCAAAAGCATAGTCGATGAGTATGATGCCGTTACGCACCACGATGCCCACAAGCCCGATAACTCCAATGAATGAAGTCATCCCGAAAGGGTAGCCTGTAATCCATAATCCGAGGGCTGCCCCTGGAAAACTCAAAAGCATGGTTGACATGATAAGCAATGCACGGCGTGTAGTTTTAAACTGGAAGAGCAGAATAAAATATATCAAAACAACACTCAATAGAAGTGAAGTTACCAGGGGCACCATCTGTTTTGCTGTGGCTTCATGGTCGCCACCATATTCTAAAATCATTCCCTGATCTGTTTGCAAATTGTCCAGCTGTGGACGGAGGGTTTTGAAAATTTGCGATGCAATGATATTTCTTTTAATATCCGCTTTAACAGTAATGGTTGGCACGCCATTCCTGCGTACGATTATTCCTTCGGTCCATTCCGGTTGCAGGGTGGCCACTGACCGAAGGGGCAAGGATTCCATGGTAAGTAATGAAGTAACATATTGGTCATTGAGGTTGTTAACACTGTTTGTTAGCTCATCTTCTTTTGAAAGGATTACCCCCACGGGATAATCGCCTTCCCAAACTGTAGTTAGTGGCAGACCATCCAAAGATGTCATTAGTGATGCTGCTACAAGCGATTTAGCATAACCCAGTTTATTGGCTTTGCTACGATCCAGATTCACAAGGATACCCAAACGTTTTTCACCCCAATCATCTCGTACCCATATAATATTTTCATCAGCCATCAATATCTCTGCAACTTCCTGTGCTTTTTGTTTCAGTGCCGGAATATCATCTCCTGAAATCCTTACTTCGATGGGAGCATCAAAATCCTCTATGGCAATTTGTTTCCATCTTACATGAGCTTCGGGAAAAAGTTCGCTGTACCTGGGTTCGTATTCATCAAGAATGGCGATGGTAGCTTCGTTGGATTGCGTATTCACCATGAGCTGTCCGAAATTTTTTGCCGGCAAGTGTGGCGCATACAAATCATTGAAACGTGGTGAGCTTGATCCATAAAAGGCGGCTACATTCGTAATTCTTTCATCCTGTGATAAAATAACTTCCAGGCTATCCAGAATTTTTTCTGTTTCGTTCAATGCAGTACCTTCGGGCAAATAAACTTCAACGGCAAACTGGTTGCGATCCATGGCCGGAAAGAGTTTTTGCTGGATGGTGGTGAACAATAATACGCCTAAAACTACAATTACAATTCCCGAGATGATGGTTAATTTAGGATTTCTGAAGGTCCAATCCAAACCTTTGTCATAGTTATTTTGCACACGGTCGAGAAAGCTCTTTTTATTGGGTTTCCCTTCAAGCTTCTTTTTGTGAAGGCCGGTTTTGATAAACACATAACACATAAAAGGAACAAGCAAAACAGCCACTACCATCGACACACCCAAAGCAATGCCTATGGTAACAGGAAATGTTCCCACAAAATCGGATGCCATCCCCGTAAGGAAAAACATTAAGGGGAAAAACGCCGCAGTAATGGCTGCTGTTGCTGATAAAACCGGGATGAATAATTCGGTGGCGGCTTTCCATGCAGCATCCCAGGGGTTTTCGCCCTGATCGAGTTTCTCCACGTGGTTGTCGATCACCACGATGGCATTGTCAACCACCATTCCAAGCACAACGATTAATCCGGCCAACGACACAATTTGCAATTCGATGCCCACCAGTTTCATAATTCCCAGGGTTATCAATATGGAAATGGGGATTGTTATCCCGGCCACGGAGGCTACCCTGAAGGGCAATAAAATCATGGTTACTGCTATCACGGCAAGTATGGCAATTAAAAATTCCGTCATGAAGTGCGAAATGGAAAGATCGACAACTTCGGGAAGATTTGAAATGACATTGGTTTTTACATCGGCATCGGTTTTTTTGGTGAATGCCTCAAGAACTTTGTCAACATCTTTTCCAAACTGCACAATGTTGTTTCCCGCTTGCATTTCCAGTGAAAGCAGCAGGGCGTTGTTTCCGTTGTTGCGAATAAAGCTATCAGGCTTTTCGTATTCGCGGATGATTCGTGCAACATCTTTTAAACGGATGATGTTCCCGTTGGGGTCGGAATAGATGATTTGCTCTTCCAGGTCTTTCTCCGACTCGAAGCGTGGAGGAAGATGGATGGGCATTTCCATAACTCCATTGTCGAGCTTGCCGGCATAATTAAATAATTCCTGCAGCTTAAATGATCCCATAATTGTTGTTGGATCAACGTTGTATTCGTTAATTTTTTCAGGATCGATGTAAACATAGATTTTTTCCTGTTGCGTACCATAGCGTTTAATCTTTGAAACTGCCGGAATGTGCCGGATGTCAGCCTCCAGTTGTTTGAGTATTTCTTCAAGCTCGCGGTAAGTTTTGTCTTCCGACGACATGGTGATGAGCAAAGCTGCCGTATCGCCAAAATCGTTGTTACCGATTAAGGCCAGCACACCTGATGGGAGTTTCATTTTAAGCTCATCCAGTCCATGACGCAACTTAGACCAGAACTCATCGGGGTTGGGAACATTATCGTTGAGCTCTACAAAAATTACCATCTGCCCTTCTTTAGATAAGGAGTAGGTTTCTGATTTTTTTATTTCCTGGTAACTGAAAATGTAGTTTTCAACTTCGCGGGTTAGTTGTTCTTCAACCTCTTCGGAAGAAGCACCGGGAAATACACCCACGATAACTCCCTGGCGGATAGTAAATTCGGGGAACTCACGGCGAGGCATATTTAATAATCCAAATACACCCAGAATCATCATGGCCAAAACAAGGGCAATGATAATCTGCCGGTGTTTCATGGAGGCTTCTATGAAATTTATTTTTTGCTTCATTATTTGTATTTTTTTAAAACCACTCACATAGTGATGCCCGCTTCGCGAGGCGAGCCTATGGCATAAGGCACTAAGAATTTTATTGCTTAATAGCTAACTTTTGTTTGATTGGTAATTTTTTGGTTGCCGCTGACTATTACCAGGTCTCCGGCTTTTAAGCCTGATGCAATCACCAGCTTATCATTCAAAATACCATCCAGTTGAATTTGTTTTTTTACAGCAAGGTTTGTTGCAGGGTTCACCGTATATACAAAAGCTTTTTGATTGGCGTCCCGGTTTACTGATGGCATGGGCACAGTTAATACTGTTTGGGTGGGTGGAAGCGAAATTTCCACCTCGCACACCATGCCAGGTTTAAGCTTTTGGTCACGGTTTTCAACCCTGATTTTTACTTCATAAGTTTTAGAAAGTTGGTTGGCAACAACGCCTATCCGGGAAATTTGCCCGGTATATAATTTTTTGTCGAGTGCCGCTACGCATAGCTGTGCCTCAAAGCCTTTTTCCATGACACTGATTTCATTTTCGGGCACAGAAATTTTTGCCATCACGGTTTCAATTTTTACCAGTTTAAAAGGCGCGATGATTTGTATGGCCGACATGCCGGGCTCAATGTTTCTTTCGCCAATAATGCCACTGGTGGGAGCACGAAGTTCACAGTTTTCAAGGTTTCTTTCGCTTACTTCAAGAATTGATTTAGCCTGCGATACCTGGCTGTTTATTTCTACCCATTTTACTTCGGGGAGGCTTTGGTTGTCGTAAACTTTTTTTAACCTGGCTTGTGCATCGATGGCTTGTTCGTATTTTGCCAAAGCTCCCTGGTGCATACTTACCAGACTTCCTTTTTCCACTTCGGCCAACAACTGGCCTTCTTTTACAAAATCGCCCTCCTCCACATATATTTTATCAACAATGCCAGTGGTTTGAAATGTTAACGAAATGGTTTGAGCAGCCTCGATGATTCCGCTGTATTTTAAAACACTTTGCTGCTGCGATGCTTCAACTTTTGCAAGCTTTACTTTAACGGGTTTTTTTAAATCTGGTTTATTTAATTCATTCAACTCTTGTTTGCATCCTGCGAACAGTGTTGTCATGGCTAGTATAATTAATAGTTTTTTCATTGTTTATTTTTATTAGATTTAAATTATTTTTAAAATTTCAACATATTGAATTATCACCATACCAACCAAATCAGTATTATAGTCGGTGACGGTGTAAAAAATTTTATGTGAAGATGCGGCTAATCAGCACATCTGTAGCTTTATTAATTTTATTTTCGTCAAATATACCTTCCCTTTCGATAGTATAACGCACGATACCTAAAAACGCGACCATAAGTATTTCCGAAAACCAGGAGATATCATCTTTATCGATACCTCTGAATTCACCGGAATCGTATCCATCAGAAATAAGATTAGAAATAAAAGCTGTTTCATACACAATTATCTTGTTAAAGCGGTTTGACTTTTCAAATTCAGATTTAAGCTCTTGTTTCAAAATTCTGAAGAGATTAATCTTATCCAACGTTTCGCGATGAAAGGCCTGAAAGTATGCTTTAAGTTTTTCTTTTAAAAAGGATTCCTGCTCAACTTCTGTTTTCACAAGCGCTCTAAGGTGGTGCAATTCATTGATAAGTACAGCATCAAAAACCTCATCCTTGTTTTTGAAATAGTGATACAAAGTACTTTTTGCTTTGCCAGAAGCGGCGGCAATTTCGTCCATGGTGGTTTTTTTCAGACCAAATTGTTTAAATAATTTTTGTGCCTGGTTGATGATTTCTTCTTTTACCAATTCTTCTTTTATCATATTCCAATTTTAAACATACCGACTAAAAACGTATTTTGGTCGGCAAAAGTATGTAAATTTTATTGTTGGTAAATAGTGTTTGATTTTGTGATATAATAATTAATGTTCGTCTTTTTGTAATTTTTCCCGCAGATTATTGAAAAAGACGACTATTTGCAAGAAACAAATTATGAGACTATAGGTTATAAGGGATTTCTCAGTCGCTTCGCTCCATCGAAATGACAGGGCTTTGGCAGGTTTGTTGGGGTGGATGAAAGTGGGCGCGAAGCGCCCACTTTCATCCACCCCATTTACAGCCCGGGGCTTTGTCATTTCGACTGGAAAAACGTAGCGTAGCAAGTTTTGGAGGGAGAAATCTGTTTACTATGATAGCCATTATTTAGGGCTTGCTGAAAAACACAAAACCATATCATTAGCATTAATATTTCGCTGCGCCCGTCTGAATGCCTCATGCGGATGCCCCGAAATATTTGATGCATGGTTTTTGAACAAAGATTCTCCAAAACCTTGCGCAAAAAATCAAATATTATGGGTTAACTTATATTAGTTTTGTGGATTATGCCTTTGTCAGCAGACCCTAAATCAGGATGTCGGTTTCGACTCAAAAGGATAAATATGGCGAATGATGCCAGATAAACAAAAAAGCCGGCAGTAAAAAAAAAGCCTGCTGTTATGAATCAGCAGGCTTAATAATGGAGGTTATGAAAACAAAAAAAACTTTATTAAAAAGCTTCTTTTTTTATTTGGTCAAGCCATTTTTCAATGCGTTCATCGGTAAGTTCTTCTTGTTGGTCATTATCTAAGGCAAGCCCCAAAAACATATTGTCTTCCACAGAATCAGAATTAGTAAATTCGTATCCATCAACAGGCCATCGTCCAACCAGTTTTCCTCCGCATTTGTCAATTTCTTCTTTGATAATTTTCATTCCGTCAACAAAGTGATCGGGATACAAAATTTGATCTCCCAATCCAAAAATTGCAACAGGTTTGCCTTGCATGTCGGCCTCCTTTATTTTTGAAAAGAAGCTAAACCAAAAGTTGTTTTTTGTAGCCTTTTCCCAGGAATCGGCGCCAACCGTTGATCCGCCAACAATTATCAGGTCGTAATCATTCATATCGCACGCATCAATATTTTTAATGGTGTCTAACTCAATACTTCCTTCTTCAAATTGTTCCTTAATTTTTAAAGCACAGGTTTCAACATTACCCCGTTTTGGCCAATAAAACAATCCGGTTTTTTTCATGATCACTTTTGTTTAATGAAATTCAATATTAGTTTATTTTTGATCGAAATGCAAAAGTACAATGTTTAATTTTTGGAATGTAACTAAATAATATTTTTTTTCGATGCATTATTTTTATCTCTAAGAAAAATCTTTGCAGTATCAGAAATCGCTTTTTCGATGTGTATAAAATCAAATTTAAGTGCTTCTTTGATTTTTGAGTTATCATAATAAAACTGGTGAAAAGCCGAGCGGGCAATTTCTTTGGTGAAGGTAGGTGTGCGTCCAAAAACACCAAGAATGTGCTCTGCAATCCAGCCCAGTTCACCCATCCAGGGATATAGCCTTAGCATTGGAGGCCGTTTGTGCAATGCTAAGGCAATGTGGGTAATGATGTCTTCGAACGACCAGTTTTCGGAAGAGACGATAAAACGTTGCCCGGAAATCTCTGATTCCATCAAGCGGATCATAATTCCGGCAACATCGCGCACATCAACATAACCTCCAACCCCGTTGGTATAGGCAGGCAAACCATTATATATGGTCGAAAACAAGCGGGTACTTCCATTTTTCCAGTCGCCGGGCCCGATAATGATGGAAGGGTTTATTACAACCGTTTCAAGTCCTTCTTCGTGGCCTCTCCATATTTCGCGTTCTGCAGCATACTTGCTCACAGCATAAATTGAATTTTGGCGTGAGGTTTTCCAAAAATGATTTTCCGTTATGGTTTCGCCTTGCTGGGTTTTACCAAGTGCCGACACGGAGCTTACATGACAAATCTTTTTTACGCCGGCCTCTAAAGCTGCATTAACCAGGTTGGCTGTCCCTGATTGGTTTACTTGCAGCAAGGATCCTATATCACGCTTATCGAACGACACCTTGCCCGCGCAGTGATACACGTAGTCAACGTCTTCCATGGCATTTTCGAGCGAGTACAAATCCAAAACGTTTCCATCTACCCAGTCGATTTGTTTCAGCAAACGATCTGCTTCCGCATCATACCATGAAAAGGTTTTATGGATTTTTTCAACACTTTGTTTGTTTCTCCTCAGCGCACGCACAAGCTTACCCTGCTTTACCAATTGAAGCAACAAATGCGACCCGACCAATCCTGTACCGCCTGTAACAAGTATCATCAGGCAAAAGTAATTGTTGTTTGTAAATTAACACCATTTATTTTATTCTGTTTTATTTAGCTGGAATTGAAAGGAGGGGGATTGTATTGATTTGATAATTTTATATTTGCAAAAATTTTCTCGGATATGAAATTTATTGAAGAAATGAACTGGCGGGGCATGGTTCACGATATGACCCCCGAACTTGATAAACAGTTAGATAATGAAATGACATCTGCGTATGTGGGCATCGACCCTACCGCGGATTCGTTGCATATTGGCCACCTGGTTTCGGTAATGATGCTGAAACATTTCCAGGTTCATGGCCACAAGCCCATCGTTTTAATTGGCGGTGCCACAGGGATGATCGGTGATCCTTCGGGTAAATCGAAAGAACGGAATTTGCTTGACGAAGAAACCCTGCGGCACAATCAAAACGCGATTAAAGCCCAGTTGGCAAAGTTTCTCGACTTTGGAGAAGAAAGCCCAAATGGTGCTGTTCTGGTTAATAATTACGATTGGATGAAGGATTACAGCTTCCTGAATTTTATAAGGGAAATTGGCAAGCATCTTACCGTAAATTATATGATGGCAAAAGATTCGGTGAAAACCCGCCTTAGCGCTGAAGCCAAAGAGGGGATGTCGTTTACCGAATTTTCGTACCAGTTGGTTCAGGGAACCGATTTTCTTACCCTTTACAGGGATTACAATTGCAAATTGCAAATGGGAGGTTCGGACCAATGGGGAAATATTGTAACCGGAACCGAGCTGATACGCCGCAAATTAGGGCACGAAGAAAAAGCCTATGCACTTACCTGCCCCTTAATTACAAAGGCGGACGGGACTAAATTCGGGAAAACCGAAACCGGCAATGTGTGGCTCGATCCCGAAAAAACCCCTCCTTATTCTTTTTACCAGTTTTGGATTAATACCTCTGATGAGGATGCCGAAAAGTACATCAAAATATTTACCCTGCTTGGGAAAGACGAAATGGAGCAATTGATTGAGGAACATAAACAGGCTCCCCACTTGCGGCAGCTTCAAAAAGTTCTGGCCCGCGAAGTAACAACCATGATACATTCGGAACAGGATTTTGAAGATGCCCTGAAAGCCTCCGAAATCCTGTTTGGAAATTCCTCTGCCGAAGACCTTGAGGCTCTGGGTGAAAGAATGTTGTCAGGAATTGCGCAAACATTACCTCAAAGTACAGTTACTGCTGATCGGGTAAAAGAAGGCATTGGTGTGGTTGACTTTTTGGAAGAAAACGGCATTGCAGGATCAAAGCGCGAGTCTCGTGAATTTCTTAAAAACAATGCTATTTCCTTTAATAAAGTGAAAGTAAAAAGCGACTTACTCGTCAACCATGAAGCTTTTCTTTTTGGTAAATATTTACTTGCCCAGCGAGGTAAAAAGAAATATTTCATGGTGATTTGCGAATGAGTATAATCAAATAGAAACTGCATTTTTTTTGGCTTTTGATTGATTATGGAAACCCGGAAAATACTTTTACCCATCGACCTTAGCGAAATTACCGCCACGGTAGTTGGCACAGCGATTAGCTTTGCCAAAAAAACCGGGATGGCGCTAACACTTTTACATGTAAAACACATCAAATCCCGCCCTGATGTTGAGCAACAACTCAAAACGATAAGTGATAAAGTTAATGGTAGGGAAAGTATTTCTTGTAACTATATTTTAATAAGCGGCAGTGTTTTTAACGAGATTGCCCGGGAAGCATCAAATCCTGAATATTCATTTGCCATTATCGGAACACATGGATTTAAAGGTTTTAGGGAGGTGATGTTTGGTGCGGATATATTAAGGCTGCTCAAAACAATGCCAGTTCCTGTTATCACAGTGCAAAAAGATTACCTATTACCTGAGGCCGGAATTAATAAAATATTGATACCGGTAGCCTCCCATAATACATTTCATTTGATAGTTGAAGCCACTGTAAAATTTGCAAATTGGTTTAATGCCGAAGTGCATCTATATTCTATCGAAAAACCAGATATGAAATGGACCCGGCAGCTCATCGACAATATTAAACTGGCTGAAACAACATTCGAAAAAGAAAGTGTGAAATGTATCAGGGTAAACGAAAAACTATATAGCTATTCAATTGGTTATGCAAAACAAACCCTGCAATATGCCAAAAACATTGATGCAGGCTTAATAGCTATCATGTCATCACCAGCCAAAGAGCACATTTATTTTGCTGATGGCGATAAAGAGCAATTGATTACAAACAAGTTTTTTATCCCGGTAATCAGCACCAGTAACTTAGTAATGCCTGAGTAATACATCCCCGTAGAATAGATTATTTTATAAACATGTTAATTAGAATAAATTATGTCGTAATGATCTGATTTACTTATTATTTTCTCCAAATAATCTAAATTTAATTGTAGCTAAGTTTAGTGGGATTTTGTGTTTTAGTGTTTTTCCCGTTAATCGGGACAGGCTGTGGCAAAGAATAAATGCCACTAAATCGAAGAGCATTAATAAAATCGCTGATAGCATTGGAAGTTTGTAAAATGAAACAAGCAAATTGTAAATCTTTTTATTTTGCTTATTTGAAATGAGTACCTTTGAATGTGATTAACATAAAAACAAAAATTCATTTCAATTAGGAGCAAAGTATGAAACTTTACAAACCAGTCTTTCTGATCGTTACCCTCATTTTTATTTCATTTTTAATTAAAGCACAAAGCAATTGCAAGGTGCTGCTACCCGAAATCGACAGTGTTTACACCGGGAAATGCAAAAAAGGTCTTGCGCATGGCGAGGGTCTTGCCATTGGTAAAGACACCTACGAAGGGAAATTTAAAAAGGGCTGGCCTGATGGTTATGGCGTTTACACCTGGTCAACAGGAGAAGTTTACGAAGGCAATTTTAACGATGGGATTAAAGAAGGCGAAGGCATCTACAGGTTTTTTAATAATGGAAACGATTCTATTATCCAGGGTTTATGGAAAAACGATGTTTATACAGGCCCGAAACCCCGAAAACCAAAAGTGATTCAATCAGTAGCCATCGACAGACATAACTTCCGTAAAAACAGCGATGCACAAAACAGGGTGCTTATTGATTTTTCGCAAAATGGCGGAAAAAATTCCAGTATCACTGATTTACTAATTACCGCCGACAGCGGGTACGAATATAAGCTGGGACAATCAAAAGGTTTTATTGAAGTAAATTTCCCGGTTACTTTTCTGGTAAAATACACCACCCCAAATAAATTACACACCCGCTTGGTTTATTGCATCTTCGAATTTACAATTTTTGAACCCGGCGACTGGCGGGTGGAGTTGTTTAATTAGTGCTTGTCCATAGAGTCGACTTTTTCGATTAGAGGCTATAAAGTTTCCCGCAGATTTCGCGGTAATTATGATTTCTCGATTTTTCTTCACTCGCCGATACTCACCTGTCATTCGCCGATTTCTGTTTGAAATAAACATATTAGTAATCCTATTTTTGCCGAAATAAATAATTTTTGTAAACCACTAAAACTTACAATTATGTTAACAGAAAACAGATCGAGAACATTAATTTTTGCGGTGATCATCATCACTGCCGGTGCAATATTACTCTTACGAAGTATTGGGATTTTACCCTGGGAAATTAGCAATGTGTTAATTTCATGGCAAATGCTCCTTATCGTTATTGGGGTTTTTAATATCTTTTCGGCTCAACACAAGGTAAGCGGATACATCTTACTTGGTGTAGGCGGGTTTTTTATGCTGGATAAGTTCTATTACTGGGACATAAGTTTTTGGCAGGTGTTTTGGCCTCTTATACTTATAGGTATTGGGATTGCCGTTTTGGTAAATCATCAAAAGAACCAGGGACACGGATACCGGTTTAACCATGTGGGCTCTAAATACTCAGGCGATGATGACGGCGATTACATTGATGAAGTAACGATTTTTAGCGGAACTGAAAAAACCATCACCAGTCAGAATTTCAGGGGCGGGAAAATAACCAGCATCTTTGGTGGTTCCGAAATTAATCTTACCCAGGCCAACCTTTCCGATGAAAAAAATGATATTGAAGTCGTGTCGATATTCGGTGGTTCTACCTTAATTGTTCCTCCCGACTGGGATGTAAAAGTGAATGTAACCGCTGTATTTGGTGGCTTTTCCGACAAACGGTATAAAAGAACTGGTGTTGACAAAGACCCGCAAAAATTACTGCACGTTCAGGGTGTTGTAATTTTCGGAGGTGGCGAAATAAAAAGCTATTAAGCTACCAATGACAACTTTTTTTAAAACACTGAAAAAACAATCATTCAACAGACCTCTCAGTCGCAAGTTCCTTCGAGGTGACAGGGCTTTGGTGGGTTTGTTGGGGTGGATGAAAGTGGGCGCTTCGCGCCCACTTTCATCCACCCCACCCTATGCCTTAGCCTTGTCTTTTCGATCCGCCGACTGGCGGAGAGAAATCTATTTTTTAATAATGATCTTGATAGTGTCCACAAAAAAGTTACAGAATCAAAAATTTAACCGTTCATTTCAAACACGCAAAATTATCGAACATTCTTTATCGTTTATTTAAATTAATTTAGATTATGCTTAACCCAATCGTTTCAAATAAAAAACACTTTTTTATATATGTCCTTTCGATGGGGTTTATTATGATTGCTCATTTTATTATCCTATATTTCCCTTTTGATTTCCCGCTAAAAATTGCTGTTGCCGATGCCGGAATCTATACTGTAATGATTTTTCTGTTGGGAATTGGCATTTGGTATATTGTACAGTACTTATCAATAAGTGAGCAAAAGTATCACCTCATTCTTGCCGACCACCTGGTTACAGGCGGAATTCTTGTTTTAATCTGGTTGTTTAGCGGATATTATTCTCTTTCATTGCTATTTAAAGATGAAACCCGCTACATCAACTTCCTTAACGATTCGCTGCCCTGGCGCTTTGTGTATTTAATCATGGTTTATGCGCTGCTTGTTATGATTTATTACCTCATTAATTATTACAGGCAATACCATGAAAAGGTTTTGCAAGAATCTGAACTCAAGCAAACCATTCAGCAGTCGGAACTTAACATGCTGAAATCGCAGATCAACCCACATTTCTTGTTCAACAGTTTAAATTCTATCCACTCACTCATAATGTCCGACTCAGAAAAAGCAGGTGAAATGCTCATGGAACTTTCTGAATTTCTCCGCTATACAGTTCGGAAAAATCATGATGAACAAGTGAGCCTAAAAAGTGAATTGGAAAATATCGAAAAATATCTGGATATCGAAAAGATACGCTTTGGAAACCGACTAATGGTGGAAGAGGATATTGATGAAATATGTTTGGATTGCAAAATTCCAAATATGATTTTGCAGCCGATATACGAAAACGCCATTAAACATGGAGTAAACGAAAGTACCGATACGGTAACCATAGCTACAAGATGTATTGAATATCATGGCGATTTAAGAATAAGCATCGGGAATAACTATTCGCCCGGGAATCTGTCGAAACGCGGACAAGGTCTGGGCCTGGAGAATATTAAAAAACGATTGAAGTTGCACTTTAAACGTTCGGATCTGCTTTCGATCGAAAAAAGCAGCTTTTATTTTACCGTCCACATTATAATACCAAAAGTTGAACAGGATAAAACCACGAAATAAACATGGAAAAATCTACCATTAAAGCCATCATTATCGATGATGAAGAGTTGGCCCGTAAGGTAATTATCAGGTACCTGGAAAAGCATCCCGAAATTGAAATCGTTGGGGAATGCGAAAATGGTTTTACGGGCTTAAAAGCCATAAATGAAACAAAGCCCGATCTTGTGTTTCTCGACATCCAGATGCCAAAAATCAATGGCTTTGAATTGCTGGAAGTGCTGGACGAAAAACCCCTGATAATTTTTTCGACTGCCCATGATGAGTTTGCCTTGAAAGCCTTTGAGCACAGCGCCCTCGATTACCTGCTGAAACCCTATAGCCAAAAACGATTTTCGGAGGCTGTGGCCAGGGCCGTGGAAAGAATTAATACGGGGCAATCGCAATCATCGGCTTATGAAAAGTTAAATATAGAAAATGAAAACCGTGATGATTACCTCCCTCGAATTGTGGTTAAGGATGGCAGCGAGGTGCATGTAATCCCAAGCGATGATATTGTAAATATTGAGGCCGCCGATGATTATGTGGAAATCCACACGAAAAACGAAAAATATTTAAAGCAAAAACCACTTTCTTTTTTCGAAGCACACCTCCACCCCGATCAATTCATACGGGTACACCGCTCGGCTATTGTGGCTATATCAGAAATTTCAAAACTCGAACCCTATTCAAAAGATAGTTTTGTGCTGATATTAAAAAACGGAAAGGAAATAAATGTGAGTAAATCGGGGATGAAATTGCTGAGAGAAAAACTTAATTTTTAGTCTTTCGCGCTAAGATATTTATTTAACACCAATGTTTTATCTTCCTCAACGCTTGAAACCGACAACTTCAATTCGTGAATTTCATCTTCAATACTACTCATTTCACCAGCAAACGCAAGCTGGGTTTCGATATCCGGAAGTGGAATAGTAATATTCTGAAAAGTGGTTTTGGTGATGGCATCGAAAACCGTGCCTGTTGCATTTTCGGTGAATTGTTGTATTTCATGCCTCAGCGAAAAATAGAGAAAATCGTTGCTTAAACCTTCTTTTGATCGTAATCCGTAGCAAGATTGATTAAAGGTCATGGGAATAGCCAGTTGCGCCAAAGCACCAACAGTTCCGCGTGCCGAAATTATTAAATCGCCCGGGGCTAAGAATTTTGTGCTGCTGTTTTCAAACCCTTCCTTTGTAATCTTTTTTTCTGTTTCCCTAACCCATCTTTCATCATTATTAAAGTCAACCACCGAGAGCCAGGGAATATCTCCATTCCAATAACTTTTGATTTTTGTACTTGGGGTTCCACCACCAATAATTTCAACCACAGATGAAAGCGATATCCTTTTCCATGCCTGTTGCTTTTGCTGATAATTTTGTTTCAGGCTATTTATACGAGTTAAAATTTCTTGTTTTGTTTCCTTTTCTTTTTGATCGATACGGTCAATTTCCGAAACGATTTGTTGCTGAACTTTGAGCGGTGGAACAGGTATTCTTATTTGTCCTAAATCTTTTGAATAAACATGTGGTTGAGCCTGTCCTCTCTGCAAACTAAAAAGTTTTTCCTGAGCTGATTTTAAAATTATGTAAATTAACTTGGTTGATATTTTCGTTTCATCTTTACTTTTAATAGTAGTGCAATCGGACGCGAATATTTTACTACTCCAATAATTTATAAATCCGGCATAAGCCCCTGATGCGCTGATAGTGATAATGTTACCCTGCCGATTATGAACATTATGATAGTAGGCGGACTCTTTGCCACCAGCAACTACAGGAATATTTCCAGTACTTGTATTTATTTTTGTAATGCTTGTCCCTTTTTGTAAGTCAGCAATATTCAACATTGATTCATTGAATGGAGAATCAAACAGTAGCCCTGTTGGGGTCTTGCTTTTATAACTTGGATTTATTCGTTTATCAAAATCAACCTTGTCGAAACTGATACAATCGGAAAGTGTTACATAAAATAAATTTTCGCTTAATTCAGCACGAACCCCAGGCATTTCATCATTAAAAGCTTTATAAACGTAATTATTAACTTTCAAAGGATTGAATTTGTTTTTAACATCGAACAAACTGGTGTCGCCATTAAATTCCATGCCTTTGTATCCGCGCCTGTTGCTGAATTTGTAGCCCAAAAACTCCTTTTGCTCAGCATTTGATTTCCCGGTTTTTACCACAAGGGTTTGTTGGGGTACAAAGCTTTTTTGGTAGTGCTTTATTTTGGTAATAACCGTATTGCCATGTTTATCATGACTTTCAATTTCTTCTGTCCGAAAAACATTTTCATTATAAATTACTTCACGATGGGTTAACAGGAAATAGTTAAACTTTTCAACTTCATCTCTTAGCACGGCATCAATAAAGCGCTCCTCGCGCAAGCGTTGGTTCATGGCTTTTATTTTTGCTACAATTTCTTTTTTAATTGCAATTTCATTTTCATCGGTAAGCGCTTCCAATTCTCTCAGTTGGTTTTTGTAGTCTTTGTCGAGTTTTGCATGATATTCTTTTGTGCTTGTTAATTTTTCATACCACTGAAAGTAATTTTTGTAAAATGCTGACTCTAAAAAATTTTCAGTAATACTTCGCTTTGTAAATTGAACATAATCATCAAAATCGAGATTTAAGATTTCGACATAACTGCGATAAAAATTTCGGCTATCGAAGAAATCGTTTCGGCGTTCAAAATCGACTCCCAAAATATAATCCTCTGCAATATATTCACAATTTAACACAAAATCAGGGTGGCGTTTTTTCAGGAACAAAGTAACAGTATTGGTTCCTGTTGCGCTAAAGGTTTCGCTGCCAAATTCAACAATAGATTTTATTTCAAAATGTTTCAGAATAATTTCGCGGGCTTTGGTGTAAATACCTGTGTTGCTAAGTATGGAACTGGGTAAAATGATCCCTGCCATCCCACCTGACCTAAGCAGTTGTTTCATCCTCTCGATAAACAGAACTTCAATATCATCTGATTCATTACTGATAAAATTGTTGTTCAGAAGGTCGTACTGTGGGAGTTTATTTTCGTTGAGGTGTTGCTTAAAATATTTAACGGTATATGGTGGGTTGGCTACCAACACATCGTAGGTACCATCGGGCAAAAGATCCTCATGTTTTTCAAGCCCATCGCCAAATATTACCCTGGCTTCACCATCTCCATGCATAAAACAGGCTACTTTGCTTGTGCGTGCAAGCCTGTAGTCTTTTTCGATACCAAACACACACTCGCCTGCCCAGAGCGTGTTATTGCGCCAGTTGGCCAGTTGGGGATAATTATGTTCGTATTCGGAGGGAATATCCTGGATAACTGAAGTAACCTGCTCAATGGCTTCGGTTAAAAAATGCCCACTGCCACAAGCAAAATCAACAATGTTAGGCAAAAAACTCAGCTCCTCATTTTCTAACTTATTGTAAACAATTTTTTTAATAGGGATTGATGATAAAATAAAATAGGTGATGGGTGTTGGTGTAAAAAACTGCCCTTCCGACTGTTTGTATCCGCTTTCTAAAAGCAGTTCAAAAAAGTCGCCCAGGAACTGTGATTTTTGATTATATCTAAAACGAAATGGCTGAAAGAGCCTGATAATTTCTTCGAGTACTTTAATGTTTTGCCTGAATAGGGGTTGGTTATAGACTTCCTTAAATGCAAATTCATTGTTTTTATAATATTTAAGGTCAGTATAAATTTTTAAAAGATTGTTTTTGGCAGCTTGTCGCGGAAAATTTCTTATCTCATTCTCAATCTCTTCCAGCGTATGGTCAACAACTTTTTCTTTTAAAAATTTATCCATAGCCCTGGCGTATAGCTTTTGCAATTTATCAATCAATTGTTCCTGTGTTTCTCCACCCTCCAGTATTTGAAATTCCAGGATATCGCCTTCCTGTTTTTCTTCATCAGTAAGTTTTGAAAGGATAAGCGAAATCATCCTGTTAAAGGCATTGGAGCGATCAGATATATTGTTGTGCCTCAATATTTCTTCAAACTGATTAAAGACCCCGCTTTTTCCTTCAATATGCTCTCTTTCGAAATTTTTAAGGTCAGCTTTTTTCAATGGAGTATATCCAGGCAGATAGACAGGAATAGAGTTTTCGAAAATACCTGAGGTCAGGTAATTTTTTTCGTTCCCGGTTTTATAACTCCACACGCTGAGCATTTCATCAATAGTCCCGGCTTTTGCGTAACTAATAATTTTTTCAGGATATTTATCCTGCTCAAGCTGATCGGTATTACTATCTTCAACCCTTAAAATAGCTTGTTGCCGTTCAATCCGATTGCCAAAAAAAATGGATGCATACAAGCAAAGAAACCTGGTGTTTTTGTCTTGCTGGAAGTAGGAAAAAAGCTGCCCTCCATTTTCTTGCATTCTGGTTTTCTCTTTTTCAAACTCTTTCCCATAAGTCTTACACTCGATCAAAATGAGTGTTTTGCCATCTAATCCTGTTATAGTAATATCGGCTTTACCACTTTTGCCGGTGCGGCCAAGCTTCCATTTTTTTTCAAGTGTAATATCTTTGGGGTTATAGCCTTTACTTAAAAGTTGATCAACACACTCTAAAACAACAAGATTTTCAGCGTTTTGAAAGTTCGATGTTGTTTCATCTCCCTTTTTTATCACACTCCCATAGTCGAAAAATTCCTGATCCAAACGAACATTTAGCGTGTAATTAACATCTGGATATTCCTTAAAGTATTTATCCTTGTTATCTTTTTCGGGCTGGAAACCCAAAAGTTCGATGGTATCTTTAATTGTAATTTTTTTCATTGTTGTTGTTTTAAATATTCAATTTTAGCTTCGGCAATCCTTAATGCTTCTATTGCATTATCTTCGTCCTGAAGGGTATAAACCAGTTTATCACTCAACCAGGCAGTTAATAAACCAGCCTTATCCAAATTAAAAAAACCTGCAAGTTTTTCAACCATTTCTTTGCTGGGATTTCGCGTGCCCTTCTCGAATTTACTTATTAAAGCCTGATCCGTATCCATGGCTGCTGCAACCTGCCTGATGAATAAATTTCTTTTTTCTCGTTCGGCCCGAATTATATCACCAAAAGATTTCATAATAATCAAATTAATAATTGACAAATTTAGTCAAAATATAATATGTCATGTCGAATTATTGTGTTTTTTTAAAAATAATTTCCTGTTAGAAGTAATAAATAATTGGTTCTTTTCATTCCAATTTTGTAGAATCCAATTTTCAATTTATCCCTGTAAAAGAACCGGGTTTATAAAAATCAGTGAAATATACAGCATCCAATGTACAGTAAAATAGACCTTTCAGCTTTTTGCCACTTTTTGAAACGCCTAACATAACCCTTTGAACCCCCTATAAATTTGCATCTGGGCTACCTTCCGGTATAGCTTTGCATCCTATCAAAACAATACAATGGCAAGCCGTAAAAAAATATCGCCAAAACAAAGCAATAAGAAAAATGAGGAAGAAAAAGATCCGATTTCTGAAACAAAAAAAAGATTGGAACTACAGCAAGAAGCCTTGAAAAAAATCATTGAGAAATTTAGTCAAAACATAAACAATAAATGAAATTATTAACCTAACAATTAATATTATGAAAGCTAACTTTACAAAAATCATTATTTTATTTTTTGCCGTATTCATGCTCACGGCAGTATCATTAAAGGCAGAAACAATTACATCAACACAAAATGGCGACTGGAATGTTGGTGCCACCTGGGCAGGTGGCAATGTTCCCACCAGTGCCGATAGTGTGGTGGTAAATCATCTAATAAATATTTATACCGAAGATTCATGTATGCACCTTTATGTTGCCCCTTCAGGTGTTGTTCAAAACAAGATAAATGGATCGCGCACGCTTGTGATACTCGGCAATTTAAATGTGGACGGAGTAGTGAAATATACCAACAATTATTTCTATATCAAATTGGGTGGAAACCTTCACCTGAACGGAATTTGGAATAGTCCGAAGGTAGAATTTACCGGGAGTACTGAACAAATTGTATCGGCAGCCCCCGGAAAGGTTTTTGAAGCAACCCGTTCTGCAATCGAGTTCGAAGATATCAACCCTGCAAGTCCCCTAAAATTTGCAACGGACCTAAGCTTCATCGACATCGCACTGATTATGAATTCTGCCACAGTAGAGTTTACTCCTGGAATTCAGGTGGCACTTTCTGAAGAAGAACTTCTTGATGCTAACATTATTGGTAATAATTCGGTATTGATGATGCACGATGGTTCCTATGCTCAGGGTTGCATGCTCGAAAACCTTACTTTCAAAGGAGTTTTCATTATTGGTAATGGGAACACAGCCAGTGGTGAACTGATCAACGCTGATACTCTGCAAAACCTTATCAATTCATCGCGTACCCTGGAGGTTTTCGGTAACTTTACAAATAATGGCATGATAAAGGAAACAAACAATCACTTTAATTTTATCATTCATGGTGATGTTTCCAACAGTGGCTCCTGGGTATCCTCAAATGTTTATTTTGATGGTGATATTTCCAGTAGCGGCTCCTGGGTGTCCTCAAATGTTTATTTTGATGGTGCATCAGATCAGCATGTAAACTTTGATCCTGGCACTCATATTTTTTGTGATAACATTGAAGATCGTGATGTGAATTCAAAAATCATCCTTGATACCGACTGGGAAATACATAATGCTAATGTTGATTTGAACAATGGGATATTGGAAGTATCGGGGTATAAAGTTACTTTGCGTGAAACCGCATTCATTGAGGAGGCATTTATAGATGAAGCCGTTCTTGGTGGAGTATTTAATTGTTATTTAAACTGTGTTTTTACAGGCACCACAACAATTTCCGACACACTGCAAAATCATAGCTCTTATAACTATCCCGAGGTTATTTTTGAGGGTAATCTTACTAATAATGGTGTAATAAGAAGAAGCAACTACTATGGCTTACGCATATTTATACATAACGATTTTGAAGTAAATGGCCCGGTGGAAATTGAAGGCCTGACCTTTGCAGGAGTCAATGACCAAACCATATACAGCACAGCAAAAGGAGCTGTCATCGAGGTGGATGATGTTTTTGATACTGTGGCTGCAAGTTCAATAATTGTTAATTCTGATTTTACTTTCATTGGCTCAACCTGGGATTTAGATGGCGCAACCATAAACCTGAACAATGGAAGCTTAATTATGCAGGGCGGAAATCTTAAAAATGGTTTTCTTACATGCAACAATCAATATTTGCGACAAAGTGGAGACGCCGCGATTTGGAACATGCACTTAAGCAATGTGGAGTTGAAGGGTATCTGTCAACTTCGGGATAGCAACAGCTTCTTTACCAATGTTACCAATACCGACACCCTGAGGAATTATCCTGGTTATAATCACCTTGTCAGGTTATCGGCTGATGGAAATTTTGTTAACAATGGTGTTCTTAATAGAGGTAATTACTATGGTATCCAGTTATATATTCATAATGATTTCATCATCAACGGTCCGGTGGACATAGAAGACCTGGTTTTTGCAGGAATAAACGACCAGACAATTTACAGCACATCCTTAGGAAACATCCTTGATGTTGACCAGATTTACGATACAGTTGCATCAAGTGCTATAATCCTTAACTCAGACATGACCTTCATCGGGTCAACCTGGAATCTTGATGGGGCAACCATAAACCTGAACAACGGAAGCCTAACTATGCAGGGGGGAAATCTTAAAAATGGTTCTCTTATAACCAACAATCAATATTTGCGTCAAAGCGGAGGCGCCACGATTTTTAACATGCACTTAAGCAATGTGGAGTTGAAGGGCCTCTGCCAACTTCGGGATAACAACAGCTCCTTTACCAATGTTACCAATACCGACACCCTGAGGAATCATCCTGGTTATAACCACCATGTCAAGTTATTGGCTGATGGAAATTTTGTTAACAATGGTGTTATTAATAGAGGTAATACCTATGGTATCCAGTTATATATTTATAATGATTTCATCATCAACGGTTCGATAGACATAGAAGACCTGGTTTTTGCAGGAATTAATGACCAGACTATTTACAGTACATCCTTAGGAGGTATCATTGATGTTGACAAGGTTAGTGACACTGTTGCATCAAGTGCCATTATCTTTAATTCTGACATGACCTTCATCGGGTCAAACTGGTATCTTGATGGGGCAACCATAAACCTGAACAATGGAGCCTTAATTATGCAGGGGGGAAAGCTTGCGAACGGATTTCTTACAAGCAACAACCAATACTTGCGTCAGAGCGGAAATGCAAAGATTTCAGAAATGCATTTCAGTGATGTTGAATTAAAAGGAATATGCAAGCTTTCTTCTGCTAACAACTACTTTACCAATGTAACTGTTACCGACACTTTGATGAACCACCAGGATTTTAATAACTATCCTGTGTTATTTGTTGATGGTGATTTTGTAAACAATGGTGTAATTACCAACAGTGATACATACTGGATAGATATGCGGGTTGATGGAAACTACTACAATAATGGTAAAGCAAATTATAAGCAAATAGTATTTACCGGCGATGAAATTCAGCACTTTTATAGCCCCGTATTTCCAATTTCAAACTCAGATATCGAATCTACAAAAACAGGAGGCCTTGTCCAATGTGATGATGAAGTTTTACTTGACAGTTGCATAGTTTATTTCAATTGGGATGTTTTCAGTTTACAGAATGGTGATATGAAAGTTACAGGTGGTGATTTGAAAAATGTAGGTATTAAAGGCAATGGCTTTAAACTAATTTCAAACGGAAATGGTGCCGCCTCAAATGTTGCATTTGAAGACCTTACTATCGAAGGCCACCTTTATATGGGAGGGACTAATAATTCATTTGATGATGTTACGCTTAGCGATACCATCAGTCAGCGAGCCAGCCATAACTATGATAGTCAAATTACTACAACCGGTGATTTTATTAATAATGGCCATATTATTGACAATGATACTTATGGTATCTCTTTTAGGGTACAGGATGTGGTTATTAATAACGGTGAATGGACTACAGAAAGATTAATTTTTGATGGGGACGATATGCATTATATCGAATCGCTTGGTGCAAACCCTTTTGAAGTTGATGACATTACTATCAGTGCCAAAGGGGGCGATGTTACTATTACAAACGAGTTGTACTTATTAAATACTGATGCAAATTTAAGCAGCCAGAACCTCCACATTCCGGATGGGGGCATCCTCGACCTTGTTAATAGCTCTATACAATATGCAATGGTTTACGGAGGTGATTTTTCTACCATCAATTGCTCTAACAACTCCTGGTTGAGTGCTTCAACTTTCAATACTGTTTTTATTAGTGGGGCTGTCGATACCAGGGTGAATACTTTTATGGATTGTGTGCTTGATGGCGTGATGCAAAATGATGAATACACTCAACAACCAACGATTGTTTTTGATGGAAATTTCACAAATAACGGATCAATAATTAACAGGCCAGGTTATTCTTATGACCTTTACAACGATGTGTTTGGGAATGTGTATAATTACGGGACATGGGAAATAGATGAAAGTAGCTGGCAGGGTTTGCTCGACCAGGATATTTACCTGATGGATGCAAGTGAAATCAACACCCCATCAGAGTTCCAGGCGGTGATCGGCTCTGGAGGAACCTACCAATGGTATAAAAACGATGATGTGATAGATGGGGCAACGACAAACCATTTGGATTTTGCTGCAATCACTGCAGCCGAAAGGGGCTACTATCACTGCACTACAAATGAAGGCACCTCCCGTACCATCAGGATTTGCACCCCTCTTGAAATTGATCTGGCATCCGAAGCATGGTTCTGCCAATACGAATCTGTTATACTTGAGCCCGAAGTCTCTGCAGGTACCGAACCATACACTTACAGCTGGTATCCGGTGGAAGGCCTGAGTGATCCAAATATCCAAAATCCATTAGCAAATCCGGATGAATCCACAGTTTATACTGTAAGCATTACCGATGCTGTTGGTTGTGTGGGAGAAAGCAATATTTATGTTCAACAGTATCCAATCCTAAATGCTACGGCAGGTTTAGACAAAGAAATTTGCTTCGGCCAAACAACCGTGCTGGAAGGCAGTGCTTCGGGTGGAGCTCCGGATTACACTTATACGTGGACACCGGAAACCGGTCTGAACAATCCCAACATTGCCAATCCTTTTGCCACACCCGAAAGCACAATTCTATACACGCTCACAGTTACAGATGCCAATGGTTGCCAGGAAACAGCATCCGTGAATATTATTGTAAATCCCCTCCCCGAGGCTTATGGCCTGAGCCAGGACAGCACACATTTTTGTTATGAAAATGACACCATTATTTGTTGGTTGCTCGATTCGGAGGTCGGAGTTAACTATGAACTTTATGTAAATGCCTCACCCAATCCGGGCGGAGAAATATTTGAGGGCACCGGCGAGGCCATACCCATCTGGGTCACCACCACCGTGCATGGTCATTATACCCTAAAAGGTGTAAATGCTACAACAGGTTGCCACAAAATGATGCTGGGTTCGGTGATGATATTTATTGATTTCCTGCCCGAAGTTGTAGATCAATCAGGAGATGAAATTGTGATTGAAGGTGAGAGCACAACTCTGTGGGTGGAAGTTACAAGTACCCAACCCCCGTGGTTGCAATGGTACAAAGATGATGAAGTGATTCCGGGGGCAGAAGATTATAACCTGGTTCTTGAGGATGTAACAAGCGAAGCCACCGGGACTTATCAGTGTTTGATAAGTAACGATTGTGATATTGCCTGGAGCGATCCTGTTTCGATAACCGTTTTGCAGCGTCAAAGCATCCAAATTCCTGCCGGTTGGAGTGGGTTCTCCACTTATCAGGATGTATTCGATTCGGATGTAAATAACATGTTTGATCAGTTAAGCGGAAACCTGATAATCGTCAGCGATTTTGAAAATGTTTACTGGCCGGGTGGCGCTCTTAACTCCTACGATGGTTGGAATACAAAAGTTGGGGCACAGATAAAACTGGAAGAAAGTGCAATCCTGAATGTAGATGGCTTCTTCACCGAAGATCGTACACTCAATCTGGACGCAGGATGGCACTACCTGCCTGTGCTGGGCAACTGCGATTTTGATGCATCAGCCATTTTCGAACAGGCAGGCACAAATCTGGAACTGGCCAAAGACATCGCCGGTATTCGCGTTTACTGGCCTGAATTTAATATTCAATCTTTAAACACCCTCGAACCGGGGAAATCATATCTGATAAAGTTAAATAGCGCTTCCACCATAACATTCCCCAATTGCCTCAAAGGCGATCACTTTACGCCCTCATCAAATCGGGCTGCAAATGGCAGTCCGTGGGCAGATCCGGCATACACCGGAACCTCTCATCTTATTGTCATCCCTGAATTGCTGTGCAATTCAATAATACAATCAGGAGACTGGATTGGGGTGTTCAAGCAAAACGGTGTATGCGTAGGATTGTCCGAATATGAAAATGGAAACACTGTTATTGCAGCATTTGCTGATGATTACACTACATTTGAAAGTGATGGACTAAGCGAAAATGAACCCTTAAAACTAATGGCATACCGAACAACTACAGGGCAATACCTGAAATTATATCCAGATTATAGCACAGAGTATTATGATGGATATTTTACTGCCAACGGGCTTTCGGTGATAGATAATTTGAAGGCTGAAAAAATTCCGGGCATCACAGGCGGATATGAAATTACCATTTTCCCAAACCCTGCTCACGATGTGATTAACATCAAAGGATTACAATCAATCGTTTCCTGGGAAATAATTAATTCCGGGGGTGAGGTTGTGAAGTCGGGGGTTGCAGATGAGAATGGCCAGATACTCCGGGGTAATTTAAGCTCCGGGCTATATACCCTAAAGTTTGTTTCTAATAACGAGGTTATTTGCCGAAAGGTAATGTTGCATTAATGGTAAAAGTCAGGGCTTAACTTTTAGTAGTCAGGGCGTGACTTTTAGTAGTCAGGGCATGACTTCAAGTCATACCCTGACTTACCGGATTAAATAAAATTGTTGGGTTTTAATTATGAAGGCTGCCCGGGTTTTTGGGCAGCCTTTGTTTTAGGAAATTATATTCTCATTACAGAACTCCTGACCTATAGTTTACAACCCAATTAGCTACAACTTTTTTGTCGTAATTTAGTGTGTCGCAAATTCAATTATTTTTTGATTCTTTTTTACTTAGTGGTTCTGAGTGATCTAAGTGTCTATGTGGTGATTTTTAGAAAGTTACCACGAAGGCATCCCGATAGCTATCGGGAGGCACAAAGATTCACTTAGATTTTTTACGATTCAGGATTAACATAAAACCTGACCCTGATCTGCCAGACTTAATTCGTGCGTGTTCATAAAGTCGGTATTTTTCAATATTCGAAAAATATTTCCCCATAGATTTTATCTGCGCTAATCAGCGAAATCAGCGGGAAACAGAGGCTTTAATTTGTCATCTCTGCATCACCGCTTATGTTCCATATAGAGCCAAGAAAGGCACCTGAACCCGGGTCGGTATTCACACCTGCCATTGTGTTTCCGGTTTCAGCAACAAATTCTTCAGCATCGGTCGAGGCCTGTTCATCCACAATTTCGTGATTAGGTTCCAGTATTTCGGTTTCCCAGGTAGATAAAATGGTATTATGGTTAAGCGTATGCCCCGGTGCAGAAACCTTTTTTTCTATCATTTTTTCAGGTTCAAGGGCGCTCATCATTTTCAGGAAGTTTGCCCGGTGGCTGTGCGTTGTGTCAACATACTCATGACTTTGGGTGCCGGTGAGAATGGCTGCTGCCTGCATCATTTCGTGGCCTGACCAGCTACCTCTAACGTTGATATGTGGCTCATATTCGTCATCCGGGCCAATATTAAGTCCTTGCCTTATGGCATTTTCATCGCTTATTGCAACCTGCGCATCTTCACTGTTCGAATCCAGCACCCAGGCTGAGTCAGGTAGGGTAAAGGTGTTGCCGTTAGCGGTGGCGGTAATTTCATAAACGTTGTGTGTTTTATAAAATGTCTCCCAGTCAGGCACATCAAAGCTAATACTTGAACCTTGTACACTGAGGTTGCTGTATTCCGATGGCGATATAAGGGTTTTGGTAGTTCCCACTACAAGAAATAGTCTCCCCGGATGTTGATGGAAGGTATGGAAGGTACTGGTATTATCATTCAGGTCAGGATGGATGGTGGGTGTTGACGAATAAATTCCGGCTGTGAGGCTTTCCACAAAGCGCAATCTTCTGTTTGGTCCTTCGCTTATGGTGCTGAGCGTAAGTGCCGGCATTTGAACCTGAACATCATGATGCCCGAGATCGCTGAAAACAACCGGGGGTGAGGGGCTTCCTGCCATAGCTCCTTCTGCATTTTGCTGAGTAATTGCTTCCCAACCCGTGCCCGTTCTGTCGTTTACTGTAATGTCTTCGGTCAGGCTTGCTTCTGCACCTTCTTCGCCACCATCAGGAGTAATGCGGTAGGTAACTTCCAGAATCCCCGACATGGCCATGATACCACCCCATTTGTTTTGAAAGTCAGCGTCTGAAGCTCGTCTGCTTACGATTCCATGTTCATCGCTTGTAAAGGTCCACGCGGTAATGCGGTAGGTCTCTGCACCTGTGGGTTGAAACATGAAGGTTGCCTTGAAATTATCTCCCCGGGTAAGTGTATTTCCGGGGGTGAGATTTAGTGTTGGTACTGCCGGTTCAGGAGTAGCAGCTTCTACTGGAGGTGAATCGGGTTCAGGTGTTGGGTGGGTATCAGGCTCTGGTGTTGGCGCATCTATTGGGGCTTCTTCACCAACCAACTGAACTTTTGTATCTTCCTGCTTTTGAATGGAAATATGTTTTTCATCCATACCCGATGCATCCTCAACCATAATATTTCCAGCTGTAACTCCTGCTGATGTTTTGCGGGATATGTCTCCATTTTTGCCATTTTGCTGAATAACATGGCTTAGCTCATGGGCAAGCAGGCTTTTTCCTGAGTTATCGTCAGGTTTGTATTTTCCTTCGTTGAAATAAATATCATTACTGGTAGTAAAAGCCTGTGCATTCATCGCGGAGGACATTTTTGAAGCTTCAGCATCTCTGTGGATACGCACATTGCTAAAATTATTTCCAAATCCCCCTTCCATTTCTCTTTGAATATTCTGAGTCATGGGGCTGCCACCCCCACGTCTTTGGTTAATTCTTTGCTCAACCATTCCGTTTGTGTGCTGCTTATGTGCCCTTGTATCATTTTCATTTTTCGCCTGGATAAGTTCTTCTTCCTCCTCTTCAGCTTGACGCTGCAATTTGGTTTGTAATTCTTCTTCCTCCTCTTCTTCGGCCTGTCTTTGGATTTTGGCTTGAAGCTCCTCTTCTTCTTCCTCCTGTTTTTGCAGCTTTGTTTGCAATTCTTCTTCCTCCTCTTCAGGCTGTCGCTGAAGTTTCATTTGAGCTTCTTCCTCTTCTTCGCAGCATTGTTTTTGTATTTTAGTCTGCGCCTCTTCATCTTCTTCATGTCGCTGCAATCTTGTAATATCGACATCTCCGCTTGTTTTTTGCTGAGATGAAACCTTAGGTGAATTGTCAGATATCCCTGCCACTACTTGTGCAGCCGCCCTGTCGGCTTCCACCTCATAGCGGTCGCCGGGCGTACTTACATTCAGTTTGGGTTGAACGATGGCATTGGCGATGGCACGTGATGGACTTTTTGTTTCCGGTATTTTCGAATTGCTTGTTATCATCACATTGTTTTCCCTTCCTTTTGATATTCCCGGCGAATGCCTTTAATAATGTCAGTTCTTTGAATTTCTGAAGATTTCCGGGAAATGGTCATCAATGATGCGTACCTTACCACGTTAATAATTGAGCCGCCTGAAAGGCTGTATTTTTTTGAAATTTCCGACAAGTCGATATTTTTTGCCAGGTTGGATTTTTTAGAAAAAGATTGTTCCCAAAGTTTTTGCCGTTCCGTTTCATCGGGCATGGGAAAATGGATGATTGTTTGGAAGCGGCGCAGAAAAGCATCATCCATATTGCTTTTAAAGTTTGAAGCCAAAATCACCAATCCGGGATATTCTTCAACGCGCTGAAGAAGATATGATACTTCCTGGTTGGCGTATCGATCGTGCGAATCACTTACGCTTGTCCTTTTCCCGAAAAGGGCATCTGCTTCATCAAAAAACAGAATACAATCGATGTGTTCAGCTTTCCCGAATATCTTCTCCAGGTTTTTTTCTGTTTCACCAATATATTTAGATACCACGGTTGAGAGGTCGATGCGGTAAACTTCCTTGCCTGCTCGTTGTCCGATAAGGCTGGCGGTGAGGGTTTTCCCGGTTCCCGAGGGACCATAAAACAAACTTTTGTACCCGGGCTTTAATATGCGGCTCAATCCCCAATCATTCATTAAAGTTTTTTCGTGATCAATCCATTTAATAATTTCTTCTACCTGTTCAAGGGTATCATGGTTCAACACCAGTTCATCCCAGGTAATTCCTGACGAAATTCGCTTGGCCGGGAAATTACGGCTAAAGTCCGGTTTACGGATATAACCCAGTGTTATCAAGTCTATCAGTTCCTCCGACACCAAAAGGCTGCCGCTCATTATGGGCTCGTTTTCGGGAGGAGTATCCAGTTTTAATAAGTTGTGTTGCGAAAAAATATGATCGCGATTAAATAGTTGCTGATAATTCAAGCGCATTTCGATTTTATCAGCAGCCAGCACAAACAGAACGGTTTCACCCGTAGGGAGAAATCCACCATGCATGTTTCCCCTGATGCCCCCAAATTCAGTAAAACCGCGATTTGTATTTTGATTTAAGGTAAAGAACACATCCAGTACCTGGGGTTTAATATGTGGAGCCAATGCCAGGAGTATCGTCAAACGCTCGTGCGGGCTGAGTTTATAATGCCTGATCAGGTTTGAGTACAGGGATTTTTCGGAAGTCAAATCCGGGGGTACAATCTCTTCAACGCGGCTGTACTGGCTTTCCTTCCCGAAATAAAGTGCCATCCGTGTTTGAATAACCAGTTCCAGCCAGGCCAGTTCTTTCTCAAGATCCTGAGCGCTTAAAGTAATATTTGAGTTTTTTCCCGGCATCGTTTAATTATTTACCATTCAACCTGAATTATTTTCTCCATCCATTTATATTTAATCATACTTATCGACCATGGTAGCCTGTCGATGAGCAGATCCCAGGCCTTCCTGTTAATGGTTAATACCCATGCAGAGTCGGAGATTTTTAACCTTCCTTCGCGCATCAGGAATGAATTTCGGAAGCCCGGAATACTCACTTTTCCGATGGCTTGCCACTTTTCAATGGCCGCTAAAATGAGTTTGTCAGTTTCGTTGATTTCCATTTTTGTCAGTTGCAGTTCGTTGGCTACCGGATGATGTAATGGCAGGCCGCACAAAAGCTTGTTCAACGCAAGTTGTTGTTCGGGAAATTCAGAAGTGCCACTTGAAATGTATTGTAGCAAAAGAACAGCGCGTTCCCTTTTTTCATCACTTAAAAAAGCATCATTTTCAACTAATTTCAGTTTGGTGAAATAATGCTTTAAAAATGGCCACAATAATACCAATCCGGCATTTTGGATGTAAATTCCATCCTGCACTATTTTTTCAATTTTATTTTTAGTATCGATATTTTCTTTTTCATCGTGCTTAAAGATTGTTTGTTTTTCAGTTTTTTCAGCCGGGATATTTTCAATATCGTTAAATTCATTTTTATGGGCTTTGAGCCAAAATCCTGAATAGCCGGTTTCGGGAAGCGCCTTTGCAATATCCGACAAAAGTGTGGCGATGTGTTTTTGCTCAAATCCTTGTTTTCCCAATACATCAATCATTTTTTTAAAGCTTCCTGCAATAATATTGCTAAGCTCCGGGGTAAGACTTCTTCCGGAACGATGTACCGGCATAGATTTATAGGCAATATCATGCAATGGCATTAATTCGAGCAGTGCAATTCTTACTTCTTTTCTTACCTTTTCGGTGATGTGATTTTTTTTAAGTGCGGTTAAAATTTCAGTAATTAAAATTGAAATTAGGCTCGAATATTCTGTACTATTTTTCTTTTTATTTAAAATAGAAAAGGATTTACCTGATATTGAAGTTGCAATAGCCTGGATTAATTCATCGGTGAATTTATCTGAAAACTGCGCATTCAACCTTGTGAAAGCGGTTTGGTGCTCAAGGATGGATTTTAGTTTGTGTGCCTTAACAGGGTCAAGCTGCTGTGCCAATTCACCGAAGAGTACTTCGGGCATTTTTTTTTCATGATCAGAAAACCACCAGGGAAGCAATCCGGTTTGCAGAAAATCGACAAATGCTTCAAAAACTGATCGGGTGGCAGGAAATGTTTTCATACCATTTTTTTCGCCGGCATCGAAAGGGGAAGCATTTATTTTATCACGGATAAGCTGCTCAGCCATTGAAGTGATTTTCTCCACAAGTTCAGCTTCAATGTTTTGCGGCTCAATGCTTCCCAGGTCAATTTCAAGTCGATCGAAACGGTAAATCTTGTCATCCGGCGAAAGCCTGGTAAAAACCTCATCCATTGCTATCAGCACCTTATCGTTAAAAGTTTGCCGCACTGCCTCCCTTATTTCATGGGCTTGATCTTCGGAGTCCACAAGGAGCTTAAAAATTTGTTTATGGATGATGTGATTTACCATCTTAACTAAAAGCCTTATTTATTTCAGTAACTGCATTGATTTTAAGGTTGTTTTTCAATTCGATGCTTTTCCAATTGCCTTTAAGATTTTTTACCGAAACTCCGGCTTCCTTCAGTTTTGCTGCTATTTCGGTAAGTTGTTTCCCGGTATCAGCAGAAACACCACTGATTTCGCGTAATGCAATTTCATCGAGCATGGTATGCGTCATTACATTAATCAAAGTACGATAGGCTTTCTGTTCATCGCCACCGGCAGCGCTAAAGTTTTTGATGAGATTAGCAGCTGTATTTTTGAATGCTCTCAGCGTGTTTTTGCCTTGCGCCCGTGATTCGCCGGCTACCAGTTCTATAGTTTTGTCCAGTAGCTTTTTATCGTTTACAAGATTGGCAGATTTAACTTCATCAAGCAGCGCGATTCGTGGTGTAATCCTAAAAGTCATTATATCTGCTACAACTTTTGCAGCGGCTGTTTTTTCTAATCCTGCAACTTTACCAAGATTTTCGCTTGCCACGCTAAAGTCGCCTATGAACACCGGGATATTCAGCTTTGGTGCATTGCGCTTTAGTTCCGGCAATTCAACAGTTTCGAGGGTAAGAGATTGCCCTGAATTCAGGCTGATTCCTGTTAAAGTTTTCGTTTCGTGTGTGGGCTCACCGGTAGTGGGATTGTTTCTGCTCAGCCTTATTTCGTAAGTGGCTGCCGGCACATTATCAAAAATAAACTGACCTTTGTTTATTCCTGTGTTTTGGAGCAAGGTTCCGCCTTGCAAAAGCTCAGCATTTCCGCCGCTTAAAGTACCCTGCAAACCTTGGATGGTTTTTTCAAAAACAAAGCCCTGGATAATTCCTGCCGGTGCAGCGGCATTTCCATCACAGCAGGGTATTACCAAAACGGTAACCAGGCCTTTTGCACTTATGTTGCCCGCGGCAATGGTATAGATAAAACTATCGCGGCCCTGAAAACCCTCGTTAGGATAAAATTTAAGCGCCTGCCTGCTATTCTCGATGGAAATCACCTGAACAGTATTTCCCTTAGAAGTAGTTGAAGGTGTGTTGAGCGAATAACCTGAATAAAGCAATTGTGGATTTGCAACATCGTTCATGGCCACATCAATAGTTACCGACTGGTTTATATGCGTTACCGCGATGTCTTCGCCGGTATAAGCAGGGGCATCCGATTTTTGCCTGATCAAAATAATTACTTTTCCGATGTCGGCCAGATTACAATTGTCACTGTCATCTTTTAATTCATACGAAAACTCATCTATTCCGATTTGTGGAGATTCCAATTCATACTGTATGAGTTTTCTGCCTTCATCGTCCAGGAGTATAGTTAAATTTGCTCCCATCCTGGAAGTCGTTTCGCGAAGGATAATATTATGAGGAGTGCCATAATTGTTTAGGTTCAGGTCATTTTTCAACACATCAAAATTATAGGCAATGGGTTCATAAGTCCCCGTCTCAGGTCTTTGTATTACCTCGAAAGTATGATGATCGATTACTGCCATCGGTGGAAGGCAAATGTCGGAAGGATCGATTTCGCAGCAACAATTCGACTTGCCAAACAATGCAAAATCGGCCCTGACCAATTGTTTTTCCGTAGTTTTTTCGCTAACAATAACAAAGGTACCTCCTTTTGGAACCCCGGCTAAATGTTCCATTCCCGAATGTTTGCTTGCGAATTTTTTGAAATTTCCCACATGCACATTCAATAAATGACCCAGGTGGAAATAGATGGTGGCCAGTTCGGCAGGGAAGCAGTTGTATTGGATTTTCTGATAAGCATTCAGGAAATCCATTAATTGAGAAAGATTTTTTACAAACATTGAAATTATTGGGCCGGCAATGAAACGCATAAGCGGGGCTGTGGTTCCGCTTAGTGAAACTAACAGATCGAGCAGGAAATTTACAATCATCCTAACCCTTATTAGTTGCTCCATAATTTCTTTGGCAATGTATGAATACAACAAATAGTTGAATCCGCGTACATCTTTTGGCAATATTTCCAGCAACATTTTAATTTTTGTTTTTATGTCGAGGATGCCAAGATAGAGGCTGTATGCCAGATCCTGCATTGGGTTGTTGCCGCCTGCAAGGGGAGAAAAAACGCGAGCCCCTTCCGGCTCGCCGGTATTTCCCTTAACTATTAGAGGGTTGCTGTGTACCAGAATATCCCTATTGATAAAATTGATCGAATTTGAGATGTAGCTTATGTTCTCAAGGTTCTTTTTTTCGTTGTTAAGGGTTTCAATCCTGAAATCCATCGTTTTTCTGCCGGCCTCTGTTTTTATTGATTTTTGTTTTTTCTCAAGTCCGGCGATTGTAGTTTCGAGCGATTTCTTTTTCAGGTTTACATATTTCATCGATATGGACGGCATACCTTGTTCTTCATAAAGTGCACATACCTGATCGATTGAAAATTCCTGGCCGCCAATTTGAAGTGTCTGCACCCCACCGGTTAGGGTAGCCATATACACCTGGTCGGCTTCATTTATCAAAGTTACCTGTAGGTTTACATTGGGTGCGATTTCACCCTCGCCGTTTTTTATACGTGTAATTATGCGCTGGCCATCGTTTACCTGGATATTCTCATTTCCGCCATCATTTTTATAGTAAAAACTTACTTTGTTGGGTAAAGTTTCGAGTTGTGAAAAATCGAAACCTATATTAACATTATTAGTCCACAAAATAATTCCTTCACCAAATCCCGGGCCGGCCTGCTGTGCTTTTGCCCAGTTGTATCCTACACCGCCATTGGTCCAAAAAAAGTCGTGCATGGTTACAGGGATATTATTCTCGCGAAATATTTCAGAACCACTTGGAAATTCATCTCCATCAAAAAATTTCCCATCCTCAAGGGTATCGAAATTAACGCAGGTGTCAGTACCGGAAGGCGGCGAAACATTGGGAACTTTCCCTAAGGCATTTAAAATTTTATCATAAGTACATATCAGTTCACTTCGCAATTGCAGGTAGTCGGCCTGCAAATGTGATATATTGCAACCGGCTAAAACACCTTTTCTTTGGATAACCCAGTCGCTGTTTAAAGCCAATAGGTTTTCTTCCGCTGCAGCAATTTGTTCCATTAAAGTACGAATCTGTTCCGCATTTTGGCTTACGCCATTGTTGATTGCTTGTTCTAATAATTTTCTCAATGCTTCGATGTTATCAAGAACTTCTTTAACAGACTCCAGTCCCTCAAAGAAAGCCCCCCCTGATAACTGATCGAAGGAAAGTCCCACGATATCAAATTCAAGGTTAAAATCATTCCTGATTTTATTCAGTTTTTCTATGATAGATCCTAATTGCTTTCCGAGGTGTCCTTCGATATGATAAAAACCAAATTGTCCCTGGTCAAGATGCAATGGGTTCTCCTGCGGGTTGAGGGCAGTTCCTATTGAAATGTTCGCCCTCATCAAATTTTTTGAGTATGACAGGGGAGGATGTAAAGTACAGCATCCATCAGGCTGCCACCATTTTTCGATGTTGTTGAGTTTGTAAAAATGGGGTATTGCTCTTTCACCCAAATTGTAGTTTAGATTTTGGCCGGGCGTGATTTTCAGCTTATCGGCACCGCCGAAATTCTGATTCCATGATAGAATCATAATCCTGGCAAATAGTTTTTGGGCTTTTTCAAGATCTTCGTGAATAACGTTCCGAGCCGGAGAAGGAATAAAATTATGCCTGTGTTTTCCTGAGTCAATCAACTCACCTTCATCTTCGATAAAATCGCGAAGCATGAGATGACGCGGAAAATATCCATCAAAAACACAATCTTTGATGAGTGGGCACATTGCATCGGCAAATTCGTTATAGACCTTTGCCAATTGGCGGATAAAGTCGAAGCGGTATTGATTAAATCCGATGCCGTTTATATTGTCCAGCGTAACCTGTAGGTTGTTGATATCCTGCTCAAATTCAGGTTCAAGATTTAGGAAGGTTTTGTATTTGTTGTAAGATGCTTTTACTTTACTATAAATTTCATTGGCAACTAATTTAGTAATTTCCCGGTAGCCGGAATGCAGTTCAGCGCTGTTTTCGATATCAGCCAATGTTTTTCCGGTTGATTGCAGGTAGGTAATCAGACGGGGGAAATATATCAAAGCATCCTTTTCCGTGCAAGGATTTATCTCGTCAAGGTCTTCTATATTTATGAGCAGCGCCCTGACCGTAAAAACCACATTTTCGCCTTTGTTGTTGCAGTCGGTTACAATACAGCTTTTTAGCGGATCGTCAACAATTTCAATATAAAGCACCAAAATTTTATCCTTAAAAATTACAGGAGAAAGTACTTGTGACTGATTGTCCTTAATTTCAACAAAATCCGGTGCGTCCAATTGTTCATTACTCAACAATTCGAGTATTTGGATTTGCTGATAGGGCAGAAACTTAGTGCGCCAGGGTTCATACTCCGGGTAGGGTTCTTCGTTATCATCGTCCGGTTCAACAGTTTTTGGATCAACATAATTCCGGTATTTGGTATAGGTAGCATTTCCGGCTTCGATAATGTATCCATCGGAGCTAATGCCAAAACCGCTTATTATTCTTACCGTGTTTAGTCCTTCGGGTTTTCCGAAAAGTCCGCACACGATGCCTGTCCCGGTAAGCCTCACCCTGCTCAGCCTGGTTTGGTCATCGAGGTACTGTCGCAACTGGTTCAGTTGTGTATTGGTTAATACCTGGTTGGGTTTAAAATTCGGAAAGAAGTTTTGCGTATCCATGATAATGAAGATTTGCTTGTTAATTAATTTGATCCTAAACTCATTTGATTGAGTGTAATCTGCGGGTTTTCGCTGTCGGGGTTTTCGCAGTCGTGCAGCCCTGCAAGCGCTTGCACATTGTCAACATGGTGCAATTTGTAAATCAGCTTCTCCAGCCTTTCGCTGTGTTCTGACAACAATTGGTGAGCTTCCGATCCCGGGGCAAAATCGTTTAGGCCGATCTTTGGATGGCCTTTATATTGCACACCTGCTTTTGCAAAAGTTTCAGCCCAGAGATTGTAAACTTTTTCAAAGCCCAGCATGTCGCAATGGCTGAGCCAGCATATTTTCAGATAGACGTGTGCCGGTGCTTCCAGTCGCAGTGTCCGTTCGATCATTTTACGAAAGCGAATACTTTGGAAACGTTTTGGCCATGCAGGCAAGAAAACTGTAGCCCTGAAAGAATAGGGGTCTTTAACTTCGATACACGCATTTTCACATTCCACATCGGGCGCATTAATCTGAACCGGCATAAAAGGGTCTTCGTCAATTCTTTTGCGCAAGAGGATGTGTTCGATAAGGTGAAAGCCCTCATTTTGCGAAAGCATGTTAAAATAATCTCTCACCTCGAACAGTGAAGTATCTTCCGCAGTTTTAACAATGCCTATTACTTCACCATTTTCACAATTATTTTTAAGTTTCCATATTTGTTCATCCTCATCAAAGTGATAGTTTTTGAGGCAAGCGCCAATACGAATTGTGGCATCCAATAAAATGCAGATGTTTTCGCGGCTTTCGCAGCAAATACTTTTAAAAAGCACTTCACCTTCAGCATTCCGGTATTCGAAGCGCCAGGTGTCTTTCAGGCAGTTTCCATCCTCATCAGCTTCCAGCCTGTCGATCCATAAATGGTCTCCGGCAAGGTTCCTGCGGCTTACTTCATCGAAGCCCATCAGCCGGCTAACCCTGCGCTGCAGTCCTGTAAGATTTCCACTCAAAAACGGAAAACGGTAATCATAGCCTTTTCCCCGGTCGCGGCTCAAGGCCGGATAATCATCCATGAAATCTCTTTTGTCAGCAATTATTTTTTGAGCTGCCGATTCATTATAAACTGCATACATCAGCAAGCTGTAATCTGTAAAATCCTCGGCAAACCTGCCAATGAGATGATCGAGGAAACGATTTTTCCGGTCTTCAGCAATTTTCTTTGTTTCGATGATTTGATTCAATTTGGCAAAAACCTGTTCCGCCATATCCGGATCTGAAATTTCTTCATCGTAGATGTATATGTCTTCCAAACCTGAAATGTCCTGAACCACTTGCGTGAAATATGTTTTTATTTCCTCATTCTTCCAGTCGAAGAGCTTGCGAACATGGCTCAATTGCGAGAAATAGTTGGCAAGAATCTGTTCGAAAAACATCAGGAAAGCTTTGAATTGTTTCGATTGTACTTTCCTTAATTCGCTTTCTGATTCAGGAACCCGGTTATTGCCCACCATGTAAGTTGGTGGCAGGTCGTTTTGAGCAGGGAAATATTTTTCCACATCCATAAACTCACCCACCGGAACGGGGAAGTCGCGTTGGATACCTTTCAGTTTTCTTGAAGACATCAGCGAGCGTTTTTCGTTGTATAGGTCGAGGGCTTTTGCCTTATTGGGAAGGTAGGGCAGATCATCTTTATAAAAAACTACTTTGGATTTTTCAGGATCAAAATCGGGGGCCATTGTTGCCGGATTGGCCAATTCCAAAATCCAGTCTTTTTCTGTTACTATAAATTTTGTTCCATTTAGATTCACAATATTGTCGCCCGGTTTAACCGGATTTTCAGCACTAACTTCGATGTAGCTCAGCAGCGAGATTTCCTTTACAGCAATCACACCCGGGATGTCCATGATGATTTGAATGATGTCGGAAGTTTTTAAAAAGCAGGTGCGCTGTATTTTCATGAATTCCTCGTTATCGATAAATCCATGTTGCAAAGCCGGCCCTTCAAAAATCTGATCGCTTGTATAACCCTTGTTTTGTAATTCGGCGATGGTGTAGAAGATCACCGGGGGAGAAACATAAAACTCCAACCCGAAAAATATCTCAGCCAAAATATTTTGGATGTCTGCGTCATCAGTAACTTCAATATCTGCACAAACACCAATAAATTCACTTTTTAAATCCCTCACCTGCATCAAATCCTCACACAGGTTTCGATGTTTATAAATCAAATCTTCGGCAGCTTCGAGCACTTCAGTTTTGGTAAGCCAGGCCGTGTAAGGCACAGGATGATAATGGATAATTTCCCAGTTGTAAAAAAAGAAATAATAATCGGCTGTGGGTGAGCCACTGATAATTTCCAGGCCTGGGTTGGCCTTTGTTTGAAAAGAGCTTATCGCAGTTTCCCGGTACAGCTTAACGGAACCACCGGCCTGAATTTCATAAGTAGCTCCGGGTTCAAGCCAGGTTTCAATTAAAAGATTTAAGCCTTCATCAGGGTCGGCAGCTACCTGGTATTCATCAAAAAATATTTCAGCACCATAAGAATCTTTGATGCTCAGTTGCACCAAGCCCGCTGATTCAGGGAATATTTTTACTGAATTCAAAAAGGTTTTTCCATAAACATTGAATCGCAGTCCCTTATTGCCGGGAAGGATAAAAGCACCCGGAGCTCCTGAACCCTTTTCATTTAAGCCACCAATTGCCGGGTACTGTTCACCGATGTCAAGTTTTTCTTTATCGAAAGGCATTACTTTGTAGGCAACTTTCCAGTCGTAAAAAAAATAATATTTAGCATCATCAAAAGCTCCATCGAAACCGCTTTGGAGGTGGAGAAGGCTGGGTGAAACTTTAGAATAATTGTATGTATCGTTGCTATAAAGCCAGGGAATTGTGCCCCTGGCATCAATCCGGTAGTCTCCCTTTGTAAGCTTGAAGCCCGTGGTGATCTCCACTTTTTCGTCTGCCGAATCAAGGGAAGTAGTAATGAGTTTCTCCTCCAGGTAATTCCCCTCGTCATCTTTTTTAAGCAAGCGGATGGTGATATCACCGGCATCTTTTGCAAATACGCTTACCGACAAAAGCTCAAAGGGATAAAGTACTTTAAAGTTTATGCCTTTTAAGTCGGTTGCTTCATAGCTGCCTGTTTCGCTCTTGTCTTTTTTTGCCACATAAGATATGCGCTGATCTTCCCTGATGTCATCTTCGGTTTCGATCAATACATCGTACAAACCATTTAGATGCGTGAGCAGCTCATCACCGGATTTAGTACAATTATTTTTGAGCTTCCCTGCTATTTTATCCAAACAATAAGCAATGTCAGTGTTTTTTGAAATCCAGGCATTTCTTACGCCGGTGATATCGATGAGCATTTTCCGGAGATCATCGAAAGATGCGGGAGCCGCGGGGAGTATTTCGGCTGCTGTATAAAAATCACCGGTGTCGGGGTCGGTACCATTTATAATTTTGGTAAGCAGGTCTTTAATTTCGAAATCAGTCCGGTAACCCAGATCAGTAATGGCATAGCAAAGCAATTCGAGGGTAGTAATGCCCGGATCGTGGATATTATAATCGGTCCACAGCTTGCTGCCCAACTTTTCAATATAAGCAAGGCCTTCGCTGCGAAGGAAACTATAGTCCTGACTCTTCTTCAGTTTCAGGTTCTTTATAAGATGATCTATTTCAGACATGATACATCGATATCAAAGTTTATTACATGTTCGCTGCCCGACACCAGGGCAGACGATGAGCCGGATGCTTTGGCTTCTTCAACTTCTTTGGTGGTTCCATAGGCATCGGTATGAAACATTTTAAATTCGGTAAGAAAATCTACATAGTCGGTTTCTTCGATAAAGTTGAGCAGCGCCGAGCGATGTACACTTCCGCCGAGAACAAGGTCTTTGCCTTCATCATAAAGCCAGGGCGTTAGGAAACGCTGAATGTCGTCCTGCAATTTGTTAGTGTAAAAACCTTTATCCTTTCCCGGTAAAAACTGTACGTTGAACGAAACTTTTACCTTTTCATAGACCGGATTCCTTACTTCAAGATTTACAAAATCGGAAATCAAAGCTTGGAGAAAGGCTTTGATTTCTTCCAGTTTGTTAAGGCTCAAACGTGGCTCCAGCGGATCCACAGCATTTTTGTTGCGCAGGTCAGGAATTACAACCACGCATACATTTCCGGGGGCGTGTTCACTTTCGTTGTTGGTGTGATTCACACATTTCACTTTATACACTTCGGGGAACTGCTGCAACACAAGCCTTTCATAATCAAAAATGGTAACCCCCCGGCCTTTATGTCTGAGCCTTTCGCTTACGCGGATGTAGTATGCATTATTTTCCTTGCCCAAAGTATTTGTTTCTTCGGCATCATCGGGATTGGCAGGCATCTCTTGCGCCTGGCCACCAAAGGAAGCAAAAGGCTGGAGCACTTTTTTTATTTCTGCCCTGCCCACTTTCAGTTTGTTTGCCAATCCTTCGGCAAGGGGTTCGCCGAGGCGGTCGAGGTCGTTCCCCCCGCTTTTGAAGAATGTTGACTTCACGGCCTGGGGCAAAATGGCTATCGCCTTGCAAACCGCATCGCTGTCGCGGGGAACGGATGCCTTTATCCAGTGTTTACCCGACGGTAGCATGGTGTTTTCTTTGCTCATGGTTTTAGGCATGCAAAACTTGATAATGCCTGAACGGAGCAATCCATTGGTATCATCGGAGATAATTTCGGTGTTATCAAAATCAATCCAGTTGTTGTAGGACAGATAAGACCATATTACTTCTTGTTTTTCCTTTTCGGGATTTTCACTTCCTTCGGCCACCTGGAAAAGAATGGCCAGATTTTGTTCCGGTTCCAGATATTCAATGCCAATAAACATTGAGCCTTCCGCATCAGCGCGTACATTATTTCCTTTACTGTCAATTATGATTTCGCCGGTGGTTTCATCCTTTTCACTCACAAGAAATCCCGGAACCAGCATTTTTGATGTGCTTACATTTTTATCCGGTGCTTCACCAATGGCAAAAAACTCGTTGATGCCGAAGGGTTGGATGTGAAACAATTGCTCTACCCGGTTTTCGAAATCACTTTTTGAAAGGCTTGTAAAATCAATTTCCTGCGAGGAACTGTAATCCAACGAAATTTCAGAAATTACAGGAGTATAAGGTACCCTCGGAACGCCAAGTTCGTCAGGGTTGAGGGCTGCACTGGTAACCACCTCGGCAAAGTATTTATGGAAAAAGTGCTGATTTAATTTAAACCTGAGGAAACCACGCTCAAAGCCAAAGCCATAAGCTTCGAAAGGTTTGAGTGCCAGATTTCTGTCGGAAATCAAATCATTTATTTCATAAGTTTTTTCTGATTTTAGGATGCTACCAACCGTGTTAAATAGTTTTTGGTTGGAGTTTAGCAGATTCCATTCGCCTTTGTGCAAAATTTCAATATCGGCTTTAAATGAATCGTTGTTGCCGGTAAAATACTTGGTGAATGTCCCGTTTGATTTGTACTGATAATTTTTGTAGTGGTCGCTGAAACTACTATCAGGCAAGTTGGTCCATTTCAAGTCGATCTTTAATTCGTAAGCATTGGGACCGGCCAGATACTTTTTAAAAATTTCGTGGCTGCCAATATAAAAACAACTCCCGATTGCGGGAACCAGGCCAAAGGGCATAAATGGCTTCGCGGCATTGAGTTTTCCTACATCATTTTCTACAATAATATTTTTCAACCCTGTTACTTCAACATGAAGATTTAGCTTCGTCAAATCAAGCGGCCTGAAATATTTGTAAGGATAAGATTTGCTGATATGTTTCCATTGTACCGGGTTTTTATCCGGCCTGTAAGCTTTCAGCCCTCCTGCACGCGATCTGAAAAGTTCATCTTCATAAAACACATAATCGCCCTTATTGTATTTGATTTCAGGATCATATTTTCCTGAATTGCTGCGGATTTTTGCCACATTAGCACAGTCTGTCGAATAGAGCAGATCGTTCAGTTTGTCGATACCAAAGCCTTTTATGGCAGTCAATTCCCGCAAGGAAGAAAAGTTTCCTGCTTCGATTATTCTTTTGGCAACTGTGATCCCAATGTCATAATCATCAATTTGATCCCCATAGCCTGTTTCCGGATTATCAGCTACCGGCCCGGTTTCAGGTTCTGTCCCGGCAATATCTTTTGCGGTTTTTGCATTATTTATAAACTGGAGTGCCCTGTTTACAAGTACTTCATTTAAGGTGTCGATTTCATCGATGCTGTTTAATGGTACAAACGATCCTTGCAATTGGGAAGCATCCAAACCATCGTTGTCGAGGATAAATTTTGCAACAGGATAAATTGTTTCGAAACCATCTTTCAATACCTCATTATCAAAATTTACAATCGAAGGAGACTCAGGCCCCAGTTCAACTTTGAAAATATATTGCCCGCTGTTATCTGAAATGGTTTTTATTTGTACCTCAGTTATTTGTCCTGATACCCATGCTTCCTTTCCACTCAAATATACCTTAATATTGTTTTTTAATTCGCAGGAAATCTGATTAATGACAAAGGAACTGTTGTTGAATATTTTATTTTTCGGATCATCAAAATCGAAGGTAAAGGTAATGATGCGCCGGCCTTCGGCTAATTGCAGTATGGGCGAAGCCACGGCAAACCCGATTTTTGCGTAGGGCATATTTTCATTACCAAAGGTTTGCCATTTACCATCGGCATCTTCAATATCAGCATCTATGCCATCAGCAGAATTTGCTTTAGCTGCCGCATAGATATTTTGGATAATGTAGGGTGTTTCACTATTTGGGTTTTGATTGTTATATTCCTTTTTAATAAATATCGATTTAAAGGCAGTAGCCTCATCAATTTTGGCTTTGTTTACCACCAATTCATCATCGCTTGCAAATAGGATTTCAGCGCCCAGGCTGTCTTTACCATCTTTGAGCAAGGTATCTTTTTGGATGAGGTGTGTTTGAAAAGCTTTCGCCAATTCAAAAATGTGGTGCACACTATCAGGCTGTTCGGGTTTGCTTTCAAGTTGCAGCACATCCCTGTAATAAAAATCGAGATGGCGTCGTGTGATGGTGTTCAGGTGATTACGCGCGTGAATGAAAAGGCTGATGAAGGTAAGGAACAAGGCCATGTATGGCTGATGTTCGGGATAATCGTTGAGGGTTTCCTCTAAAAAAGTAGGTGCATCATCCTGCAAATCGCGAAGTTCACGGAATATTTTTTCGAATATTTTTTTCAGTTCAGTGGCGACCTCATTCAACGCGTCAGGATCTGAATCCAACGCCGTGGGATCGTCTATCAGGCTGATGTCTTCGATATTTTGTGTATTCCAAAGCTCATCAAAATCTGCATTATCAGCATAGCAGAAATCCAGGCCTGTGCTTTCCTTAAAAATCCGGCACAATGAAATTGTATTTCGGAGGGCTTCATTTAATACCGACTGGATTTTTACCTTTAGTGATGTTTTTAGATCAAGGCCATCCACCGAGTTTTGATACCAGTTATCTATTTCAGTGAAGGCCGAAAAAAGGGTTTTAAATTGTTTCCCAATCCCCTGTTTTTTGTCGGGGATATTATTCCCGCTTGTTTTGATATATGCTAAATCGAAATCTGATTTTAGCACCTCCAGGTCTTTATTCAGGATAACTGAAATCAGTGTGCTGATATCCTTTTCGATGAATACCTGCCAGTTGCCATCTCGTTGGTTGCTGTTGTTGTAGAATTTAATGGTTTGGGCAAATTTTCGTGCATAGATCAGCAGGTCGTCCATTTCCCTTTCGTCCACCGAAACATAGAGAGGGTGCAGCGCATCAACAAGGCGTTGGTTTTGATTCGTTCCGTCCCGCTGCAGGGGGTTCAGCTTAAAGCACTTTTTACTCATCATTTAAAATGTTTATACTGTTGTTCCTTCGGTTTTGTAAAATGGAAATACATAATTGTACCTGGTGTTGGTAACAGCGATGGTGTATTCGATGTTAATTTCCAGTTTCCCTTCATTTACGATAGGTTCGATGGAAATTTCGTTCACCAGGATTCGTGGCTCAAAATATAGAATTGCTGTTTCGATCAAATCTTTTACGTAAGTTATCAAAGTAGAATCAAGGGGCTCAAAGATCAGCCTGTCGAGGTTACATCCGTATTTGGCTTGCATAATTCTTTCGCCCACCCTTGTGCTCAGCAATATTTCAAGGCTTTGTTCAATATCCAATCTTCCCGAGGCCATTTCCACTTTTTGGTCAGTTTTTGTAAAAGTGGGGGGGAAGCCCCAACCTGTTCCTATAAATTTGTGATCTGAATTCATAATTATCCTATTAATACCGTTGGTGAACCAATAGCCGCCGAAGCGCCGCAAATACATACATCGCCCACACGCAGGGCGGGCTTACCACCAATAAGCACAGTTGTACTTCCTGTGGGGAAAGGGCTCACCGTTGGTTGATGAACATTGGGCGGCAGCACACAGGTATGATTGTCGCCTGCCACTGCTGCCGGCAACCCTCCAATTAAAACTGTAGGATCACCAGGGCCGATGATGGTTCCGCCATGGGTTGAAATGTCTGTAACTCTTGCTGCTGCCGGCATCTTTTATCAGTTTATTTTTACTAACGATCCTTTAATTTCTGTCATGGCGCCCGATGATACTTCCGATCCTGCACTACCCTCGGCTTTAAAGTTTGCTTGTGCCTTGAGGCTGATGTTCGTTCCTTCGATATTGATATCGCCACTGGCTTTTATGGTAACATCGCTGGCCGATTCCATCAGAATTCCCGAGCTGTCCATGGTCATTTTGTTATTGTTTTCATCCGTGATCTCCATTTTACCCTCATCATCGCTAAAGGTCAATGTATTTCCGTTGGGGGTTTCTATTTGTATCACTTTTTTATCATCGTCAAACATCAGCTTCATTTCGCTCCGTGTAACGAAGCCTTTTTCGTGGTTATCATCGGCAGGAGCGACTGGGGATGGTAAGGCACTGCTGTGCAACATGCCCAGAATTACGGGGTTGCGCGGGTCATCGTTCATGAAACCGAGCACTACTTCATCTTGAATTTCAGGCCTGAAGAATGATCCGCGATTGTCCCCGGCATCGAGCAAGGCCACCCGTGCCCATACCCCTTCCGACCTGTCGATGAGTGGCATGCACACCTGCACACGAAACTCGCCATCAGGATCACCTTCAAGTGCGGTAACGATTCCAATCTGCAAGCCATTAACGGCAGGTAATATTCCCGATGCCCGGGTGTCGATAATGCCCTCTGTTTCTTCACTAAACCATTTTCCCGAAATTCCGATCCCCAGGTTTGTTATCCAGTTTTCGGAGCTAATTTCGTGTCGCACAGCCGATACATAAGCATTGCCATTAAAATGGTTACCAATTCCGTTCAACTCCACCATATTTCCCGGTTTTATATCGCCGTAGCCTTGTATTTGAAAACGGCCTTTGACTTTCGAAATCTTACTTTTTGTATTTTGTGCATTGGCCCATGCCTGCAACTCCATATCTTTCAGCCCACCACCATGCGATAATCCAAAAGCATCCAAACCGATGATCTCTGAAAGGTCATTAGGTGTGATATCTCCGGGAAGTTGCCCTGCAAAAGTTTCCGACTCGCTTTCGATGATGTCCTGATTGGCTTTATCCCAGGATGTGGCTTTAACACCGGCAAACTGATCGCGTGAATCCATTTCGGTTTCAAAGGCAAGAATGTTGTCTCCAAAAATCAGCGACAACTCCGGTGAAGCTGATAAATCCGGGGTTTTTAATTTTAGGATATTGTCGTCGGTAAACACCTGCATTCCCATAGTATCGGCACGCGAAACGATAAAATCCCAATCGGTGGCATAGTATTGTACCATGCTTTGATGGCTTACGCCGGTGTCGTCAATTTCGGTTTGGAGTCCGGTTTCAGAAGCTATTTCCCGGATGATGTCGCTGTCAGTGGAATCGTAGAAATATTTATTTTTCCTTCCAACTGTAAGTTTTACGGCTTTATCGCTACACAATATTCTGAAAACCGAAGTCCTGTCCTTTTGTGCCTTGATGCTGCTTTTTACAATGATTCCTTTAAAGATTACAAGTTCATCAGAATGGTAACCTGCATGAACCTCGAAGGCCTTGCCGGGTAAAAATTCTTCGGCATTGCTAACGGGAAAATCCTCCAGAGCAGGATCGCCATCTGTAAAAGTAACCTGAGCCGTGCTAATCCTGTTGGCCTCTTTCGTAACCACAATCGAAACTACCTGGTAAACATCGCTTACCTGCGTGCCCTCCGATAACAATTTGAATGTAACCAGATCGGATGGCTGTGAAGTAGGTATTCTTCTTTCGTTAGCCATTATTGATCCTTATTTTTTATGGGTGGAAAAGTCAATTGTGTTCCCGTTTTTAAGTTTCTGAAATGCTTTAATTTATTGGCCGCTGCAAGTTGAAAGTAGTAAGCCGGGTCGTTGTATATCCTGTTTGCCATCAAAGGCAGCGTAGCTTTATCCTGCACCTGGCGAACATGGGTGAGGTCGGGAGAGTTTTTCCGTTCCCTCGCCACACGCAGCGTTTCTTCGATATTCTCCGAAAAAACGGCTTTCACCTTTGCCCGTAGCGGGTCGCCGTTCGACTTGAACAGGTTATAAGTGATTTCTGCCGATTTCAGCACACACTTCAAGGCAAGTTTGCTCCAGGCAAGCTTCAGGTATAAAGGGCGATGGATTTCACCGTCATGTTTACCTGTTACTTTCAGGAAATGCTCCACCTCTTTATGTACATCCTTTTCCTCAACTACTGCACCCGTGCCGTCAAAAACAAGGTCGAAGGTATAGTCCTGCGGTTTGATCTTCCCAAAAACCTGGGGGCTGCTGGTGGTTCCGGCACCCTGTTCGTCCTGATATTCCAGCTCATACTTTTGGGTATAAGCCGTGGGATTGAACATGGCCGTAAAGGTCTCCGCAGCTGAATCAGAATAATCCGGCTGGCGGTGGGCTTCAATCGTCAACTTTTTTAAGTGTCCGGCCATTTATCGCTCCTTTTTTTCTTTGAGAATTTCCATTACCTGATCAACACAATCCTGAACCAGCTGCTGCCGCTGTTCCTTTGTAATTCCTCCGGCCTGAGCGCTGGGCTTAACATTGCTGCCAACCTCAGCACGAATTACGAGTTCCTTAATTTCGATAGGCATAATTTACAATTTTCGCATGATTCGATAAGCAAGTTCCATGGTTTCAATTACCAGTGAATTGTCCTGTGCTTTAAAATCGGAAACCGACCACTTTACCGGATAGGCACCAAAAAATCTCCAGGTGGCTATGGGCAGGTGGTTTTCGTTGAGCAACACAACCGTGATGTCCGAGGGTTTAAACTTAAACTGCTCAATAGCATCCCTGCACCAGTCCAGCACCTTGGAGTTATTTACCAATCCACGTTTAAGCACGAGATTGTTAAACTTGATGCCTGTGGGCAGTTTGTAGGTAACATCAGCGCCTCCTTCGCGCAAATCCTCGGTGGTAATCTCTGCACCAAGACCTGTTACTTCCTGAAAAAAGTGATCGCTCAAAGAAATGCCCAGGCCAAAATCCACGGCAAAATGAAATCCTACAGGTATATTATGCACATCTTCCATACATCCGATTTCTAAAACTCAGCTCTTAAACTTTACTTTTCTTATTCGTTGTCTATCCTTATGCCTTCATGCACGATTTCTATCTGCTCAATGGCCACTTCGTTTCCTGTTGCTTTCAGGTCGGGCGAAGTAATTTTTGTTGGCCAGGCATTTACCACCTTCCACACCACAACGGGATTGTGCTCTTCGTCGAGCAGGCTAATGGTGATATCGCGCCTTTCTGGTTTGTTGAGTTTGATTTGGTTGTACCATGCATAAAACTCATTGTCGCCTTTAAACACACCCCTTTTCAGGGTGATGTTCCCATACTTTTTCATGCCGGGCATTTTCGTTACCGAATATTCCGGGCTGAGGCCGTGGCGGTATTCGATGGGTTGAACCTCAATGTTTAATCCTGTCACTTCCGAGAAGCCGATCTGGGTGCCACCCCATTCAACCAGGAAGTGAAATACTGTCATTGGATAAGCCATAATTGTATGATTTATATTAATTTTTATTCAAACATATTGTATTCTATGATTCGATCATTTTATGTGAAAACTTGAGAATGATGAACTCTGCAGGCCTAACCACAGCCATTCCTATTTCTACAATCATCCTTCCTTCAAGTACATCCTGCTGTGTCATGGTAAGTCCGAGGCCAACTTTCACAAAATAAGCTTCATCGGGTTTAGCGCCTTGCAATGCGCCGTCCTGCCATTTTTGGTAGAGGTATCCTTCAATCATGCCACGAACCTTGTTCCAGGTGTTGGCATCGTTGGGCTCAAATACTGCCCATCCTGTTGATTTTTTTACTGATTCTTCCACCATATTAAAGAAACGGCGAACCGGGATATAGCGCCATTCGTTGTCGTTGCCTGCCAAAGTGCGTGCACCCCACACCAGGATTCCTTTTCCGGTGAACGGCCTGATGGCATTGATCGATTTTCCGGCATTCACATCCACATTCAGGCTTTCCTGTTCGTAGCTATCGATTATTTCGGTAACTCCCGAAACCGAGTTCAGGCTAACATTGGCAGGCGCTTTCCAAACGCCCCTGTCGTTATCAATTTTCGCATACACGCCGGCCACTGCCCCACTTGGCGGAACTTTTGACATTTCAGTTTGAATGTTGCTAACGATGTTCCCGATAATGGGATGACTTTCGTACAATACTTTTTGAGCATTGGATGAGTGGGTGTCGGCAGCGGCAGTGATTTGATCGATAAATGAAGAAATTTCATCGAAAATATCCTGCATCACGGGCACGGCAATATCTGTTAGTGAACTGTAATTTATGCTATCAGATAAAATATCATCAAGAATCACATCATCATCATCCGAATCGTATTCAAGAAGCCATGCCAGGGGCATTTCATAAGCTACGTAATCTGTATCTGTAGCTGCGTCATTTTTACCGGTAATCGCTTGTATGTCCGGATTTTTCTCGAAACCAATCAAATTAAAAACGGCCTCTTTCAGAATTTGATTTACATAAGATTTAAGATCGTTTGAAAGGTTTTTCCCTTCCAACGCCAACGACCACGCGGGCAAACTTAGGGCAACTGATCTTAAAAAATTTGTCAGGTCAATGAATTCAGGATTGGCATCCGATGAAAGGAAAGCATTTTTTAATTCTTTATAATGATCTTTTATGCCTGGAAAACCGCCCAGGAGTCCATCAACTGTAGCCTTGACCTCAGCAATATCAGCTACTGTAACATTGGCTGTTTTCACCAGGCTGTTCAGGTCGCTGTCGGAGCTGAGCAAAGCCAGATCAACGGCCGTATCCGTGCTGTCGGTAACATTATCCTTAAAAATGCTGAAGTCAACATCTTTGGCAATTGTACTGTAAAGCCAGGGGGTGTAGGCAGCTCCGTATTTCAGGTTGTTGATTCCGATATTGTTCCTGAAATCTTCGATGCCTTCGTTCCAGCCACTATCTTCGGGCAGGTCGAGTATTGCCACCCTGTCCTGCAATTTATTGCATTGTTCCAGCGCAAGCTTCTGCAGGGTAAACATGTCGTTGGCCGAGCCCAGCAATGCTGCATCCGGGAATAGTATAATTGTAGGCTCATCAAAATTTTTCAGCCTGTGCAAACCTACGCGTAAGCCGGGGCTGTTAACAGGATCGGTTTCGTCGCCCATTTCAATAGCGCCAGCACTGTAAAGCCCTACCGACACAATGTAGCAGGGGCCTCCACCATTGTCAAAAAACAAGCGAAGGGCATCGTACATGTAAAATCGGGTATCGATCACTACTTCGGAAACCGCATAGTTGTTATCCTCATCCACTTCCACATCCACAGCAGCAACAGCATAAGCGCCCCCGAAATAGTTGGTGTATTCGAGCAGAGACGAAATTTTTGTGGGGACGTTGATTAACTGCGCCCCTTTCTTCTCAGCTTTTTCGGTATATCCAATAAAGGCCGGGATAGCCGTTTCCACTTCGGCAACCGAAGGAGGAAATATGGATATTTCTTTTACATAAACTCCCGGTGTTTTGTAACTCATGTTATTAAATATTTAGTTAATTAAACGTATATGTACATTTCGTAATAAATTTCATTGTTTTCAGTTTTAAGCGCCGATCCTATGGCGGGGTTTGGCAGGTCGCAGATTTTTATACCGTCATGTTTAAGAATTACATTTACCTGCTGATCCGACGATGTAATGGGATCATCGGAAAGTATCCGTCTTTCTTCAATGTCGTCACCACCCGACTTGCTGAAAACAACAGGGCCTTCAATAGTAAGGTTATCCACCGAAATCCCATTTCCTGTGTTGTCCTGGTTCTTGCAGCATACATACATCCATTTAATCTGCGAGGCTTCAAACCCCACGGTATAATTACCATTTCCCGTTAATGCATCATTTTCGATAAAGCTGTAAGTTTCAGGAACGAGATTATTTGGCGGGATGGTAAAATTGTTGGTATTGGTAAAAATATCGATAATGCCAAAAACATTTTTCCCGTAAAGGGCAGGATTATAATAAAATGGAAGCGAACCTGCCTGGTTGTCGGCCATCACAAACCTGCCGATATTGATGCCGGGAACAGCCCCGAGATTATGCTGAAATGAACTGGTTTCATCGGTGGGGTTCGCAAACGAAAACCCCGCTTTCTCAAGCTGGTAACTGTTGCCAAAAATATCTTCAAGCGTAAATGCTGCCGAATTCACAGGGCTGGAAAACTTGTAGTTGAGTATATCGGATTTAATGAAACTTAGCGGATTTCCCACTCTTGCGCCATCAATATGGTCGCCAAGGTAGCGATGATTGTCCTCAATATCATCGTTAAGATTACTAAAATAAAAAATCTGATAGGATGGTTTATAGTCAGCGATATCGGAAATGCCACCAAAATATGAATTGCGAAGCGACATAATAAACGAAAACCTGAGTGATCCATCACCCGGAGGATTGCTTAGTTGAGCCGGGTTTGTTTCGGGGACAACCTGCACAAATATCTTAAAACCACACTTACTTCTGCGAAAAATATAGCCAAGCCTGCTAAGTAGTTCAGCACATTCGGGGGTAGGTTCTATGTCGAAATCAAGTACAGATGCTTCCGTATAGTAAGCATGCCTTACTTCCACTTCAAACAATATTTCATACTTAATAATCATGCTTATGTGCGTTTTATGTTTTTAATCGCTTTTTGGTTCATTTATCGTTATTTCAGTTATGGAATCTCCAATTCCTGTTATTTCATCATCAACTATTGGGACCAGCCGCATTTTGTAAACCACCGATGGAATGTACTTGGCACCAAGCGCACCCCATAAATGGTTTTGTTGTTCCAGTCCCAGGGTAAAAAGTTCAACGCTTAGGTTTTGCAGTTGAGGAGGTAAATCCGGGCTGTTGGCAGTGGTAAACTGTTTCATCTTTTGAAAATATGCAATAAGCAACGAGAGCATTTTCAGGGCTTCGTTATAATCATTGGGGAAATATGCACTAAACAGCAAATATAAGTTTAGTTTAATTTCAGGTGTCACCAAAGCGAGTGATCCATCGGGCTGTTTCCGGTACATATCCGGGTTGCGGGCAATGCGTTCTTCTTCAATATTTACAAGCGAAACCACAATTTTGTTATCGATGTTGCTTTGAAGTGATCCATCCTGCGAAACCAGCGAGTTAGCCACAACTTTATCTGCTTCTGCTATTTTAATTTGCAGGTAATTGTTTAAGGTTTTAATGATATGGCTTATAGCTTGGTGTATCATTTAGTAATTATTAATGTTTGGTTTTTATATACTTTAACAATCGTAAAATTCTGTATAAAAGTAATCATTGGGTAAAGCGAAATCAAATATTTGATTTTATTTAACAGTTTTTTAAAATATATAAATTCTCGACATATTAAAATAAGCTCAGAAAACACCACAGTACATTGGCAAACAGCCAAAAAATGAGCGCCGGGTAAGTTTTGGATAAAAAGGGGTTTAAAAAAAAATTATAAAAAATACGGGGATTTTTTTGGGAATTGCTTTTCCCGCCCATGCGCATTGCCGTCAGGCTAAGGATTATTTCCCTTATTCTGCCTGCTTGTTTTTTATTTTGATGTGACAATGGTTTGTTGGGGTGGATGAAAGTGGGCACTTCGCGCCCACTTTCATCCACCCCAACACAGCCCGGAGCTTTGTCATTTCGACTGGAAAAAAGCAGCGTAGCAAGTTTTGTAGGGAGAAATCTTTTCGATGCCGCACCTGCGGCAAGAAATCTATTCCATAATGTTCCCGCAAGGGCAGGATTTCGCTTCACTCAACATTTCCTCACTATGCCCAAAAATTTTGGGTGAACTCTCAAAATGACCTATCTGGGATAGACTTTTAAAAGTCACCCGGTGAATTCCGCCTAAGCTATTGATTTTTTGCGCCGGAAAAAAGATTTACTCCTGGAAGCTATTCACCGGGTGACTTATTACGGAAAATATCGCCCAGACTTTCCAATCCCGAAACTTCGGGATGGAAGCATCAAACAAGAAAATTTGTAGTCAGGGTTTGACTTAAAGTCAAGCCCTGACTTTCCGGTTGGATAAGACCCGACTTTCCAATCTAGAAGTTTCGCGATCGAAACGTCAAAAACAAAAGCCACCCATAGCAATTTTTTTCAAAAAACCAAATATTTTCAAAATGGCTACCTCTTTTACCCCCAAACAATTTAACTGCGATTTTTTTTTGTATTTTTACTATCGTACAAATAAAGTGTTTATGAATTAAAAAAATCAACATGAAACATTTTCACAAGTTCACAATTTTGCTGCTGGCTCTGTTTACAAGCACAACACTTTTCGCCACCGATCAGGTAGTGATCAACAACAGCGATTCAGGCGCGGGTTCACTGCGGCAGGCCATTGTGGATGCCGTAGATGGCGATGAAATCACCTTTACCCTGGCTTCCGGCACCGAAACCATTACTATTTTATCGGAACTTGCCATTGCGGAAAGTTTGACCATTAACGGTTCCAATTCTGCAGGCAGCGGCGTGGAAGTTACAGTCCAGGTTACCGCTCCCGGAACATCCACCTTTCGTGTTTTTAACATTGATGCTTCCGAGAAAACTGTAGCCATAAGCAACATGACCATCAAAGGTGGGGATGTGTCTTCATTTGAAGGTATATCTATGTTTGGTGGCAGCATTTTAATAAACACAGGTACCTTAAATCTTGATAATGTAATTGTTAGCGAGTCGAAAGCACATGGTGGTGGGGGTATTTTAATAAACGAAGATGCAATTTGCTCAATTGAGGGATGTACGATTAGCCATTGCACTGCAACAGATGTTTCAGGCTCGGGAGGTGGCGGAATCTTGTGTGTCGAGACCATAAGCTCTATCAACAACACAAGCATCAGCTATAATTCCACCTCAACCACAGGAGAAGGCTATGGAGGAGGTATTTATTTGTACTATGGAGGAACACTAACATCGCTAACAAATTCAACCATCAATAACAATACCGCTGTAATGGGTGGGGGGCTACTTTCTGGATCTGCAACAATTGGTTCAATTATAAATTGCACGGTGAGCAACAATATTGCATCTAACATGATGGGCGGGATTTATCTAAATGCTAGCACACTCAATAATATGAACTTTTGTACTGTAAGTAATAATTCAGCAACGAATTATCCTGATTATGACATTGGCCTGTTGGCATATAATAGCACCGTGACAATCCAGAACAGCATACTTGCCAACAACAATAATTTTGATTACTATTTTGTTAGTGAAGATGGTCGTGCTGGTAGCCTTACCGATAATGGAAATAATATTGTAGGAATTTCTAATGTTGCCGCCAATGCTACCGGAGGGTTTAACCATGCTACAAGTATATTGTACAATACAAAACACGATGATCCAAGTACCACAGAAACAAGCTGAAGTCAGGGTGAAAATGTTTTGGACAATCAAAACCTGAACCTGGCTACATCGGTGGCGGATAATGGAGGCCCTACGCAAACGCTTGCTGTAGAAAGTGGCAGCTTTGCAATTGTGGCTGGTAGCTGGGATGCTTCTGTAAGCACTGACCAGCGTGGATTTACACGAAGTAACCCTCCCACAATCGGTGCTTACGAATACTTTACCAATACCTGGACGGGAGCTGTTTCAAGTACCTGGAGCAACAATGCTAACTGGAGCAGGAGTACAATACCTGTTATTGGTGTTAATGTTGAAATTCCAAATGTAGCTACTGCCCCAGTTATTTCGGGAGGAAATACCGCAATCTGCAACGATCTTACTGTAAACACAGATGCCAGCCTTACCATTAATTTAGGTGCTTCGTTTATTACCAACGGAACCATTACCAAGTTAGGAACGATTGAGGTTAATGATATGGTCAGTTACGATAGCTGGTATTTTATTTCATCACCGGTAGCCGGGGCACAATCAGGTATGTTCGAGGGCTACTACCTGCAAACCTGGGACGAAAGTGCAGGAGAGTGGAACGATGTTACCGAACTTACCGGGCCTTTAACTCCGCTAAAAGGTTTTGGCTTGTATTGCCAGACCAGCGCAAAACCTGACGTGATATACATTACTTACACAGGAACACCAAATACCGGCGATCAAAGCATCGGAATTACCTATAATGCTACAGGTACTACAAGTTATAAAGGCGCAAACCTCCTCGGCAACCCTTATCCCTCCTACATCGACTGGGATTTGGTAACAGGATATGGTGCAAAATACACCTGGAGGAGAGCAAACGAAAGCTACGATGCATATACAGCAGTTACCGGATATGGAGATGGAAGTCAATTCCTAAACCCAATGGAAGGATTTTTTATTGTTACAGAAAGCACAGGAACATTCGATTTAGATAACGCAATGCGCACCAACGATAATTCCAAAAAATCGGCAAAAGGTTTTGAAAAAGGACTTGTGCTTACAGCCCACAGCGGGGAATTTGAAAACACGCTCTACCTTGTATTCGATGAAACAGCCTCCGAAAACTTTGAACTCGCCAATGATGCATGGAAGCTTCTGTCGGGCACACCCGGCCTGGCCGAGATTTATTCGATGAACTCAGACGGGAAACTTTCTGTGGATGTGCGCCCCGAAAGCGAAAGCATCCAACTTGGTTTTGTAAACGATGAAGCCGGCATTTACAACATCGCCATCAAGGAAATTGCAGATATTTCTACGACCATTCTCGAAGATACAAAAACCGGCACCTTCCACAACCTGCTATCAAAAGCCTACGAATTTGCCTGGAATCCTGATATGGATGATGAGCAACGCTTCAAACTACATTTCAAATCTGTTGGAATTAATGAAAATCAAATCAGCGAAAGCAACATTTTGATTTATGCCGCAAATAATGAAATCATCATCAAAAACGTAACCGGTATCGTAGAGACAGACGGCTCCCGAATGGTCGGGACAGGCTGTGTGTCTCTAACCGTTACGGATATGACAGGCAGAATTGTTTTACAGCAAAACATCAGCGAAAGTGAAATGACCGCCATCCCCGTGAATTTGAAAACGGGGGTTTATGTGGTGATAGTTCGCAGTGGCAGCGGCAGTGGCAGTGGAGCATGCTCCACTGGCTCCACTGTACCACTACATAAAACAGAGAAAATATTTATAAAATAAGGCTCATTTCTAAGATACGGTTGAAAGTTTATAAGTAGACTTTGTTACCAATAGCTTCCATTTTATTTAAGTTAGATTTCCAGCTTCTTTTGGTTGGGCATCTGTATGTTCTCTCAGATTGAT
>Ga0307990_1000107_pt1 | contig 78990 bp, 61 predicted proteins | sample EllFjometagen129_FD_203168 | JGI IMG/M metagenome (GOLD analysis project Ga0307990, IMG submission 203168) | Marine microbial communities from Ellis Fjord, Antarctic Ocean - #129 | ecosystem: Environmental > Aquatic > Marine > Unclassified | place: Southern Ocean | collected 2014-10-08
AAAACAAAAACACATGTCAATAAATCCCATATAATCACAAATTCTATCCAGAACCTGCACCGGAAAGGTTATACAGGTGAGCACAAAATTGATTTTTCATCGACTTTATGGACAGACACTATTTAGTACTGTGCTATTATTTTTTTGTATTTTTACAAATAATAAATTGATGGCGGATGATGAAAAAAACTTGATGATGAAAAATCCCGACAAAAATACTGATGCAGATAAGTTGCGTAAAGCCGCCGAAGCCAGAGTAAAGCAAGCTGGCAGCCTGAGCACACAAGCACTCCCGCAAGCCGAAGCTGCCAGGCTAATTCATGAGTTGGAAGTTCATCAGGTAGAACTTGAGATGCAAAACGAGGAGCTTGTGCGCTCCAAAAATAAACTTCAGGCCGATGCCCAAAAATATACCGAACTCTACGATTTGGTTCCCATGGGTTATTTTACGCTGTCGCGCTCGGGCGAAATTATGGAGATTAACCAGGGCGGGGCTAAGATGCTTGGCAAATACAGGTCTGCTCTTAAAAACCGCCGTTTCGAATTGTTTATTTCACCAGGAGATATCCCTAAAGTTCCACCAGTTTATCGAATACATCTTTAACAAGCCCGGAAATCAGGGTTGTGAGGTTGAATTATTGGTGGAAAAGAAGCGGAAGATATTTGCCATGTTTCATGGCATTGCATTCGAAAACAAAGCGCAATGCCTGGTAACAGTAGTTGATGTTACCCAACGCCATCTTGCTGTGGAAGCGCTCAGCGAAAGTGAAGAAAAATACAGAACCATCACCGATTCAACCACCGATATTATTTTTATCATAGACAAAACCGGCAAACAAATTTTTTTTAACGAACAGGTTGAGCATATACTCGGTTATAAAAGTGAGGAGTTGATAGGGCGGAATTTTTCGGAGTATGTTCCTGCCAGGGAAATGCCAAAATACCTCACTCAATTGTCGAATGTTTTTTTTCACAGAGAAGTAAAACATTTTAAAACCCAAATTTACCATAAAGACGGCCGTATGGTGGATGTTGAAATTAACGGAAGACTCGTGCGACAAAATGGCAAATTGGTGGGCGAAGGAACCATCAAAGATATTACCGGGACCAAGAGAGCCGAAGAAGCCCTGCGCAAAAGTGAAGAGCGATTTAGCCTGGCCATGGATGCTGCCAATGATGGATTGTGGGACTGGGAAGTGAGTACCGAAAACATATACTTCAGCCCGGGGTGCTACCGCATGTTAGGCTATGAACCCAACGACTTTGAATCGACCTGGGACAACTGGCGAAAACTCATACACCCCGATGATCTGGAATCTGTTATAAAAAACATCAGGAATTACCGCGAGAACAGCGGGCACAGCAGACCAAATGAGTTTAGGGCAAAAGCAAAAGATGGATCATGGCACTGGCTATTGAGTCGTGGAAAAATAGTAGAACGCGATATAAAGGGCAAAGCCTCGCGGGTAATCGGTACCCACGTTGATATAACCGAACGAAAACATGCCAACGAAGCGTTGCTGGAAGAACGGCAACGGCTGTCGAACGTGGTAAAAGGCATCAATGCCGGAATCTGGGAGTGGAACATCCAAACCGGCGAAACAATTTTTAATGACCGATGGGCCGAAATACTGGGTTACACCCTCGCCGAAATTTCGCCCGTCTCCAACCAAACATGGAATAACTTTTCGCATCCCGATGATTTGAAAACAGTGGATAGTCTTTTGGAAAAACACTTTAGAGGCGAATTGGATTATTACGACTGCCAGGTAAGAATGAGGCATAAGGACGGACGGTGGATATGGACCCTGCATCGCGGAAAGGTAATATCGTGGACCGGGGATGGAAAACCCCTGCTGATGTCGGGAACCCACCAGGATATTAACGACCATAAAATGGCTGAGGAAGCACTATTGGCGAGTGAACAACGCGCCAGGGCGCTGCTTGATGCCATTCCCGATTTTATGCTTATATGCAATCATCATGGCGATATACTGGATTACAAACCTGCCATAGGCTGCTATTTTCCTGAAGAGAATATTATCGGCAAAAATCTAAGTCATGTAATTCCTCCCGAAATGGCCGAATTGATACGTGGACGAATTGCTGAAATTATCGAAACTGGTAAAATGCGTGTGGATGAATATCATTTCAATCTTCCTGCAATGGGGGCTGTTAATTTTGAAGCGCGTTCGGCACGCGGTATTCACGATGAAGTAATTATAATTGTACGCAATATAAGCAAGCGCAAAAAAACAGAAGCTGAAATACAACAGAAAAATCAGGAACTGCAAAAACTCAATGCCACCAAGGATAAGTTTTTCTCGATAATAGCCCACGACCTGAAAAGTCCCTTCAATTCTATTGTAGGCTTTAGCGATCTGCTTATCGATCAGGTAAAAGAAAATGATTTGGATGGCATCGAAAGTTATGCTGAAATTATTCAGAAATCATCCAATCGGGCTATGGATTTGTTAACCAACCTGATGGAATGGTCGCGCTCGCAAACCGGAAGAATAATTTTCAAGCCCGAATCGTGCGACCTCTTTGGTATCATCAACGAAACAAGCGGTGTCCTATTAGAAGCAGCCCGGCAAAAGTCGATCGATATCAAAAACGAGGTCCTGACCGGCACTATGATTAATGCTGATAAAGCTATGATTGGAATTATTTTGCGAAACCTGGTAGCAAATGCCATAAAATTTACCAATACGGGAGGGTGGATCAAATTATCAGCCCGAAAATATACGCACGAAACAATTGTGACAGTACACGATAACGGGGTGGGGATTTCAGAAGCAAACATTGAAAAGCTGTTTCGTATCGATGAAAACTACACTACCTCAGGTACTAACAAGGAACAGGGAACCGGTCTGGGACTTATCCTGTGCAATGAATTTATCGAAAAACATGGAGGGCGGATTTGGGTTAAAAGCCAGGTGGGGCATGGGAGTGCATTCTCTTTTTCTCTTCCCGTTTAAATGGCTTTTCCGGCTGCTGCATTTACACCAATTAGAGTGTGTCCATAAAGTCGCCATTTTTCAATAAAAAAAAGCCTCCCGCAGATTTCGCCAATTAGCGCAGATTTTATCTGCGCTAATTGGCGAAATCTGCGGGAAACAGTTTTAAAAAGACAGGCTCTGATTAAGTTATATTTTGTTATATCACCATAGGCAGAACTTTTTCTACATTTGCCGCCATTATGTGTTCGCTAATGAACGAAGCTTGTGGGTTTTCGCACAAAAATATTTTCGGGGCTTTATTGCAATGCGCTTAATCATTTGAATTTGTTTTTGTTAAATATTTTGGTTCGATTTTAGTGAATGGCAAAATCATTTACAAATTACTAATCATCAAATAAAAATTATGAAAAATTTATTCTTTTCAATTCTATCAGCTTTATTGCTAAGTACCAGTATTAATGCTTCAACACCCCGCCCCGACGAGGGAATGTGGTTGCCAATGTTTGTTGACAGGCTCAACTGGGTCGATATCCAGGAAATGGGTTTGCAGCTTACAGCCGAGGAACTTTACAGCATCAACAACTCAAGTTTAAAGGATGCTATTGTTGGATTGGCAAGCGGCTCGGCACCCAACGGGTATTTTTGTACCGGCGAGATTGTCTCGGACAAGGGCCTGATTTTTACCAACCATCACTGTGGCTACGATGCTATTCAAGACCACAGTACCATCGAACACGATTACCTCACCGATGGTTTCTGGGCAATGGATTTTAATGAGGAACTACCCAATCCCGGCCTTACAGCTTCATTTCTTATTAGGATGGAAGATATTACCGATAAAATAGTTCCTGAACTTAACGATACACTTTCGCAGGCAGAAAGAGGAAAACTTATCAGGGAATTAACAAAAGATATCAAAGAAGAAGCTTCGGAAGATGGCAAATATGATGCAGTGGTAAAGAGCTTTTTTGGTGGAAACGAGTATTATATGTTTGTTTACGAAACCTATAAAGATGTAAGGCTTGTTGGTGCGCCCCCCGAATCGATTGGTAAATTTGGTGGCGATACCGACAACTGGATGTGGCCACGCCATACCGGCGATTTCAGTATTTTCAGGGTTTATGGTGCGCCCGATGGTTCGCCAGCCGAATACTCCGAAGATAATGTGCCACTCAAACCGCGTCACCACCTGCCAATCTCGCTCAAGGGTGTCCAAAAAGATGACTTCACTATGATTTGGGGTTATCCCGGTGGAACCGAAAGATATTTGACTTCTTATGGAATTGAATTTGCTTTGAATGAAAAAAATCCGGCTATCATCGATATCTTAGGCTCAGCACTCGAAGTAATGAAATCGTACATGGATGCCGACGAAGCAATGAGGATTAAGTATGCCTCCGATTATGCGAGTATGGCCAATGGCTGGAAATATTTTATCGGGCAAACCAAAGGCTTGAAAGATTTGAATGTTAAAGCCAAAAAGGAAAATATTGAAAAAGATTTTACCGCGTGGGTAAATAGCAGCCCTATCCGAAAAGCAAAATATGGAGATGTGCTCAGCAACATCGCGGCAGGTTACGATGAAATGGATGATATGGTGAAACAGGTGTATTACCCGGCCATTGGTTCAGGAAATATTGATCTGTTTTCCATTGCCGGACAGGGAAATCAACTGGCCACTTTGCTGGAAGAGCCTAAGGAAAACAAGGCTGCCATTGAAATTACCACCACAAGCATGAAAGAAGCAGCCAACGAATTTTTTGCTGATTATGACTTGGATATGGACAAAGATAAATTGAAGGTTTTCTTACATCTCTACAAGAAAAACTTATCGCCGGAGCAATTACCTGATCTCTTTGTTACCATCAATGATGATTTTGACGGAAATGTTGATGCTTACGTTGACATGGTTTTCGAGAAGTCAATATTTTCTGATAAAGCCAGGCTGATGAAATTTTTAGACAAACCCAAATTGAAAACCCTAAATAAAGATTTGGCTTACCAGGCTGCAAACTCGTTGCAGTCGGTGATGATGGCTTATGGACAGCAGTTTGGTAATGCACAATCAAAAGTTGATGCATCGATGAGGCTGTTTATTGCCGGACTTCGCGAAATGAATCCCGACAAAAAATACTATCCCGATGCCAATTCTACTATGCGCTTTAGCTATGGTACTGTTCAGGATTATTATCCGGCCGATGCTGTACATTACGATTACGTAACACATTTATATGGTGGCATGGAAAAAGAGGATAACGAGAATTCCGAGTTTTTTATCCCCGAAAAGTTGAAGCAGCTTTATGAAGCCAAAGATTTCGGACAATATGGAGTGGATGGAGAACTCATTGTTTGCTTCCTGTCAACAAACGATATTACCGGGGGGAATTCGGGAAGCCCAATTATGAATGGTAATGGTGAACTGATTGGTTTAGCCTTCGATGGCAACTGGGAAGCCATGAGCGGCGACATTGCTTTTGAGCCGGAACTACAGCGAACCATCAATGTGGATATTCGCTATGTTTTGTTTATTATAGATAAGTTTGCAGGTGCTCAAAATTTGATTGATGAGCTAACCATCGTGAAATAATAATTGCACTCAAACCCAAAAACCAAAAACTCCCGGACGGTTCTATTCGTTCGGGAGTTTTTTTTGTCTTCCTCTCATAAATCCTTAGTTGACCAAAACAATTGTCGTGAAAAATAAACCTTAGTGGATCTTTGTGCCCTCAGTGTCTCAGTGGTGATTTCCATAAAGTTACCACTGAGGCACTAAGAACACTAAGAATCACTAAGCGAAAAAAATTCAACTGAATTGGAAGCATCTTAAATTATTTAAATAAAATTATAATTCATTGATTTGTAAATTGGAGGTAATGATTCTTGACCCCACCGATTACCTCCTGCAAATTTCTTTGAAATCACAAATTTGGCAGGTTTCTTTTCTATCGGTTTGAGTAAATGGCTTTGCCTGGTCGAATAGGTTTTTTAATAATGATATTAAATACTGCTCAAAATTTTCTAATTTTTCCGCATCAATATTTTCATCAGGTTTTGCAAAGCGATTGGGCTTTACACCAAATTTTATAAATTCCTTACTCATTACCGGAAGGCTAATCACTCCGGCTTGTAAATCCGGGCTTTCTTCCAACGATGTTCTTTGATGCAGCCAGGCGTAAAGCAATACCTGGAAGGGCTTGTCCTTTTTGTGCCCTTCTTCAAAATCCTCCCAATGGTATATTTGTAAGTCGGATAAATTGTTCACTTTCCCGGTTTTGTAATCGATAATCCGGGTGGTTTCGTTCAATTTATCAATGCGATCAATCACACCTTTTATTTTAATTTCCGATTGTTCCATGCCGGGAATATACGCTGCCAGGTTCTCAGACATTAATTTTTTTTCGAGACCTTTTATTTGTAATACCCCGTTTTCTTTCGTGAGGTTTTGGAGGGATTTTTTTTCAAAATTAAGAAATGAAGTAAGGTAGCTTTTAATGACCTCCAAAATCAATCTGTTTTTACCGAACCTTGTTTGCCCTTGCTCATAATGTGTCTGGAAAGCCATCGCGGTAAGCGCTTCAATCTTTCCATACATTTCGTCAATATCAGTTGCTTTAATTATTTTGTTTAGAAATGGTTTGTACAATTCTTCTAACACCGTATGAATTATCGAGCCAATGGTGCGATATTCAAGGTTTTCTTCCACATCATCAATCTCGCGGAGTTTTGCCAGGTTCTTAAAATAAAATTGTAGCGGGCATCGGCGGTATTGGTTTAAGGATGTCGGTGATAAACCATCGGCAGCTTTTTCGCACAAGCTTTGAAATACGCTTTCAGTTTTTTTAATTTCAATAATCCGCTCACTCATTTTATCTGGTGGTGGCAGATTTTCAATTTCATTAATAATTTTAGCCTCCGGATTATATTGCGGAAGCTCATTCATAATTTGATATACGAACCTGCTTTTTTCACCACTGCCCATTTTATCCGATTCAGTGTCATAAATAATGTGGGTTTCCTTTGCCCGTTGAAGCAGACGGTAAAAATGGTAGGCAAAAACTGCATTTTTCTGATTGTGGGTTGGTAGCTTCATTTCGAGTTGCACATCAAAAGGAATTAACGAATGATTGCTGGAGCTTGCCGGCAGCACCCCTTCGTTGGCCGAAACCAAAATAACCCGCTCAAAATCGAGGTTTCGGGTTTCGAGCATTCCCATAATTTGAAGCCCTTTGAGCGGTTCTCCTGAAAATGGCAAGCGATTATTTGCCGAAAGTTGCCTGAAAATTCCCCGTAAAGTCTTTACCGTTTCGATGGATTTGTAGGTTTCATTCATTGCTTTTAGCCGATTAACCATTTCGGACAGGTGATAAAGGTATTCGAGTTGCAATGGTGAAAAATCTCCGGTTTGATTATTTTTATCAGAAAAGTAAGCTCTGAAATGAATGATTATTTCGGTGATTTTTTCGATGATTAAACCAGGGTGGGGGAGTGGGTCAGAAAAAATAGTTGTCGCCAGCTCGCTAAATTTTTTTAGCTCAATATTATTTTTATCATCGCCAAAAAATATTTTTTCAATATCATTAAAATTATAAAATACCTGTTTTGATTTCCTTAAACCCTGAATTGCCTTTTGTGTATTATAAGTTCCGGCCATCATGCTGTGCTGCAAAATTCTCAGGATATCGCGGTGATAAAACCCTCCTTCATTCTTGCCATTCATTTTTGCAAACCTTTCAGTGTTTTCATACATCCTGATGAGCAGCATCACGAAATTGTATGCAGGCGTGAGTTTGAGCGGATATCCCATGGTTACGTTGAACGCATCAAGCTTTGCAGGCAGTGCATTCAAAACAGGAATCAGGAGGTTTTCGTTAGCAAGTACGATGGCTGTGTTTGCCAGGTCAATATTATTTGGAGTTTCTTTGGCCAGCCAATCCTGCAATATTTTACCGGTAAGGGTAGCCTGACCCTCATTTCCAGATACACCGTGGATACGAATCTTTTTTTCCGGGTCTTTAAAGAAGTTTCTGATTTCTCCAAATTTGTCTTTTCCCTCAGCCTGGAGTTGCTTTCGCAGAAACTCTCCTGCTTCCTGCTTTTCATCCCCCATGTAGTATGCATCGGCATCGCGAAGGATTTCCGCATGGAAAGTGTCGCGAAGAAAATGGATTACATTCTCCTCGGCTTTTGTAAAAGCATTGAATCCGGCGAAATAGATTTTTTTCCATTTTTTTTCGCCGATCAGCGATTCGATATTTTCGGCTACAAATCGATAAATCAAGCCCTGGTAGGCGTTTTTTTTTGATTTCAACTTATCATTAAAAACCTGGTAATATTTGTACAGAGATTTGTAAAACCTCAGATATTCTCTTTCTGCCGTAGTGAGCGGCCTGCCGTCCGGATTCCATTTTTCGATGGCTTTTACTTCGCTTAAATAATTAAATAGCTTCCCGGCATCAATCAGCGACATGTCAATTTCGTTGAAATCTCCAAGCATGACCTGTCCCCATCTCGAAAATTCTTCAAAGGCTTGTGGGTTTTCCTTTTCAATTTCTTTATGGATTTCGTAAAGCTCAAATGTAAGTGTAACATTATCAAGTTTGTTAAAGCCCGATAAACTGACCAGGAAATCTTCGATCGAAAAAATATCGGGTGCCCAAAGGGTTTTCTGTGCAAGTTCCGAGATGTGTTTTTTAAGGAAAATTCCGGCGCGGCGACCCGGGAGTACCACACATACATCGTCGAGGTCAGTGTTATGATTGAGCAGGAGATGCCGGGCTGTTTCTTCTAAAAATGTTTGCATGAGCAAGGATTATGAATTTACGTGCTAAATTAGGCATTTTTCATATCACCTCAAAAGTAGTTAACAAATTTCAATATTACGAAGTTACTGGAGACACCACCCCCATAAGCCCTATATTAATAATGCCAAGAAAACGTAAAGGCTTGTTTTGCAGCCATTGATTCGGCCATGCCCAGCTTGTAAATATCAAGTAGCATTTCCAGCCAAACTTTGTTTTGTTTTTTCCCGGTCAATAATTCCATTGTTCTTTTTGCTTTTTGATTTTATTTATCGGTAAGCCGATCATAAAATCCAATGCTACGCGAATATTTTCTTCCGCACCCCCCCTGTTGCATGGGTTACCTGCTTTATCAAATACTTCCAGGCGTTGATATTCTTCGGCAATAGCAGCATACGCTGATTTTTCGAGGCTATTGACCCATTTACCAAGACGGTGCGAAATGGCATGAAAAGTATCGGGCTGCCGGTTTGTCCCCGAAAATGACGCGCCAATTGCTAAATATACATATGGGATATTGCCATCACCAATTTCTATCGTGTTTGGCAATCCTGCCCCTACCTGTTGTAGGCTTTGGCTAATCCATCCAACCGAACTGTTCTCCATTCCCATTTTTTCCATATAGATAAAAAATATTAATTAACGTTTTATAAACTATGACATAATAAATACTTTTATTTATCTTTACCAAATGAAAACGAAAAAAAATAAATTAGGTAAACCAGTTGATATATCTGGTATTAACCCACAAGAATTGAAAAGTTGGATAAAACAAGATGAAACGAGGTGGGCAGCAATTAAATGTCAGTCATTAATTGCCCTTTCTAATGGGGTTAGCGTTACCCAGGTGTGCAATGTGCTGAATGTAACCAGGGAAAGCTTGAGGGTTTGGCGAAACCACCTAAAAAGAGAAGGCCCACAGGGTTTAATTGCAAAAAAAAGAAAAGGCAGGAAATCTTGTTTGACCATTGAGATTGAGGCAAACCTAAAAAAAGTGATCCTTAAAACCCCTGCTGAATTTGGATATGATGAAAAATATTGGAACGGAAAACTCATCCGGTTATACCTCAAAAAAAAATGGGGAATTGAAATAGCACTCAGGACAGTGCAAAATTGGTTATTAAAAACAGGAATCAGAAAATCTAAAAGGGTTAGGTTGAAATAATATCAGTTACTAATGTGAACATTTTCTAAATTTGTAAACTGGGAAATGAAAAACGCCAATAAATCTAAAATCATTATTACTTATCTTTGCAAAAAAATTTAAAAAGATGATTAAAGAGGAAAAATTTGCAGAAACTTATGAGATTTTCGACAAAGAAACCGTGGTGGAAATCATCGATTTATTTGTTAACGAGTATGATACAAGAATAGAAAAGCTTTCAACTTGTCTTGATAAGCAAAATTTTCTGGAATTACAAAAATACGCACATGCGTTTAGAGGGGTGATTTCAAATTTTGAAACCGAATGTAAGGCCTATGATGAGATTACTGAAATCGAAACGGAATGCCGGAATTTGGTGATGGATAATGTAACACTGGATGATGATTCCAAAAAAGAGCTTGCTGAAAAGTTATTAAAAACATTTATTTCCTTTAAAAGAAATTCGAAGCAAATCTATAATCAGCTTAAAGATATCAGAAAGAATTACGCCAACTAATCCAGCGATTTTAAGGCATCTTCCTGATTGTTGTAAATGTTGAAAATGCTGGTAAAACCAGAAATTTCAAATATTTCTCTAATGTTTTCCTGTAATCCGCAAAGTAAAAATTTACCTTTTAAGGCTGTAATTTTTTTCAATGCCATCAAAAATATCCTCAAGCCCGAACTGCTTACATAATCCATTTCGCTGCAATCCACAATTATTTTTGTATTTCCTGCTTCAATATGTTGAAGGGTTTTTTTTTCGAGCTGTCCAAAGTTAGTGGTGTCCAACCTTCCATCAATTTCAATGATGATTGCTTTATTGTTTTTTACTTCTTTTAAATTCATATTATAAAAGTTAAATCATTTTTTAGTTGCGAAATTAATCATTCGAGATTAAAATAGCATAATGTTCGTGAAAAAAATTCGATTTGGAGGGTCAGGAATAAATATGTATTTTTGAATGATGTGTAACCCCAAAATCATAATGCTATGAACATAGGCCGTTTTACAAAAAACCTTTTTGAGTCGATTGCCGATAGCGGCGAAAATTTTTTAAACCTCGGACGGCTGCGTGGAACACCCTCCCAAAAACTAATTAGCCTGTGCGAAGATTTAATATCTCACAAGGGACTTGCATCAGGCCTGGCTCTTGCACGTCAGGTAGTGAATAGATATACCCTCCTTACACAAAAAGAAAAGCTCCGTTTTTTTATTGAGTTGAATAATAAAACAAGGCCTGACTTTAATATTATTCAATCTGCAGCAGAAAAATTTTTGAAAATTCAAAATGATGCAAATTTTAAAGCCCTTAGCGAAAGTATTAAATCAAAGCGGGGAAAACTTTTCAGCAGAATGATAATGGCACCCAATGGAGCAAAAGCCATTGTTTCGCTTCGGGAGGATTTATTGGGCTTTCTGTCTTCTAATTCTGAACTTATGGGTATGGATGATGATTTAAAAACCCTGCTCAAGTCCTGGTTTAATCCTGGATTTCTTTTGTTGAGAAGAATCGATTGGAAAACGGAGGCCGCAATCCTTGAAAAAATTATTCAGTATGAAGCTGTGCATGATATTAGCAATTGGACAGATCTGAAACAACGACTGGCAGAGGACAGGCGTTGCTTTGCATGGTTTCATCCCTCGTTAGAGGATGAGCCTTTAATTTTTGTTGAGATTGCGCTTACAAGGGGAATATCTTCATCCATCCAGGAAATTTTTAACAATAGCAGCAGTAACGGCAAACAGGCTGATACAGCCATTTTTTATTCGATAAATAATTGTCAAAAAGGACTAAAAAGCATTCCCCTGGGTAATTTTTTAATCAAATTTGTGGTGATGCAACTTTCGAACGACTTGCCCGCAATTAAAACGTATAGCACATTGTCGCCTGTTTCGGGATTTGCAAAGTGGCTTGATGCAGAGTTAAAGCTTGGGAAGTCTGATTTTTTGGAAGTTGATGATATTGATATTTTAAAACTTATAGAGGATGATAATTGGAATAAGGGGGCAAAGAATTGTAAAGCGCTCGAGAAACCACTAATGAAAGCCTGTGCCGCTTATCTTGTATTGGCCAAAAGAAATAACAAACCCCTGGACGCTGTGGCAAGATTTCACTTTGGGAATGGGGCTCAATTATACAGGTTAAACTGGATGGGAAATACATCAGCTTACGGGCTGGAGGAATCGTGCGGAATTATGGTGAACTATCTTTACGACCCGAAACAGATCGAATCGAATCACGAAGCCTACGTTCAAAAGGGTGAACTCTCCATATCAAAAAGTGTGAAGGCTTACCTTGATTAAATCTTCCATATTAAAGTATTCTATTTCAGAAAAACTTAACCTCAGATTGGCTAAGTCCGGGCAGCTTGTTTTGTTCTTTTTCGATAAAACCAAAAAACAACGATAAGAACAAATAAAATTATAGGGCTGAAAATTTTAACATAGGCAGCCAGCCTGATATCCGCATTCAACAAATCAGAGTGCTCTTTGTCAGTATGCGGCGACATCTTTAATAAATCTCCTGTAGCAACAATAGCTGAAATGGCAAGGTCTCCATCGGGTAGCGATTGGTGGCACGAAACACAAACTCCCACCCGCTCCATCTTTTCCCGCTGATGCTGCGATAATGGCCCCGACATTTGAAAATGATGCCCCACGGTTTGCAGTTGCTCGCCCTCGCGTGTTACTACTTGCGAAAGGTCCATATCCAATTCAGGGACGGCATTAAATTGCGGAGTGCTTTTTTTGCTGATATTGCTTCCATCGGGCAAACGCAGGTCAAGGTATCTGTCCGTGTTATAGTTTTGCATATAAATTCCTCCATTTACCCCGTAACCCAACGTTTTTGGGTTTGCATGGCACGATGTGCATTCCCGTGCCTGACGGCTTACGGTGTGCGGATGTGCCGGAGTCATGTCGATACCTTTTTGTCCTTTTTCTCCTCCGTTTTCCATTTCGGCAGGTGTTCTCCATATTTTATTGGAAACTACAATTTCACCATCTTCACCAATCACCGTGGTAATTTGCTGACAGCCGGGGATGATCGGACCAACCCGGCCTTCGCCATTGATGCCAAGCACAGGGTCTTCCCACTTGAGGTAGGTTCTTCCTTCGGTAGCTTTTCCGGCTTGTTGTTGTACTGAATGGTTTGCCATGGTCTCGGCAGTTTCCCCATTGGCAAAATGCATATTTCCGGTTTTAATCCAGTCGGTTGAGGTTTGTCCCCCGGAATAGTCAACCCGAACATGGCAACCATAACATTGTGCTGCCCATGTGGAATGGCAGGCGTAGCATTCGAGGTTTTTTATATGCTTATCAATGTTCACCATGGCGGTAGCAGCCTTTTCAGGGTTTTGCCAGGTTTTATTTTTATTCAGATTTTTAAGCAATGGAATCTTAAAGTCCAGACCTGTTGCCGAATGCATAATTGCTCCATTGTTAGATTTTACCACGTTTCCAAGTGGGTTTCCCCTGGCGGTGAGCATGTATCCGTCTTCAGGTTCGTAAACCGTTCCCTGCTTTTTTTGCGGGGTCAAAAGGTCATTGGTAACTCCTCTAGGCTCTGCGCCTGGTTCGATTCCGAATTCATCACTCCAGCCCAGGGGTAATTCCCATGGATAATTTTCGGGTGTACCGTGACAATCGTTACATTCTATTTCCACTTCGCCATAAGTAGCCCCGCCGATATTTCCGTTTCCATGCACATCATTGGTGGTGTGGCAATCCTGACACAAAATACTCCCGCTCGGATTTTCAGGCCGGTTTTCAGGATTGTGATGGTGGTCATCACGGATGTACTGGTAGCGTTTTCCGTGCAGTTTAGGCTGATTTTCTCCTTCCTCGCCCCAGGGCGTGTCGTATTCTGATTCGATGGTTCCCAAAAAAGAAACCCCAATTCTTTTGCCCCGGTTGTGACAGGTTACGCATGTTTCGGCCGGGATACCTGAGTAAATGTTATCGTTTACCAAAACCTTTGCTTTTCGGCTACTCTGAATTGTATGAACCAAAAGATGTCCTGGGGTGTCGTGGCTGATACTTTTATCTTTTCCTTCATAATATCCTTCATCACTAAACGGAATATGACATGCCGCACAGCCCATTCCCCGGTAATCGCCCCTGCGTTGCAGGCCGCGAACCCCGACATGGCAGCGCTGACAGTCGGAGCGGATATAGGTTAATACGGCTTGTTCAGGCATTTCGTCCATAGTTGTCAAATCTGCCTCAGGCAGCATGATTAGTGAATCCGGGAAGGCATCCGGATTTTTTTTCATCAACTCCAGCATATAGGCTTTGTATTTTTCGCTACCCACTCGCGGGGTTTTGCCATCGGGATCATCCAGATCATAATTTCCATACACTACTTCGTAGCCGTTTTTTGCTCCCCAGCCCCATATTGCACCCTGGATTTTCCCTGCTTCGGTTTGCATAAGGTTGCGGTTCATGTTATAAATATGATCCCTGTGGCATAGTCCGCAGGTTTTTTCGTTCACCCACATCGAGGCGGGAAATTTTATCATATCAAGATGGGCTTCAGTTTTTTTCTGTTGGTCAGGATGGCCGGCATGACAAACCATACAGCCATTAGGGTCTCCTATTTCCACTCCCTTTTGGTAAATCATTGTAGCCATCTCCGAATTGTGCTGTCGGATTGGGGCAATCTGATCGTGGCAACCTGTCGTTATGCAGCCATTGTTGAGGACAGGATAATTATTGTAGTCGAGACTGGCGGTAATTTCCCGGGTAGCTACTTCCGAATTCTGGTGTAATTCTGCTGAGATGAAAAGAAGAAATGCCCCCATTATGAGGCAGGGGTATAGAATGTTTGAATAATTTTTCATAGTTTCGGATTTATCATCTGTAAAATTAGAAATAATAAGCGTCCGAATAATTTGTATTAGCTCTAAACTAAAAAGAATGCGATATTTCGATTTTTTTATAAATCGTTGATTTCCTTATGTGGTTTTTTAGTAAAATATGTTAAATCCCTTGCTTAACTAAATGGCCTTATCTAAAGAGGAGGATCAGCCAATGCATTGGTAGCGAGGGGCCTCCCCTTTAGGGGATTGAGGGGTTGCGCAGGCAAAATCAGAAAAGAGATAACTTTATGGATAGATTCTAAATTGTTTTTATCTTTGCAGCAACGCGTAAATAAATACCGATGCAAAGGTTTGTAATCATCATATTATTGCTGGTTTTTTCAAAACTGCTTTTTTCCCAAACCCAGGAAGTGCCGTTCACACTTGCCGACAGGGATCGACTCATACAGTTGGAAGCTGATGTAAAATCCCTTCGCTATGAGATAAATGTAAATTTGAAATCCATAGACCTTAGATTTGAAGGTGTTTATCAAAGGTTTGACGGTGTCGATCAAAAATTTGACATTGTCGATCAAAGATTTGAAGGTGTTTATCAACGGTTTGACGGTGTCGATCAAAGGTTTGAAGGTATTTATCAAAGGTTTGACAGTATCGATCAAAGGTTTGAAAATCTTGAAAATCAGATTTCCGATATAAAGATCTTTTTGTATTGGGGCTTTGGCATATTGTTTAGCTTTATGTTGTTTATGATGGGTTTTATTTTGTGGGACAGAAGAAGCATGGTAAAACCCGTGAAGGAGGATGTGGAACTGTTGAAGCTGGAAAATGAGAAAATGAAAGATATTTTTAGGAAGCAGGCTGTCGATCAACCACAACTCTGGGAAATATTAAAAAATGCCGGGATTTTATAAAGAAATCTATTCCTCCTTGTTACTTGATGTGCCCCAACATCACAAATCAAAATAAGTTTACTCCATACATTATCCCTTATTCAACACTTTTTTGCACATTGCTGTAAATCATTTCAATTCATCCAATCCACTTATTTTTACATATCTTTGCCGCTTCGTTGGTGTCCGTAGGATTCTTGGAAATAGTTCCGAAAATCGAAGGATTAAAAGGGAAGGTCGTGAAAGTCGGCAACAGTTCCCGCTGCTGTAAGCTCCAATGCTTTTCAACATTGATGTCACTATTTGCCTGTTGGCGGATGGGAAGGCGTTGAAAAGGGGGGCAAGTCAGAAAACCTGCCAGTGAAAAAACAGATATTGCGGCCTGCGGCGAACAGGATGCAGATCATGCCTTGCACGATCCTGCCTTTTTTCCCTACACTGCCTGCCGTAAAATCACAACTACTAATAGTGATATGAAAAGATTTTACGTTTTTATTTTGGCAATTTTGTTTGGCCTTTCGTTGCTGAAGGCACAGAGCAGTTTTTTAGACCCGCTTGGAAACTTTAAAGCAAACGACCTTTTTGTACCCGCTGTTTTTTCGGTATTTGATGTGCATGGAAACATTGTTTACGCCGTGGATTTTGATGCCGTTTATAGTTTTGATCTTGAAACTGGTGAGCTTATACAGAGTTTCGACAGGCCTTTAGCTTACGATGCTTATGAGGCTTTTATCACAATTTCGCCCGATGGTTCGGAAGCCTGGATAGGTTTTACAACTTCGGGAAACACTGACGACCGTATTTATGTTTTGAATATTGCAAGCGGTGAGTGGGAGATGAAAGCCATCCTCCCTGCCAATTTCGACCTGGAGTTTTTTAACGGTTATATTTTGGTTTCGGGATTGAACAGCGGCAATTGGGGCGATCCAAATTGTATTTTCCAACTCGACCTCAGCGGCAATAACAATCATCGTAAAATAATCGAAACCGGTGGCAGCCCTGCCGGATTTTCGGTAAGTAATGACGGGAATTTATTTTATGGCACATCTTTCTTTTCGCAGGCCAATGCACTCTACCAATGGAACAACGGGGATTTGGAAAATGTTTTAGGAAATATAAATGCTGACTTTCTAACAATCGATAATGCCATGAAACTTTCGGATTTACCGGAAGCTTGCTATGATTGTGAAACCGATGAAGCGGGAAATGTTGCTTTTAATTTTAATAATTATAGTGCTGAAAAAGTGTTGGCAAAATGGAATGGAAACGCAGGTGTGGGATTTAATTTTGATACAATCGCCGTAGCCACTAATCCTGCTGATTGGCTGACCATGATAAAATCAAAAGGGAATTTTTTAAATAATAATTATGGGAATCATTTATTTGTCGGGTCTTTTGGGCGGCCAGTTGCTGAGCTTCACACCGATTATTTACCGATGCTTGTAGCGCAGGTTCCCAATTTCAGCGGATCGACTTTAGATGATGATTTTATTTACGACCTAAGCCCACATTTTATCGATCCTGACGACAACGAGGAATTTGTTTTTGAGATTACCGGAAATTCAAATGTTCCGGTCGCCTGTGTATCAATCAACGAAAATAATTTGCTTATAGATTTTATCGCCCAGGGGCAAAGCAATATTACAATGCAGGCAATCAGTGGCGGGCAATCAGTATGCGCATCTTTTGTGCTTGGTGTTTATCCCATCATCGAAGGTGATTTTGAGGAGGCAGGTTTTGAAGATCTTAGCCTTGCTCCAAACGCCTATTGGAATGGCTCCGATCTTTCAGGCGGATTTCAGTCGGGGCCACTAAATTTCCCCAATGATTACAACCAAAGCTGGGCTTCGTGGAGCGGCTGGGCCTATTCTAATATGGCTGATGATTCAACTGCCGGATACCTCAATCAGTACAGTGCTATTACTGCTCAAGGGTTTAATGTTGCTGCTTCGGAAGGAACAAATTATGGTGTAGCTTACGTCCCGATTGATTTTATGAATAATGAAAATATTCCTATTCCTGTTTATTTTGATGATGATGAACCACACGAAGTAGAAGGGTTTTATGTTACCAACAGCACTTATGCGGCGTTGACCATGGAATATGGCGATGACTTCACCGAAAAATTTGGTGGAGCATCGGGCAACGACCCTGACTATTTCATGCTTTCTGTGGTAGGATATGCCAATGGAACAGCAACCGGCCCGGTGGATTTTTATCTTGCTGATTTTCGTTTTGAGGATAATACACAGGACTACATCATTAAAACCTGGCAATGGGTCGGGTTAAGTTCGCTGGGTGAATTAGATAGTTTGAAAATTACCCTTGTATCTTCTGATGTTGGCGCTTATGGCATGAATACCCCTGGGTATTTTTGTATAGACCAGGTGTATGTTCATCCTGGAAGTATCTCAATTTCAGAATACATGGCAAATGACTTTTTGGCTGTAAATGTTTTCCCAAATCCGGCTTCAGATTTTTTGATTGTAGATTCAAAAACAGATCAGCCGTCAGTAATTTCGATTTTCGATTTTTCAGGCAAAAAGGTTTTTGAAACCCAAAACTATACATCGGGAGAGCCCATTGATTTGAGATTACTGACCAATGGATTTTATTTGGTCAGGGTTCAGAATGGAAATTCGTTGGCTACCCGCAGCATTATTAAGCTTTGATTTTTAGGTTCTATTACAATTTTTGTGGATATAAATAATGGCTATCACTGTAAACAGATTCTCGCCTCGCTGGCGAAGCGGGTCTCTGCCGCAAATGCGGCATCGAAATGACCCCATCCACGGGTTGATTTGGGAGGAGGGGAATCGGGTGCGAAGCGCCCGATTCCCCTCCTCCCACTCTCCAAACGGAAGCATTGACACCTCGAAGGAGCTTGCGATTGAGAGGTCTGTTTAATAGTTAGGTTTTCAGTGTCTTACGCAAACATGTCATTGGTAGGAGTGCAGTCCCGCACGTGCGGGATCCCGACCAATCGGGGACTGAGACCCGCTTCGTAGCGAGGCGAGCCTGCCTGGCCGGCAAGGCTGGCAAGACGGGAATCTATTGACAAATTTTTATAACCAACAACTATGAAATCATTAATATTTTACTTTCCACTAAATTCGCAGTAGCACCAATTTTTATAACCTGAAACCAGTTCAATGAAAAGATTATTAAACATATTATTTCTGATTTTTGCATCTCTCACAATGTCTTATGGCCAGTACATTGCTGAGGTTTTGGAATATAAACCTGCGCCCGGGCAGTTGATCAATACCGAAACCTGGGGTTATCCCGGGAGTGCAAATTCTATTGTTGGTGGTATTTCCGGCTCACTTTGCCTCGGGGCTTTTGGTGGATATGTAGTTTTTAAGTTTGAAAATCCTGTTGAAAACGATCCTCAAAATCCCTTCGGTATCGACTTTACCATTTTTGGTAATCCGCAACAAAACTGGGCCGAGCCCGGGATAGTTTCGGTGATGAAGGATGAAAACAACAATGGGCAAGCTGACGATACCTGGTACGAGCTGGCAGGGAGCGATTATTGGTTTTCATCAACTATTAAAAACTATGAAGTTACCTACACCAACCCCGGTGGTGAAACCGCTGCGGATGTGCCCTGGAACGATAACCTGGGAAATAGTGGTTTTATTTATGCCAACGCCATTCATCCACAACCCTATTATCCGCTACACGATTCTTTTCCTTCAATTGCTGAGGATCAATACACACTTTTAGGGACTTTGATAAGACCTGTGTTGGATACCTCAAATCCCGGATTTGTGCAATCGCCACAACGGGCTTTCGGATATGCTGACAATTATCCGAGGGGCAGCGCTCCTTACACTATTCCCGACAATCCTTACACTGCCGAAAAAGAAAATTCAGGTGGTGATGCCTTTGATATTTCGTGGGCTGTGGATGAGGCAGGCTTTTATTTGGATTTGGATGAAATTGATTTTGTAAAGGTTCAAAATGCCGTTCAGGATGAGGCCGGATGGCTGGGTGAAATTTCAACTGAAATCACCGGTGCTGTCGATGTTTTTCCCGATAATTCCATCGCTGGAAATTTGCATTTATTAGTAATACAGGATTTGCCGGCCACAATTAAAACTAATAATTACCAATTAGAAGTATTTGCATTTTATCAGGGCAGGCTTTTGCAGGATGCCCAAATTAACTGGCAAACAAATATGCCTGATGCTTCAATAGATGAAAATAATTTGTTAAGCTTAACATCCTCGGGTGAACTGCAAATCACAGCCTCGCTGCAAAGTAATCCGGAAATAAAAGCTACGGCTTCAACCTTCGTGGATCTGTCGTCTGCTTCTGTGCTTGACCGAGGAAATGAATCAAGGATCAGCATTTATCCAAATCCTGCCAAAGACTACTTTAAAATTTCAGGAATAGAAAAAGCTGAGATTGCAATATTAGGATTTGACGGAAAGATTTTCAAGAGAGATATCGCCTTTTACAAGGGAAACACTTTTGGGATTTCTGCGCTTAAACCCGGAGTGTATCTCGTAAAGATTATAAATGAAGATATTTCGATAACACTCAAATTGATAAAAGAATAAAATGCTTAGACTTTTGGGGATAAATATGATGATGCTTTTGTGCCTGCAACTTTTTGCGCAGGATATGGCTGATTCGGTTTATGTGCTTTCCCCGTTTGAAATATCTTCGAGCAGGCTGTTCGACAAAGAAACCGCCGGAATGAAGGAAACCACTGTTGATACTTTGATCCTGCTCCAAAAAATTAACCTGTCGCTTTCGGATGTGCTTTCCGAAAACACGCCGGTATTTATAAGGAACTATGGCCGGGGAGCATTGGCAACCGCATCGTTTCGCGGCAGCGCTGAATCGCACACACAAGTGAGTTGGAACGGCATCAACATCAATTCGCCCATGGTAGGGATGGTTGATTTTTCGCTGATCCCGGTTTACATTATTGATGATGTGAAATTAAAATATGGCAACGCCTCCATCGCCGGGCAAAGCGGTGGCCTCGGCGGCTCCATCGATATAAGCAACGCTGTGGACTGGAACAACCAATTGGGCGTAACATTTATGCAAGGGGTGGGGAGCTACAATACCTGGGATGATTTTTTGAAATTGAGCATTGGGAACAATAAAATTCAATCGAAAACGCGGGCCTATCACAATTATTCCAAAAACGATTACACTTTTATAAATAAAGGGATTGCTGAAATTGATTCCGAAACCGGCATTGTTACCCACACTTTGGACACCAATAAAAATGCTAATTTTTCGCGCTATGGTTTTTTGCAGGAATTGTATTTTAAACCTGACCAAAGCAATGTTTTTTCGGTACGCTGGTGGTGGCAAAATGCCGAAAGAACTATCCCGCAAGCCACAAGTTACGAAGGTCCCGAAAATTCAAATCTCAACACCCAGACCGATATTGATAACAGGATAGTAACCGACTGGAAACATTATGGAAGTAATTACAAGTTAATGCTCAGGTCAGGATTTGCTTCCAAGCAATTGGATTATATACTCAAAAATACAATTTCCGGCATTGGGGAAATTTCTGCAATTTATTCCGAAAGCCAACAAAAAAGTTTCCTGAATAAGGCTTCCATAAATTTCCAAATAAACGATGGCTTTTCAATTGAGACTTCCGTGGATTACAATTATCATGATGTGATTTCATCTGATTCGGTAACAAAAAACGGATATCAGAAAAATCGCGCTGAACTTTCGTATGCCCTTGCCCTCCGAAAAAGCATTGGTACACGGCTTAATGTGAATATGATTCTAAGGCAGGATTGGGTGGATTTTGATAGGGTTTCCCTTATTCCCTTTTTTGGTTTTGATTATAAAATATTGGATCAAAGCAATCTTTTCATCAGGGGAAATGTAGCCCGAAATTATCACCAGCCCTCGTTGAACGATCTTTATTGGCAGCCCGGGGGCAATCCCGATTTAAAACCTGAAGACGGCCTGAGTTTTGAGCTTGGCGCTGATTATCATTTCAAAATTAAAAATATCAAAATCCAAAGCGGACTTACTGCTTTCCATTCTGATATCGATAATTGGATTATTTGGATACCAAGCTATAAAGGCTACTGGGAGCCTCAAAATGTAAAAAATGTTGTGGTCAAAGGACTGGAAGTCAATCTTAGTTTTACTGGAGAAACCGGCAAAGTAGCTTATGCACTTTCGGGAAATTATGCTTATACAAGGTCAGAAAACTATGGAGATCCACTCGTGTGGGGTGATGAATCTTATGGCAAACAGTTGGTTTATATCCCTGTTCATTCCGGAAATGTGATGATGAACCTAAGCTGGAAGAATTTCTCCTTTACCTGGCAGCACAATGTTTACAGCGAACGCTTCACCACCTCAGCCAATGATCTTTCGCGGCGAAACAGGTTTTATCCATATTTTATGAACGACCTCATAATCGGGAAACAATTCGCCTTGAACAAGCTTACTATCTCTGCCGAATTTAAGATTTATAACCTGTTTAATGAAACCTACCATTCCATGCTTTATCGGCCCATGCCGGGAAGAAATTATCTTTTTATGCTAATGATTAAATATTAAAATATTGAGACTGAAAGATTTTTACATATTGTTGTTTTTAATTTTCGCACTTACTTCATGTATGAAGGATGATGAGATTTGGGATTTAAACCAAAGTTCAAAACCGGTGGAAAGCGCCGGGGTGTTCATCGTTAACGAAGGAAATTTCATGTACGACAATGCATCACTCTCCTATTACAATATACAAACAGGAGCAATTGAAAATGATGTGTTTTTTGCCAACAATGCACTTCCCCTCGGTGATGTGGCTTTCTCGATGAAAATCCGTGATAGCATCGGCTTTGTTGTGGTAAACAACAGCGGCAAAATCTATGCGATAAACACCAATTCGTTCAAAGTACTTGGAAAGATCACAGGGCTCACTTCACCCCGTCATGTCCATTTTATTGCTGATAATAAAGCTTATGTTTCGGATATCTACGCCAAATCCATTTCTGTTGTAAATCCAATAACTTTTGAAATCATGGGAAAAATTGATGTTAACAACACGGCATCCCAATTTTATCAGCATCCTACCGAGCAGATGGTGCAGTTTGATAAATATGTGTTTACAAACTGTTGGAGCTACGACAATAAAATCCTGGTTATCGATACTGAATTCGATAGGGTAGTGGATTCGATTGAAGTGATTGTACAACCCAATTCGATGGCGCTGGATAGGCATGGAAAAATCTGGGTGCTTTCTGATGGCGGCCTCGATGGAAACCCTTTTGGTCACGAAACTCCGGGCTTAACAAAGATTGATGCCCTGACCAGGGAGGTGGAACAAACAATTCATTTTAATCTTGAAAACAATCCTACCGAATTAACAATTAACGGGACGGGCGATACACTATATTTCATAAACAGGAATATTTATCGGTATGCAATAAATTCCACATCTTTACCTGAAATATTTATCGAGAGTCCCTACATTGGAGCTATCGGTGGTTTTTACGGCCTGGGTGTTGACCCCGTCACTTCTGAAGTTTATGTGGCCGATGCCATCGATTATATGCAAAGAGGTGTGGTTTACAGGTACTCTGCAGCCGGTATGCCTACCGACACCTTAAAAGTGGGCATTTCACCGGGAGCCTTTTGTTTTAAATCTCTATGACTTCATCGATGGTTTTGATTTGCTCCAAATTAGTTATCATCTGGCTAAATTATAAGTGAACATGATAGTCATCCCGAAAAAATATGAAATCAAAGATTTTTGTCCCGAAAGCTTTCGGGATCAGCATTAAAGGTCATTGATAGTCATTGGTAGTCATTGATAGTCATTATAACTTATGTGTTCTTATGTGTGTTATTGTGGTTAAAAAAAGTCAATTGTTGTCATCCCGAAAAATAAAAAATCTTTGATTTTTGTAATTTTTCGAGGATGCTCGAAAAAAAATGAAATCATAGATTTCTGTTTTTTCGGCATTGCTAGCCATTACACCATGAAAAGGAACAAGTGGAGAAAAGGTTTGATTTTTTTAAAGGGATTAAGAGAATTATTCAGGCCATTTATGGGGGATAATTTATTCTGCCAACAATAGTTAAAATGAAAATTGCCGGAAAATCCTTTGCTGGTATAGGATAGCGGGGTTTTACAAAGAAACGTGGATAATATTAATTTGCCAACTTTTTCCATTTTCATATCATTCCCATACTATAATTTGCCCGAAATTTGCCCCGAAAATGATACTTTACTACCATAACATGTTAAATAAATAGCGAAAACTCCCACACTTTGTAAAATAATTTATAAAGTTTTGGGGGTGCGTAACTAGAAACGTAACTGAAATCGTAACCGGATTTGTAGCACAAACACTACAAATTTCAGGTTACGTTTTTGCAACTTATGATAATTTAGTTTGCCAACAAAACAATGTAAATATTCTATAGAGATTTCCACTATTTATTTTCTACAGATTGAGTTTTTTTAACTGAAGGATTAGGTAGATTAAACAATATTTCCAAAATTTCCTTGTCATCAAAATCACGAAGTCTATTTAAAACTTCAAACAATTTATCATTTCCATCACTTATTGCATCATTTATTTTAATCAGAGGTTCAAGGGTATTTACAGTTTTAGGGTAAGTGTCACTAAACGCATCACCTCTGACTATACTATTCTCTAACTCTTTTAAAGCATTAATACGTAATGGAGTAATGTATTCTTGAATAAATGCATCAATAAAATCAATTTTTTGATAAACAGAGTCAAGGTTTTTAAAGAATTCATCTAACTGGTTATTTAACTGGCATATGTTTCTAAAATACCTATGTGCTTTCTCTGAAACTTCAAAAGCCTCAATAAAAGCTGCTTTTCTATTCACTGAAGTCCAGTGATTAGGTGCAACCACCCTGTCATTTTTTACCCCTTCATCATCCATAAAAATAGAAACCTCACTAGAAATATCATTCTTAATAAACCATTCAGGGTTAACATTATAGGTTTCAACTATTTTATTGATAACATCAAATGCAGGCTTACTTTTACCTTTAAGTGTATTGTAAATAACGTTTGGATTCAAGCCAAGTTCCTGAGCAAATGAATTAGCTGTTAATCCCAGCTTTTCGATCAAGATGCTGACCCTCTCATTTATTGTAGTTTTCATTATTAAATAGATGTTAATAAAATTTATTAGCAATTTATTGCTATTCTATAAATATGCAATATCTTTGCAATAAATTGCTAATTTTAGTTTAACAAAAATAATAAAAGAACAAGATGGGAGCACAAGAGATTGTAAAAAAAATTAAAGCTGATGCCCCTTGGGGCTTTCAAAGAAGAGTTGCAGAAAGGGCTGGTTCTTCGACTGCACATGTCAACAAATTTCTATGTGGTAAAATTAGAAACTCAAAATTGTTAGGGGCGGTTGTTGATGAATTTGCCGAGTACCAAAATGATCAGCAAGAAATGTTGAGTAAGCTCCAGGGATTTTAATACCAGCTACTTCATTACAAATTAAATACTCAGAGAAATGACAGAGGTGGTATTAGACAATAATTTGGTAAGGGTAGAGAACGACAAAGTACTTGTATCGTATGACTTCCTTAAAAGTCTTGGCCTTAAACCTGATAGGATTAGAGTTCAATGCAGCAAAAACCTTTGGGTAAAACATGAAATTGCTGGTATTAAGTACATCGACTACGATTCCATTTCAAGTAAGTACAAAAAAGATCACGGCCTACCCACTACCATCAAGATTATAACAAGCATTTCTGATGAAAGCAACAAAAAGAAACAATCGGAATGGATTGGCCGCCTTTCAGAGATCAAAGAACATTCGTATGAATCCCTGACCAACAACAGAGCGCAATACACAATAAAATACCAGGTGTTTTGTAATGGCGATTTTGACCGGTGCAGCATTTATGCACAAAGGCATGCTGTATTACAATGTATTGTTGATCTGGTGGATAAATCGTTTGAGAAGCATTACAAAAGTAAGGATGTGCTGGATGCTTACCTTGCATGGCCTGAGAATGAAATTGGCGGGCGCAAACTCTTTACCGAAAAAACTACCATGTCGCACCGTATCTACAATTTTCTTTCAAGCCCTGAAAAAACTGTCATTCACGGTAACTATGGCAAAATCAAGAATAAGCCAAAGGATAAACTTATTCTCAATGATTTTACAAAATGGTATATCGAATATTGGTATGCCAGACCTGAGGCATTTACAGCCAGTACAATTCACGAGTTAGTTTCAGAAGAAATTAAGAAGGCCAACGAAATTAGAATTCAAAAGGGGAAGCTCATACTGCCACCAATAAGCCTGGCATATGTAAAGTACTACCTGAACCGTCCAGAGCTTAGAAACACAGCCATGCGACATCGAAACAAACGACAGCACAATACCAGGTTTACAGCCTTCCTGCGCAGGAACAAACCCGAATATGCCGGGGATGTTTACATGGGTGATGGTACATCTTCGCAAATACCTTACATCGACAAAAACGGAAAGTTCAAACGTGCCAGTCTCTTTGTGTTCATGGATGTGATGAGTAGCAAGATTACAGGCCATGATATTGCTGAAAATGAGGATAGGCACAATCTGATAGATGCGCTCCACATGGCTGTAAAAATGGAGGGTATCGCTCCCTTTGAAATTGTGTTGGATAACGCATCAAGTACAAAAACGGCTGAGTTTACTAACATCAAAAAGGATATGGAAAAGGTTGGTGTAAATGTAAGGTTTGCTAAAGTTGGAAACGCTAAAGACAAAGTTTATGTTGAGAGATGGAATAGACACTTCCAGGACAATTTTGAGCGGTTTATACCTGGCTTTGTTGGTGGAGGTGTTCAATCAAAAATAGACCGTGACCGTATTGATGAAGAGTATCTGCAAAGTGCAGCCAGACAAAAGAAGCTCCTTTCTTATGACCAACTACAAAAGGTGGTTACTGACCTTGTGGCAAAGTATAACGAGACTGTAGGCAGCAATAACAGTACACCCAACGATAGTTTTAGGAATAGTGAAAAACCAAATGCTTTCAAACTCAAAGCTGAACAAATAGCCTTCATGTTTTGGAAAAGCACGGTGGTTACCATCAGGAATCAAGAGATTACCATAGAGGTGAAAAAGCAGAGGAGAAGGTTTGAGTTTAGGTATCATGATGAAAAGTTTAAGTACAACGGCGAAAAGGTACGGGTGTACTACGATGAGCCAGATTTTAGCAGTGTGCATGTATTTGATGAAAAGCGTAGATACCTGGGCAACATCCTGGAAAAAACCAGAGTGAGCGTTTCGATGGCTGGACGGGACGAAGTTGCTGATTTGGAAATAATGAAGTCCCACAGTAATATAGAAGGTACCGAGAGGGAGATAACTGAAAACATCAATAAGCGTGCTGCAAAAGCTACTGAGTATGTTGAGAATGAAATTGATATTTATGATGCCGTGAACCCCATAGCACTTAAAACCAAAATCAATTCAGCCGAAAGTAAGATTTATGAGGATATGTATTTTAATGGGAAGGGCATAGATCAGCGTGTGATTCCAGAACCTGAGCCCGTAAACATTGATTCACCATACACGAATCCTAACTACGGTAAGCCCAACATCAACGAGAATCCGATTAAAAAGAAAGCTTCACTTGAACCAGTGGATCAAGATAGTTATTGTAGAGATGATATATAAAAAACACCCGTGCAGAAACACGGGTGCAGTTGTAAATATAATAAGCGTGACGAGCGCAAAATTAATTAAAAATGCGTAAACGATGGAAAATGATGAAAAATTAAAAATCAAGGTAGCCGTAAACTCCTTTGTGAAACAAAAGGGGCTCAGCAAAAACGAGCTTGCTATTCAGTTGCAGATTAGCTCCGCCACACTCAGCAATATTGAGTATGAACGGTGGGATTTGTTAAAGAATGAAATGCTTGTACGGGTGTGGAACGCTGTAAAGCCTTCAAATGAATGGGTACTTATTAAGACCTCTAATTTTGAAACTGCATTTGAGCTTTGCAATGATGCCAGGATGGAAAGGAAGCTGGTTGGGCTCATCGGTTATCCAGGTGCCGGAAAAACCACGGCACTAAAACAGTACTACCGGCAGCATCCAAACACCTGGTATGTGTCAGGGCAAAAAAGCATGAAACCCCGGCGTTTCTTCGAGAAGCTTCTAAGGCAAATGGGGGTTATGTTCACCGGAACTATCTTCGATATGATAGAACGGCTCTCGCAGGAGCTGAACAACCGCCCAGGGTCTATTCTGATTATTGATGAAGCTGGTAAATTTGATGATACAATGTTTATGTATCTGCACGACCTGAGAAATGAAACCGAAGAAACCACCGGGATCATACTGGCCGGTGTTGAGTATTTCAAAGCCAATTTAGAAAAAGCAGTTACAAAACAAAAGCAGGGCATGCCTGAGTTTTTCTCCAGGATCATATCCTGGCAAATTTTACAACGCCCTTCAAGGAATGAGATAAAGGCCATTTGCGAACAAAACGGTGTAACGGAAACCGAGTATGTAAATCAGATACAGCGATCCAAGGACTTTAGAAGTGTATCCAACGGCATTAAGAACGTATTACTAATCCAGAAACAGAACCATCATGAACCCATTCTTAATTAGTAAACAACAGTGCATTGAATCTGATTTTAACTTGTTCGATAAAATCACAATTGACGAAACGTTGCCCCGGATATACTTCCACAAAAACAATCAGTACATGTTCAATAGCAAGGCTTTTGATATGTACGATCTCGTAAAGAATCCTATGATTATGATTACTGACTTTCATCGTAAAAGATATATGGCTGTAATTAATGTCGATCTGCAAAAAAATGAAGATGGTGTAATGGCTGCAAAAATGAGTGCTCATATTGATGATTACCCCAAAAATGCCCAGAACCTTTATGAGGAATTCTTTTCGTATGAGTTGCTACCTCTTATGGATAACAGGTTTGATTTTACCTATCATGGAAAGGCTCTCACGGGGTTAAGAACGCGAAAGTTGCAAGCGGAAAACCTGAAACTTTCGGTTATATTTAACACACAGCAAGAGGCTAAAAACAACCGTAACAAAGAAAGGTGGTGTAAGCTATTGGGTATTACCCAGGATAAGTATAACGAACTGTTGTTTGAATGGGGCATATACTACATCGAACACAACTACCTGCCAGATACCCTTAATCGAGATGCGGAAACAACCTCCAATTTTTGGAGGTGGTGGCAAAAAGATTACTTCCTCGTTGATAATGAATTGTTAAAACAATATAGCTTCGAGATGGATGTAAACAATTCAATTGGCCAATTGCTAAAGGGTAAAACTCTTATTGAATGGTATGAGTATGAGCACACACACGACCTATGTTTCCCAGCAAATAAATTAATTTTCAAATCAGATCACAAACACTAATCCAGATGGTACACTTACTAAAAGATAAAATCGTAATTGAGATTGAAACAGATGATCCTGCTGGTGAATACACCGTTATAAAGGAAGCCCTAAGACATTTGATCATCGTCTCCATAGAGCAACAAAGTATGTTGCCTCAAGCCATAAATGTTATTTACCTGCTTAACGAAATGGCGATAACAACTGAGCAAGCAAAAAAGATAATTGAACCCACAAGCCAGATTAACGAATCCAAGTAATTATTCACATTAAAACTATTAAGCCATGTTAAAAATTTACGATGACAAATACATTATTGAAATTAAAAGCGACGAACCTGCTGAGGAGGCGGGCTGGATGAAAGCAGTCCTTCTTGATGCCTTAGAACAACTTATGATTTTGGATGAACATACACCAGAGATGCCTTGGTTTGGTTTACACAATGTTGTGAAACTCATTAAGGAAATGGAAGTCGATTCAGAGCAAATTGATGTGAAGCCACTTACTCAGGATGGCGGAAATGAGGATGTTGCTGTATTAAAAGAGCGTTTGGAAAATGTTAAAGCTCACGTAAAGGAACGAAAAGAGCTTTTGGATTTACAGCAGGAAACTATAAATAGCCTGACAAAGGAAGTTCAACGGCTGAGGGTGGAACACAAGCAAATGGACGATGCTAACAAAATTCCCGTATGCTGAGTTTTAACAGCGTTTAATTCATTTTTAAATACAAGTTAAAGGATGTTGAAGAAAGATAGCTAGAAACGAATAAAAGAGCTTTTGGAAAAAGGTGTTCCAATGGTTAAAATCGCACAAGAGATGAATGTGAGCAGAGTAACTATTTTCAACTCCTTTAAAAAGGAGTTTCCAGGCGAATCGTACAACCTTAAAAAATGGAATCAGTTTGTGAAGCTATGGCAAACTGGTATGTTTAACAGGTCAGAAGTAGCCTCCTTTCTTCAAATGACAACAAGTAGCATACAGCGATTTATTAAGCAGTATAATGAATTGCGTTGTAAGTAACGAGCAAGCATTTTTCAATAATTATAGATTATAAATTATTCATCAAAAACAATAAAAGGAAATGAGCATAGCAGGTAGATACACTTATGAAATTGCCGCAAAAGATGGACTTACGGCAAAACTCCAAAAAATTGCCTCAATAAGTTCAAGGGTTTACAACAAATTGACAGGCGGCCAACAACGGTTTAATCAAAAACTTACGCAGGGTGCAACGAATGCGCAAACATTAGGCAGCAAGCTTAAAGGAATGATGGGAACGTATTTAACTATTGGAGCTGGTATAATGGTTGCACGTGATAGCCTCCAAAAGTGGGATACACAAGCTCAAGCGCAGGCGCAGGTAATGCAGGGGATTGCAACTACCAATATGGCGGCGGGACGTAGCTTTGAGCAACTCACAAAAGCAGCCTCCGATTTACAAAAGAAAACCATCTTTGGCGATGAGAGTATTTTGCAGGGAGTAACAGCGCAATTACTAACATTTACAAATATCGCCGGCAATTCATTCGATAGAACCCAACAGGCGGCTTTGGATTTTACAACCCGACTTTATGGGACAAAGGCAACGACAGAAAGTTTAAAATCAACTACCATCATGCTTGGTAAAGCCTTAAACGATCCTGTTAAGAATTTAAGCGCACTAACAAGGACTGGTTTTCAAGTTAGCGAAAGTCAAGAAAAAATGATTAAAAGCCTTTGGAAATCAGGCGAAACGGCAAAGGCACAATCAATAATACTTGATGAATTAGCAAAACAATATGGAGGCAGTGCAGAGGCCGCCGCCAAAGTTGCTTTAGGCCCCTGGAAACAATTCATGAATATGATTGGAGATTTTCAGGAAACATGGGGGCCTTTAATAAATAAAATACTTACAGGATTTATGGATCTATTTGATTGGGTGCAACGCAATGCAACCGTTATAGGTTTAATAAGTGTATCCGTATTGGGTGCTGTGGGAGCTTATAAAACAGTTATTGCAGTTACAAAAGTATGGACGGCTGTACAATGGGCGCTTACAGTTGCTATGAACGCAAACCCGATAGGGTTAATAATTGCAGGCATTACAGCAATGGTAGGGGCTGTGGTTTATGCTTGGTACAAATTTGAAGGGTTTAGGGGTGTGCTGTTTGGTTTATGGGAATCGTTTAAAGCTGTATTTACCGGAATAAGAGATTTAGTTTCATCAGTAATGGGCGGCGTTGGGGAGTTGATACTTGGAGCCCTCACTTTTGATATTAGCAGGATTCAAAGTGGTTTGGCAAAGCTTGGCGAAAGTTTTGCCAATTACGGAAGTGGCATAGTAGCTGCCTACAAAATAGGAGCTGATGCAGGAAAGAAGTATCAACCGAAAGTGCCGAAATTTTTGGCAGGTGCTGATGGTGAGAAAGGCGAAACCGGAATAACCGAAAATGGAACGGGTTCAAATGGCTTTGTGGTATCTGACCCAACTACTGATGGAGTTGTTTCAAATGGTGTGCAAAACATAACACAAGGAGGGAAAAAGCAAACAACTATAAATATAGTTGTCGAAAAATTTCAAGATTCAATAAACATCCACACAACAAACATGGGCAGCGCAATAGATGATATTGAAAGCCAAATACAGGATGCTTTATTGAGGGTATTAAATTCAGCAAATAAAGTATCAATATAACGAGTGAATACATTATTAATTTAAATTCAAAACAATGTCAAAAAAACAAGTAATTGAGTACAAACAGGGCGGCCACGAAAACGCACTACTTCAAAGGGATATGATTGTGGATTATGCCCAGCAATTGGTTGACGAATGGAATGCAACCACTGGAACGGAAATCCAAACAAATGATCTGCCAACGTTTCTTACAGGGAATGAAGAAAAGTTGAAGGAATTTGCGTTTGAAAAACTTTCAAAAGACAACAACGACACTACGTTATTTGATTTAAAAGTACGAAAGTCAAAAGCTTATGAAATGTTAGAATTACCCGACCTTAAAGAAATATCTTTAAAGATCAGGGATAAACATAAGGTTCTGACATCTTATGCCCAAATTATACATATTGAACCGGAAGAAATGGAAATAAAAGCAGGTAAGGTTAAAACAATTGCCGGGTTCGATACCAAATTAAAAAACCAGTTTATCATTTATGCTGAAACCACAGAGGAATTAGCCAGACTACAAGCGTTTAAATCCTTGTGCGATTCGTTGAATGAGTTGCACAATAATAATTCAATTGACCTTCGTAATAATCACAATTTTGAATATATGGTTTATTGGAATCCGGGAGCTTTAAAACTTGAATATAAAACGGATTTCATAAAAACAGGGAGGGCGTGGTAATGGCATATTTAAAAATGGCACATCTTGAAGGGGAAGGAATGGACATATCAGACCTTCCGATAATTGATTATTCAGCAAAATTAGCTGCAAATCAAAAAGAAACAAACCCAAAAGCAGGGTTAACAAAACCACAATCAAAGCAGTATGATTTAGTGAGAAGGATTATTAAGCAACACATGACGTTATCAGATATACCGGGATTTAACACAAAAATTAAAGGTAAACATTATATCAGTGTTGAAATGGTGGAAGGTGCAACACGAGAACTGTCAGCTATGAATTTATGGAAAAATTCTGAAATTAATATTGATGGTATTAAATTCATGGCAAGATTATCAGCCAACCCCGATAGTGAAAATGTTGAAGTGTTGCTAAGTCCCGGAGATCACGAAAATACTACTATGATTCCTGTGGAATTTGTGAATATTGTTGCAGAGAAAGCTTAGTGGCATTGTAATGAGATTAATTATGGAATGTCTTAAGGGGGTGCATTCTGCACCCCTTTAAATAGAAAAACATACTTCAACACCATAGCTAACATAAATATGAAATTAGTAGAAAACATCAAAGCAATATTACTTGGAGATACAAGTAAGACGACTCCACCACAAAGAACCAAGAGGCTGAGCCACGACATTAAGCGTAACTATCAATACCGGGTTGAGCTTAATCTTAACGAGTTCAAAGTAGCTATTGATAGTGCAGAAATGCAAGGGTATTATAACCGTAAGCTATTGTATCAAATTTATGAGCAAATACTAAAAGATAGCCACCTGGCTTCTCAAATTAGAACAGCAAAAGCAAAGGTTATAAATCAGGAAATCCTTATTTCAAAATACGGTGAAAAAGATATAGAATCCACTGCTTTACTTGAAACCCCTTGGTTTAATGACTTTGTTGATTTGGCTATGGATGTTGAATATTGGGGGCATTCTTTAATCGAATTTGGCAGGTTAAATGATAAAGGCAGGTTCGATAAGGTTGAACTGATTCCAAGGCTTAACGTGAGACAGGAGCATGGTGTTATTGTTGATGATTATGATAGTGAAAAGGGGATTGACTATCGCACACATGCCACTAGGTTTGCTTTGCTTGAGTTTGGAGACCCTTATGATCTTGGTCTGTTGGAGCTGGCAGCAAAGGAGGTGATAGTAAAAAACTACGCGCGAACTGACTGGAGTCAAGCCAGTGAAAAGTATGGTATGCCGTTGCTCAAAATTCTTACTGAAAGTCAGGACTACAATGAAATTGATAAGATGGAGGCAATGGCTGCTAATTTTGGAAGCAATGGTTATGTGATACTGAACAAAAATGATGATGCTGAAATCATTCAAGCTGATCGTAAATTTAGTAAGATTTACCAGGAGCATATTAGCCTTTGCGATAGCCAGATAAGTAAGCTTATTAACGGTCAAGCCAGCACAAGTGATGAGAAGTCATATAAAGGGGCTGCGGGGGTTCATGAGCGGCTTTTGGGTAGATATACCAAAGCAAGGTTGAGAAGTATTCAGCACCTCGTAAATGGAAGGTTAATTCCCTTCCTTATCGCATGGGGATATCCATTATCAGGTTGTCGTTTTTCTTATCAGGCACTTGCATCAAATAGGGCTCATCGTACCTTTATTAAGTTTGGTGACAGTTAATCTACCGCAAAATAATTATTTGATTAGTGGTAAATGTTATGGGGTGCAAAGATGCACCCCATTTTTTTTACATTAAAAATATGAAGTTTAATAAAGTAGGTTTTAGTGTTACATTTTGTTGGCAAAATAAATTATTTTTCTATGGCATTTTAAGCATGTATTTGTTGGCAAAATCATTTTATCTAAGTTTGCGATTTAATTTATCCTTTATACATTAAAAAATTGATGAGTCAGTATTTGTAGTGAATTGCTCAAGAAATTTCATCCTGCAGTACGAATTTCCTTTTTCGTTGAGTCTGGAGCTCCACACGGCAATGCTGTATTTGTTGGGATAGATGGCAATTATTCCGCCACCAACACCACTTTTGCCCGGCAGACCTACCTCGTATGTAAATTCTCCCGATTCATCATAAAAACCACAGGTCTGCATGAGGCTCTTAGAAAACAACTAATGCTAACATGTTAACGATATTTATGCTGCTGTTTTTTCCCTGAAAGGCTTTTTTCTCTCAGGGAAAAACGTAGTACCTTATCTCTAATATTCTGCCATTTTTTGGCAGAATATTAGAGATAAGGTACCCATGCAAAATTTAAAATGCATTGTCGTTATTGTGAAATGAAGATTAATAATAAAGCTTTTAATTGCAAAATATGCATTTATAAATTTTGCCGACTAACTTGGACAAACCAAAACAGGAATACACCATAAATTTTACATGATCACCTTGTTTGGTTTTGGCTTGTCCAAGTTAGGGCATTAATTCTTTTGGTTTGGCTTAAAGTTAATATTTCCCTGCCGCTCGTAGTTTTTCGCCCCTGGTTAGCCATGAACAAAAATGTTTTCGAAAGCTGTTCGCAGGTCATTTCAATGGAGCAAAGCTTAAAATAAAAGTCAAGCACAGCCTGAGGGTCGTGAATGATGTTGCCAAAAGATTTTATAAAATAGCATAGTGCCATATTGCGGTAGCCCACCGATTTTTCTGACTCGGTAATTTTTAAGGAATAGGATAAACCCGGATTATCAGAAATATCTCTTATAAACGCTAAAAATTCTTCCTGTGGATTGTTGAGGTGACTAATCAGGATGTCGCAAATAACCAGGGCTCCGGCATTGATAAACGGATTTCTCGGAATGCCATGGTCTGTCTCCAGTTGAACGAGAGAGTTAAACGCCGATCCCGAAGGTTCAACACCAAGCCGCTCCCATATTTTTCCTCCAAGCATTTTGTAGGCCAGCGCCAACGAAAGCACTTTTGCTATGCTTTGAATGGAAAATTTAGTGTTGAAATCCCCAAATTTGAATTGCCGGTTGTCGATGGTTGTAAGGCAAACGCCAAAGCTCTCCGGGTTTACCATGGCCAGTTCGGGTATGTAGGATGCAACCTTTCCCTTGTCTCTCTTTTTTTGAATAATTCTAAGAACAGTTTCGATGGTAAGCTGGCAGTTCATTTTTGCTTAAATCATATTTTTTTGAATATAATCAACGATCATTTTTGTAGCCCCTTTATTTGAACGCACATATTCGCGAGAGGTTTCGGCGGTCTTTGTTCGGAAATCATCTTCAATTATAAGCTTGTTAGCAATTTCAAGAAATTCAGTTTTTGATTTTACAGTAAAAGCACCTTTTGCCTGGATGAGCTCCCGGGCTTCCTGAAACTTTTCATATTTAGGTCCGAAAATTACGGGTTGCCTAAAAGTTGCTGCTTCGAGGATATTGTGTATTCCAACCCCAAACCCGCCACCAATAAATGCAATATCTGCATATTGATATAAATGGGAAAGTATCCCGATATTGTCAACAACAACAACATCAGCATTATAAATATTTGATTGTGTGATTTTAGAAAAACGCAGGCTGTTCCCAGGAAGTTTCTTCATTAAAGCATCAACCCTATCCTTATGAACCTCATGGGGTGCAATAATAAATTTCAATCCACTAATGTTTTTATTTATCAGTTCCAATATCAATTCCTCATCCGGCGGCCATGTGCTTCCGGCAATAAAAATCATCGAATCACCTTTAAAATCTTTAATCAATGGAAATGGTAAGGCCTTTCCTGCGATTTCAAAAACCCGGTCGAAGCGTGTGTCGCCGCTTACAGTTACCTGGTTTATTCCGGCATTTTTAAGCAGTTGAGCTGATGTTTCATTTTGGACAAAAAAATGATTGAAGCTCTTTAGTAATGAAAGTTGCCAGCCTCCGTACCAGGTAAAGAATCTTTGCCCGGGCCTGAAAATGGAAGAAACCCCGATGATTGGAATATTCATTTTTTTAAGTTGCCCGATGTAATTGAACCAATATTCGTATTTAACGAAAATGGCAATTTTTGGCCGGTTGATTTGCAGAAAGTTCTTTGCATTGCTGATGGTGTCTATGGGAAGGTAGTAGATGTAATCAGCACCATCATAGTTTTTGCGTACCTCATATCCTGATGGCGAAAAAAAAGTAAGCAGTATTCTATATTGTGGGAGTTCAGATTTAAAAGCTTCGATCAGTGGCCTGCCTTGTTCAAACTCTCCAAGAGATGCACAATGAAACCATACCAAGGGATGGTCGGTTTTTACTTCAAGTGTCATCCTCTCGAAAATCGACTGTCGCCCTTTCACCCATTGTTTGGCTTTCGCATTAAAAAGGCTGCTTACCCTGATAAGGAAATGGTAAAAGTGAATTAAGATGTTATAGAGAAAAGACATTTTGAAGTTATTTGGTCAAAGATAGTCATTTGGCTTCGCCGTTATTTGTAGTTATTTTTTGTGTTGTGATTGGCCGCCCCTTCAGGGGTTGGGGGTGTGATGGCCGTCATTAATTGTCATTTGCTTCGCGTCATTAGTTGTTATTTATAGAAATGCTGACTGGCAACTGCCAACTGAGGACTGCCAATCCCGAAAAATAGAAAATTTACAATTTTCGTGATTTTTCGAGGATGCACGGGTGAAGCCCGGCACTGTGGACTGCCAACTGAGGACTGCCAACTGAGGACTGCCAACTTCCGACTGCCCACTATGAACCACTCGCTAATAATAATAAAATGCCTCTGGTTCTCTCCTGCTAATCGGAATTATCCATCCTACCTTAATACCAAACAATGAATCAAACCTGTTTTTACGATCAACTTGCATTGTATCAAAATTCATCGAACGGCGGTTTTGTGTCCAGGCCTGCACAAATTCAAATCCTCCAAAAAAATTGGCGAGGCGGGTCTTCCCAATATGCATGTAGCCAATAAATTGTGCAGTCGAAAAACCATCAGTAAAGCGGTCGTAACCCTTTTTGTAATCGTCTTTTAAGGCAGAAGCGGCTTTATTTTTTACTTGGATGTTGATCTTGTGCTGCATGTATCCGCCACCGGCCATAATTACCAGTCCGGAATTAGGATTTGATTTGGATAATGGAATGAGCTTGCCAACCCTGAGCGTGCTGTAAAATCCTCGCTCAAAAAACGATACTTCGGCATAATGCCCCTGGTCGTCAATAACAAAACCATCGGAGTTTATCAGGTTACCGATCAGGCTGTCTTCGTTTATGGTACTCCCGAAAATAAAATTGATATCAGCATTAAAAATCCAGTTTGAAGCTGTTTTGTGGAAAAATCCCGGGCCTATGCTTGAGTTTTGCCCAAAGCGATCAGCCAGGTCACCACCCGGAAATTGGTATGAATAGGCAGGGTAAACAGCCCAAACAGCATCAGGTTTTGCTGCAGATGTATCAGCCTGAGCCATTAATGTTTCAGGCAAAATAAAAATTAAGAAGCCAACAAAAAGTATAATGTATTTCATTTTCATGTTTTGTGAAACGCAAAAATAGCCTTTTGATTTTAGAGGATATCCACATAATCGAAATCACTACTGTCCGACTAAAAACTATAGATTCTTCGCCACGCTCAGAATGACAAGGGTTTTGTGGGTTTTGGTCTGGGGAGGGAGTGGTGGGGGGGGGGGGGGGGCACCCCCCCCCCCCCCCCACCACTCCCTCCTTGAAATCCTAAACGCCTGTCATTCTGAGCGAAACAGCCTGCCCCGACATTTCGGGGAAGTGTAGCGAAGAATCTATTGTTAGATTTATACTTTTCACGGATAATAGTGAATTAAATAATCTTTTTCTTGCAAAAAGTTGTCATTAGTAGTATCAATCAAAAATTATCTGCTATGTTTGATTTTAAGTAGCCTTATTCAGAATCACCCTAAATTTCTCAATAGATTCAATGCATATTCATTTCTGTTTATTTTTACTTTTCGAAACGAATAGCATGAAACGCACAAATCTTTTAAAAACCGGTACACTCTTTTCTAAATCAGCCATGTTCGGAGGATCACTCCTGAACAGCCTGATGGGCGAGCCAAAGATTTGTGAAGTAGCCGGTCAACATTTTTCGTACGAAAAAATGGTGAGGCTTGGCTGTCCGGCGCATAATTGTGGTGGGCGCTGTCTGTTGAAGGTTTACCTTAAAGAAGGTGTAATTGTTCGCATAGAAACTGATGATCGCCCGGGCGATGGAATAGAAAATCCACAACTCAGGGCTTGTTTGCGGGGTAGGGGATACCGTCATCGGCAGCATAATGCCGACCGTTTAAAGTACCCGATGAAAAGAACCGGTAAAAGAGGTGAGGGGAAATTTGAGCGCATCTCCTGGGATGAAGCCACGGATTTGATGGCTGAAAATCTCACAAGAATAAAAGAAAAATATGGCAATTCAGCACTTTATGTTCCTTACGGCACCGGAAGCTATAACCAAACCAATGGCAGGTGGCCGGCCGAAAGATTGTTAAATCTTTTTGGTGGATCGCTGGGATTTTACAATTCATACTCCTGGGCCTGCATCAATAAAGCAACACCTTATGTTTATGGTACAAAAGTTACGGGCAACCAGCGGCAGGATTGGGTGAATTGCAAATACATCATCATGTGGGGATGGAACCTTTCGGAAATGCGCGATGGCACCAACTCAGAATATTTCATCAAAAAAGCACGCGAAAATGGAGCAAGAGTAATTTGCATCGATCCACGCATGACACTGAGTGTGGTGTCCCTGGCCGATGAGTGGATTCCAATTCGTCCGGGTACAGATGTGGCTTTAATGAGTGCAATGGCTTATGTAATGATCGATGAAGGGCTTTATGATAAAGAGTTTGTGAAAACCCATTGCATCGGTTTTGACAAAAGCCAAATGCCCCCGGGATGCGAAACTGAAGAATCATACAAAGATTACATTTTCGGAAAGTATGATGAGCAGCCCAAAACACCGGAATGGGCAGAAGCAATAACTGGTATCCCAAAAGAAACCATCGCACGCATAGCCCGCGAATTTGCCACAACAAAACCTGCCATGTTGTACCAGGGTTATGGTATGCAGCGCAGGGCTTATGGCGAGCAGCCGGTAATTGGTGGTTGCGTGCTTGCGGCAATAACCGGTAATGTTGGTGTTTCGGGGGGATGGGCTAGTGGCATTGCCTTGCAGGCTGATGATGGCGGTCCTTTTTGGTCGATTTTCCCTACTTTGAAAAACCCTGTAAAAAATAAAATCCCATGCTTTTTATGGTCGGAAGCAGTGATAAGGGGAAATGAGATGAATGAATCTGACGGAGTTACGGGAGCAGAAAAACTCGACAGCAATATTAAACTAATCTGGGCTGTTGCTTCCAATGCCATCATAAATCAACATGCCAATGTGAATCGTTCGATTGAAATAATGAAGGACGAATCGAAGGTAGAGTTTTTTGTGGTGCAGGATAATTTCCTCACCTCAACAGCTTTGTATGCTGATTTATTGTTGCCTGCATGTACCCAGTTCGAAACCTGGGGGTTGGAGGATGGATGGAAATATGGAGATGATGTAATGTTGATGCCAAAAATAATAGAGCCTCCTTATGAAACAAAAAGTGATTACCGGATATGTGCTGATATAGCTGAAAAGCTTGGACTGAAGGATGCTTTTACCGAGGGCAGGGATGAAAAAGCCTGGACTGAACACTTTGTGGATCATTACCGAAAAACTCGTTTTCCTGAAATTCCGACATTAGCAGAATTTGAGAAATCGAATATTGGGGTTTATGCTGTGGATGTAAAGAAACCAAAAATAGCTTTCGAAGATTTTAGGAAAGATCCGGTGAAAAATCCTTTACCAACACCCTCGGGAAAGATTGAGATTTTCTCAAAACAATTGTTCGATATGAACAATCCTAAGGAGATTCCGGCAGTACCAAAGTATATTCCCGAATGGGAAAATCCTTTTGACGAAAATGCTAAAATGTTTCCATTACAGGTGATTGGTCCCCATTATATGCCACGCGTGCATTCCACCCACGACAACAACGATTGGCTGAATGAAGCATTCCCGCAAAGGGCATTCATAAACCCAATTGATGCCAAGCATCGTAACATTAATGATGGCGACACTGTAAAGGTTTTCAACAGGCGAGGCACAATAATTTTGAAATGCCGCCTTACAAAGCGCCTTATGCCAGGTGTAATATCGGTGCCGCAAGGTGCGTGGTGGAAACCCGACAAGGATGGTAACGACATTGGAGGAAATATCGATACACTAACCTCCGAACGCTGGACACCACTGGCTTTTGGAAATGCCCAGCACACCATAATGGCTCAGCTCAAAAAATATTTCCCATAGCCGTGGCCATTGCTGTACAGACAAGGCATGCCTTGTCTCAGATATAATAAATCACAAGGCATGCCTTGTCTCTCTTTAAATAAAACAATGAAACAACTCGCATTTTACTTCGATGCCAATGCCTGCTCAGGTTGCAAAACCTGCCAGATTGCATGCAAGGATAAAAATGACCTTCCATTGGGAATGGCCTGGCGCAGGGTGTATGAAGTAACCGGCGGTGAATGGCAAAAACACGGCGATGCATGGATGCATAACATTAATGCTTACAATGTGTCGTTGGCCTGTAATCATTGCGAAAAGCCAGTGTGTCTTGAATCATGTCCTACAAAAGCTATTTACAAAAGAGAAGATGGTATTGTTTTGATTGATGAATCTAAATGTATGGGTTGCCGCTACTGTGAGTGGGTTTGCCCCTATGGTGCCCCGCAGTTTGATAATCAGCGGGGGCTAATGACCAAGTGCAATATGTGTTTCGATTATGTGGATGATGGTAAAAATCCAAGCTGTATTGATTCCTGCCCCATGCGGGCAATGGATTTTGGAAATTTCGATGATTTGGTAAAAAAATATGGCAACAAAGGGACTATTTATCCTTTACCAAACCGGCATCATACCGAGCCATCTTTGCTCATAAATCCTCACCGGAGTGCCGGAAAAATCGAAATTGAAAAACCTGCTGTTGCCAATCTGGAGGAGGTGAAAGTTAATGTTAATAGTCCCGAAAAGTAGAAACTTTTCTCCAAAGGATTCCCTCGGACAATTTATATTACTTTTCGAGCCCGCCTTGCCAGGCAGGCTCGCCTCGCTGGCGAAGCAGGCAGCGAAGCGGGTCGCCAGCGTAGGCTATTGTTAAGGCGAGGCAGGGATGTTGAAACTCCGGGATTCTTGAATCCTGGGCTCGAGCTTTGCCGGGTATTAATAGTTCATAGTTTTTCATTATTGTATTAAACCGAATATGCCAACAACAATTGAAAAACGAAAAATAGAATACTTCAATGCACGACTTGGGTGAAATAAAAAACACGCTGGCGGAAATTGGGTTAATACATTGTCAGAATTTAATAAACTAACTGTTTTTTATACTGAATTTGAATTCTTAGAATATCACGGAATAGGAAGTTAAACAATTGATTGTAGTAATAGTTGGGAGAAAGAAATATGAATAGTAAACAATTTGCCAAAATTGTGGAGGCCGATAAGTTGAACATTCTTGCCTACAATATTTGCGGCGACCATGCACATATCCTGCAGGTATGCGAGGAGGAAGAACTACACAAAATAGTACAGAAGCTAAAACCCATGTCGGCGCGAGTCTGCATCATAGCCATGGGGCGAACCATACCCGGAACGGTGGAGCATGCTCCACCGCACGGTATCGAAGCAGATACCGGCACAACGCCGGAGCATGCTCCGGCGCACAGTGCCGAAACCGGAGACAATACAGGGGAGCATGCTCCCCAGGCAACACAGGAAATACAAGCAACGCCGGAGCATGCTCCGGCGCACAGTGCCGATACTACACATGATTCCGGTGAACATGCTCCCCAGGCAACACAGGAAATACAAGCAACGCCGGTGCATGCTCCCCGGACAGGAGTCGCAGATGCCGGCACAACGCCGGAGCATGCTCCGGCGCACAGTGCCGATACTACACATGACTCCGGGGAGCATGCTCCCCAGGCAACACAGGAAATACAAGCAACGCCGGTGCATGCTCCCCGGACAGGAGTCGCAGATACCGGCACAACGCCGGAGCATGCTCCGGCGCACAGTGCCGATACTACACATGACTCCGGGGAGCATGCTCCCCAGGCAACACAGGAAATACAAGCAACGCCGGTGCATGCTCCCCGGACAGGAGTCGCAGATGCCGGCACAACGCCGGAGCATGCTCCGGCGCACAGTGCCGAAACCGGAGACAATACAGGGGAGCATGCTCCCCAGGCAACACAGGAAATACAAGCAACGCCGGTGCATGCTCCCCGGATAGGAGTTGCAGATACCGGCACAACGCCAGTGTATGCTCCCCGGACAGGAGTCGCAGATAACGGCACAACGCCGGAGCATGCTCCGGCGCACAGTGCCGATACTACACATGATTCCGGGGAACATGCTCCCCAGGCAACACAGGAAATACAAGCAATGCCGGTGCATGCTCCCCGGACAGGAGTCGCAGATACCGGCACAACGCCGGAGCATGCTCCGGCGCACAGTGCCGGAATCGGAGACAGTACACAGGGGAGCATGCTCCCCTGGAGCAGTTTGCACCCGCCAACACGCCTTTCGCACCGAATACACCAGAGGTTTTGATGTGGTAATTGGAAATCCGCCGTATGTGCATCTCGAAAAGTTACAAAAATCAAAGATTTTTTTTTCGGGACAGATAACGAATAACAGATAACAAATAACCCGCCTTGCTCGCCTCGCTGCGAAGCGGGCCGCCAGCGTTGGCTTGCGCAAAGGCGAGGCAGGCAATTAACCAATAACGAATAACAATTAACCAATAACAATTAACTCTTCCCCCGATGTACAAAAACGACTGGTCATTAATAATTTTTACACTGCTAACTCAAATGAGTGTTGGGATAATTCTTGTACTCACTGTATTGTATTTTTATCCTCAGTCTTCTTTACAGCCTTTCTGTGAAGGGATTGTTATTTTATCACCGCATTTTATAGCGCTTGCTGCAATTGTATTGGCAACATTCATTTCTTTCCTGCATTTGGGTTATCCGGCCAATGCTTTCAATGCAGCAAATAATTTTGCTTCATCATGGCTAAGCCGCGAAATTTTAGGTATCGGTCTTTTTGGAGTGGGTGTTTTGTTGATTTTCCTGCAGTTTTGGTTAGGATGGGAGAGTGCGCTTTTTCAAAAGTTTGTATTTGTTTTTGGATCTGCTTTGGGACTCCTGCTTATTTATTTTATGTCAAGAATTTATATGATTCGTACAATTCCGGCATGGAACACCTGGTTTACCCCCTTTCACTTTTTTATGTCAGCCCTTGTTTTGGGACTGATGGTAGTGGTCGGTTTTTATATTACCAATCCTGCATTTACAAGCATTAATGTAATTCTATTAAGAACAGTATCAGCCCTGCTATTATTTCAACTCTTTGCAGCATTTTTAATTAATAATCGTCTTGTTAAAATGGATCATTCGGGCATTGAGACTCCCGATTTTGTTTCGGGCTCTTATCATTCACTTTACCTGATAAGGCTTTTTATAATTTTTATTTCGGCATTATTCACAGCATACCTGTCGCTAAAGCTGCCATCAATGGAGGTAACTTTTACCCCTTTGATTCGATTTTATACTATGGTACTTTTCCTCATCATTTTTGAGGAAATTATAGGAAGGTTTATGTTTTATTTCGGATATTACCGTATTGGCGTTTAATAATCTTGATTTCAATCATCTATTTTTCTTAAATTTGAAGCTTTAAAAAATCATTAGAGTTTTACATAATTAAGGATATTTAAAACCAACGACAATGAAATATTTTACTTCGTTACTTGTAATTTCGTTATTATTTTTAGGATCATGCCAATGGCAAACAAATAATAATACTGAAACAAACAATCAGGAAAAAACTGCAACAGATTTTAGTCTTGATGATCTACACCAAAGAACCTTTAATTTTTTCTGGGAACTTGCCGATCCACAAAGCGGTTTAACCCCCGATCGCTGGCCCACCAAATCATTTTCGAGTATAGCGGCAATGGGCTTTGGTTTTACGGCCTACATTATTGGTGTTGAGAATGGATATATCACAAGAGCTGAAGCTGCTGCAAGGGTATTGAAAACACTTAAGTTTATTCAAAATCTTCCGCAAGGCGATGCCCAGGCAGGTGTTGCAGGTTACAAAGGTTTTTTCTACCATTTTTTGGATATGAAAACAGGCATGCGTTTTAAAAATGTGGAACTTTCCACAATCGACACCGGCCTTCTCATGGCCGGGATTTTATCGTGCATGACATATTTTGATGGTGATGATGAAGTTGAATCACAAATTAGATCAATTGCCGATGGATTGTATCGTAGGGTTGAATGGGATTGGTTTATGAACGATAACAATTTGCTTTCGATGGGTTGGCATCCTGAAAAAGGTTTTTTAAAGGCAGAATGGAGCGGCTACAATGAAGCCATGATTTTAAACATTCTGGCACTGGGCTCACCAACGCATCCGGTTAGCGAAATAATCTGGGAAAAATGGACAGAGAAATACCTTTGGGCCGATTATCAGGGATATGAGCATGTAAACTTCGGGCCGCTGTTCGGTCATCAATATTCGCAGATGTACATCGATTTTAAAGGCATTCAGGATGATTACATGAAAGAAAAGGGGATTGACTATTTTGAAAATTCAAGAAGGGCTACCCTGGCCAACCGTGCTTATTGTATCGAAAACCCAAAAGGTTTTACTGGCTATGGCGAAAATATCTGGGGACTTACTGCCTGCGATGGGCCGGCAAATTTGGTGAGGGAAGTTCAAGGGCAAAAAGTTCAGTTTAGTACCTACCGGGCCAGAGGCGCTGCCGCCGATTATTTGACCGATGATGGAACAATTGCACCAACCGCAGCGGGGGGGGCAATTCCTTTTGCCCCCGAAGTTTGTATTCCTGCGCTTGAGGAAATGTACAATCTTTACGGCGAAAATCTTTATGATAAATATGGTTTTAAAGATGCCTTTAATCCTACTTTTGTTGATGAGAAAAATCCAATAGGATGGTATGATCATGATTATATAGGTATCGATCAGGGACCAATTCTTATCATGCTCGAAAATTATAGAACCCAATTGGTTTGGGGCTTGATGAAGAAAAATCCATACATTATCAAGGGATTAAAAAAGGCTGGATTTAATGGTGGATGGCTGGATAAATAATTTCAAATGCCGTACAGACAAGGCATGCCTTGTCTCTATCAGCCACAAAAATTTCCAAATATACAATACCGGATATTTGAGAAAACATTAATATTTTTACGAAAAATTTTAAACACAAACTTCAATAATTATGAAACGAAAACTATTACTTTTTTTAATCTTTGCGGTGTGCTTCGTGCAAACCTACGCTCAGGAACGTACCATTACAGGTACTGTTACTGATGCCATCGAAGGGGCCACCCTTCCCGGTGTAAACATCGTGATTCAGGGTACCGTTACCGGAACGGTGTCTGACATCGATGGTTTTTATACCATCAAAGTTCCTGATGGAAATACCACACTTGAATTTTCCTACATCGGTTACGAAATGCAGGGAATAATTGTTGGGGATAAAACCACGATTGACGTGGCATTAAGTCCCACAGCATCGTTCCTGCAGGAGGTGGTAGTGGTTGGTTATGGTAGTACTAAAGTTAAAGACCTTACCTCATCCATTACAACTATCAAATCTGATGACATTATAAAAACACCTTCTTCTACGCCATTGCAGGCATTGCAGGGAAAAGTTGCAGGCTTGCAAATTGTGACCAATGGCGGCCCCGGCGATTCACCAACCGTTAGAATCCGCGGTATAGGATCATTCCCCGGAAGGGGTAACGAAGGCCCACTTTATGTGGTTGATGGGATGTTTTTTGATAATATCGACTTTTTAAATTCCAGCGATATTAAGTCGATGTCTGTGATGAAGGATGCCTCCGCTGCAGCCATTTATGGCGTTAGGGCAGCCAATGGTGTAATATTGATCGAAACCAATTCAGGATCTTACAACCAAAAAACTGAAATTACCTACAATGGTTACACCGGCTACCAGGTAGCACAGAATGTTGTAAAAATGGCCAATTCGCAGCAGTTTACAACTATGGTCATGGAATCGGGCTCTGCCCCCGCTCAGGAATTTATTTTGAATGCCATGCAACGCTACGGCAGAAGCACAGTTGATCCCAACATCCCGGCTCCAAATACCGACTGGTATAGAGAAATATTGCGTCCGGCCACAATAAGTAACCATAGTCTGGACTTTTCGGGCGGGAGCGAAAACGTCAGATACTCGATTGGCGGAAATTACTTCTTTCAGGATGGTATCATGGATACGAAAAATGAGTACGAGCGGGTAAACCTGCGTACGAAATTGGATATAAAAGCAACCAAGTGGCTTACCGTTGGCGGAAACATGATACTGAGCAATGCAACAAAATACAATGCACAAAGCGGTGCATGGAATCAGGCATACTATGCTGTTCCCACGATGCCGGTTTATGATACCATGAATCACCAGGCTGAGCCGACTAATTATTCCAATGCGCAGGATATTGGATACAGGCAAGGTCAGAATCCCTTTCCTATAATGGATAACAACATCGATCTTATGAAAATCAAAAAGCTGTTGGCCAATTTTTATATGCAAATCACTTTAATTCCCGAAAAGCTAAACTTTAAAAGTACTTATAACTACAGCTATACTTCGCTCGACCAACGCATTGTAAATTTACCCTGGTATCTTGGCGAAAATTACCAGGCTACTGATGCTACTATTACCAGGAATTATTCGCTGTACAATAATAATATTTGGGACAATGTATTAACCTACAACGAAGATTTCGATAAGCACAGTTTTACGCTGATGGCGGGTACTTCGTTTAAAGATGAAGGATACCAGTTTTTAAGCGCCCAGGGTAAAAATTTCCCTATTGGCATGGAACAATCATGGTACATTAATCAGACCCTGGATATTCCGTCAGAGGGCGTTCATGATAACGGTTTACGCCAATATGGGATGTCGTATTTCGGAAGGGTGGCTTATAACTACGATGATAAATATCTTGCTTATGCAACCTATCGGGCTGATGGGAGTAACAAATACCAGCAGAAATGGGGCTACTTCCCCACCATCGGCCTTGCCTGGGTTATTACACAGGAGAATTTCCTTAAGAATAACGCGATATTACCTTACCTGAAATTGCGTGCCAGTTGGGGGCAGCTGGGTAACGACCGCATACAGGCCAGTGATGGCACCTTCACTACCGATGTTTATAACACCTCCCTGGGTGGGATTTTGTATTCCGGAACCGTAGTTTCAAGTACATATTCCTCACTAAAATGGGAGCTTACCGAGGAGACCAACTTTGGTTTTACTGCAAAGATGATCGATAACAAGCTTTCTGTTGACTTCGATTATTACAACCGCGATACCAAAAATGCAGCCATTCCGGTTAATATTCCATCTGTTGGAGGAAGTGTACTTAAGCCGGTGGGAACCATCCGTAACTCAGGTTTAGAGTTGGCTTTGGATTGGTCGAATCGCGTGAGCGAGAAACTTAGCTATAGTGTTGGCGCCAATTTTTCGACACTCAAAAATGAAGCCATCGATCTTTATGGCCAAAAATCCATTGATGGTGGAACTGCTGAATTCCGTCAGCGTACCTATGTTGGTGAACCCCTGATGGCCTTTTATGGCCGCGAGGTTGCTGGAGTTTATCAAAACCAGGCAGAAATTGATGCCGATCCGGTGGCCATCGAAAATGGGTTGGAACCCGGCGACTTTAAATATGTTGACCAAAATAATGATGGTTTGATTGACGATGACGACCGCGTTATCCTGGGCTCATATTTCCCCAGCTTTATTTATGGTGGAAACCTAAGCATCTATTACGGGAATTTTGATTTCTCCCTAAGTGTTTACGGCCAGACCGGAAACAAAATTCTGAACCGTAAGCGCGGCGAAATTATTTGGACTCCTGATGCCAACATGGATGCCGACCTTGCCACCAACCGCTGGCATGGCGAAGGAACATCCAACGAGTATCCTTCATCTGCCGGAATGCGTAAAGGCTGGAACCAAAAAATGAGTGATTATTTTGTTGAAGATGGATCGTTCTTCCGTATCCAGAATATTCAACTGGGATACACCATTAAAAATACCACGTGGCTAAGTGGCAACTTCCCCGAAACAAGGGTTTTCTTTACTGCCGAACGGCCTTTAACCTTGTTTAAATACAACGGCTTTACCCCCGAAGTAGCCAATGGCGTGGATACACAGTCTTATCCCGTTGCAGCAATTTATACTTTTGGCCTAAACGTTAAATTTTAATTTTTAATCTTTCTAATTATGAAATTGAATAAATTTATATTTTCAAGCATCTTTGCACTGGGACTACTTATAAGTTTTTCCGGCTGTGAAAAATATCTCGATGAAACTGCCGAAAACAAGAGCCTAACCGGAAACACCGACTACACCAAAAGCGAGGATATGATATTACCCCTCATCGGTATCTATACCGAATTTAATAACACCGAGTGGGATAATTTCCCTGTGATTTCAGTACGTGGTGATGATGTAAATGCCGGTGGCCTGGGCGACCAACAGGATTTTTGGGAGACCGACAAATACAATTACAACAAAGATTACTGGATGTATAATTCGCTGTGGCAAAATTATTATCAGAATATGTTTTCGGCCAACTCGGCCATGGAGCAGATCGAACTTTTTAAGGAATATGCTCCAAATCCCGCGCTTGCTGATCAGTACATTGCCGAGGCAAAGGTTATGAAATCATGGTGGTTATTGCAGCTTAGCAGGGTTTGGGGTGAAATACCTGTTCCTCCCACTTCCAATCCTTCCGATTTATTAGCCACCGAGCTGAGTAGTAAGGATGAAATTATGCAGATGATTACAGACTGGATGGATGAAGCGATTCCGAACCTGCCATCAGTTAAACCAAATGAACGTACTGATGTTCCCGGTGGCGTTACCAAATACACCGCTTATGCTGTAAAGGCGCTTGCCAATCTTGAACTCAAAAATTACCAGGCTGTTGCCGATGCCAGTGGCGAAATCATTAAATCCGGCAAATTTATGCTGGAACCCGATTTTTATCAATTATTTAAAATACCCGGAAAACTTAATAATGAGAACATCTGGGAAATGCAATACTCTGATTTTGGCCAGGGAACGGGTAATAATTTTGCCTATTTATTTGCCTTTTTTGGTCCCGAGGGTTGGTCTCCTGCCGTTGAAGGTGCCGGTAGTGGATGGGGTTTTTATGAGCCCAGTATGAAGTATGTTAAGTTTATGCTCGACCGGGGCGAAAACATTCGTTTGGAAACCTCAGTGCTTTTCACCAACAAGGGCATCGATTCACTGGCATCCGACCCCGATTATGCAAACCTGCCTTCATGGATTTCAAATACTACACGCTCAGGAGACACTATTAATGATTTTGCCCGCGAAATTTTTGTTAGCGGAAAGCATTATCTGCCTTCTGATCAGCTCACCCCCGGCCGCACAGATTACGGAACAAACAAAAACTTTACCTGCATCCGTTATGCCGAAGTACTGCTGATGTATGCTGAGGCACTCACACAGGGGGCAAGCGGAACTGCCGGCTCAGCTGATGAAGCAGTGAATCTTGTAAGGGCAAGAGCCGGTTTGGACAATTTAAACAGCGTAACTTTAGATCAGGTTATGGACGAAAAATTCGCTGAACTTGCCATGGAATGGGGCTCACGTTTTTATGATATGGTTAGGCTTGGCAGGACTGATGAGCTAAATTATGGCGGAAGATCTTTTTCAGAAGATAAGATTTTCCTACCTTATCCGCAAAACCAGATAGATCAAATTCCTGCATTAAGACCATAGCTAAATATTTGAAAAATTAAAAACTTAATACAATGAAAATTATAAAATACTTAATGATATTTTCCCTGGTAATAATATTTGCTGTTGCCTGCGAAAAGGGGCTCGATCCCATAAATTCAGTTGATCCCGGGCCTGATGAGGCTGCTCCTGAGCTTGTTATCAACTATCCGCTTGATGGAAAAACCGTTCGCTCAACCGATTCTATTGCAACAATTGCAATTAAACTGGTGGCTGAAGATGATATTGAGCTTAAATCTGTGCTTGTTAAATTAGATGGAACCACCATCAAGGATGTCACTTCTTTTCTTGATTACAGAAGGATTGATCTGACAATTAACTACAATCAACTTTTAGACGGCGATCACACACTAACTGCCACAGCCATCGACATGACTGATAAAAGTACGAACCAGGCAATAAGCTTTAAAAAGATAACGGCTCCGCCCTACAACCCTCTGGAAGGAGAGGTTTTGTACTTTCCTTTTGATGGTACCAACCTTGACCTGGTTGCAGGTAGTGAACCCGGCGTTGTAGGTTCACCAGGTTTTGCCGAGGGTAAAGTTGGAGATGCTTATGCGGGAGCTACAGACTCATACCTGACATACCCGACAGATGGAATTTTGGGCGATGAGTTTAGTATTGCTTTTTGGTACCAGTTGAATCCTGAACCACAAAGAGGTGGAATTTTTAATATCAGCCGCCCCTACGAGGAATACAACGATTCAACAAGGTTTAAAGGTTTTAGGATGTTGCGTGAAAATGCAGGTGACAATCAGAATATCGGTATCAACTTTGGGATTGGCGCTGCCGAAGTCTGGATGAATCCCTTCATCACCATCGAGCCCCTCGGCGAATGGATGCACATTGCAATTTCGATTTCAACCACCGCAGCAACTATTTTTGTTGATGGTGAAGTTGTGATGGAAAACCTTGCCTTAGCAACACCGATCAATTGGGAAGGTTGTACATCCATGTCGATAGCCTCAGGTGAACCAAACTTTTCGTATTGGGACCATTTCTCAGATTTGAGTTTGTTTGATGAAATGCACATTTTTAAAAGAGCAATAACTGCTGAGGAAGTTCAAAGCCTCTATACAGTTGAATAGAAGTTGTTTTGCAATTAGATTTCTCACCACCAATTGGCGGTTCGAAATGACAAGTTCTTTGAGGAAACAATCTCTTTCGTAGAATAGACCTCTCAGTCGCAAGCTCCTTCGAGGTGACAGGGCTGTCGTAATGGTGGTTGGAGGAGGGAAATCGGGCGCGAAGCGCCCGATTTCCCTCCTCCCATCATATATCGTGAAAATTTGTCTTTTCGATGCCGCACGTGCGGCAAGAAATCTATTTCATTTTGTCATTGGTAAGATTCGCCGGATAACGGAGACTGAGAAATCTATTCCATTAAAAATAATATCTGTCAGGAAATATGGATAAAGAGATAACCAGTAAAAATCGGGACGAAGCTATAAAACACAAATTTAACACTCCACCTGGCAGGTTTTTCATTTTTTCTATTGTTTCAATTCCCGTAAATGCGGGATTTCCCTGAATGGTCGGGGAATGGTCGGGACAAGTTACTTCACTTCACATTTAATTATTAAAATTATCAAATACCCATTTTAATTATTAACATCTGCTGACATGAACAATTCATTATTAAATTTTATCCGTGCATCAGTGGCTAATTTTATTCAGATGAAAAAACACACTTACATTTTTATTTTTACTACAATTATTTTATCCATGCTATTCACCCGTTGCCAACAACCTACTGCAAAAAATAACGACATGGATCAAAAGGTTGACTCATTGCTTGCGCTGATGACTACCGACGAAAAAATTGGTCAAATGACGCTCTTTACCAGCGACTGGGATGTTACCGGCCCTACCATGCGGCTGGGGTATAAAGACGACATCAAAAATGGAAAAGTTGGAGCCATATTCAATGCCTTCGGTGTAAAATACCTTCGTGAGTTGCAGCAATTGGCCGTTGAAAATACAAGGCTAAATATCCCTTTGATTTTTGGTTATGATGTGATCCATGGATATAAAACCATTTTTCCGCTTCCCATTGCCCAGTCATGCAGTTGGGATTTGGCGATGATAGAAAAATCGGATCGCATCGCCGCCATTGAAGCATCGGCCGAAGGCCTTCACTGGACTTTTGCACCCATGGTTGATATTGCCCGCGATCCGCGCTGGGGCAGAATTTGCGAAGGTGCCGGTGAAGATACCTACCTCGGGAGTTTAATTGCCGCTGCCAGGGTAAAAGGTTTTCAGGGAACTGATTTAAACGACAATAATACGGTGGTAGCCTGTGCAAAACATTATGCAGCCTATGGCGCTGCCATGGCCGGACGCGATTACAACACCGTTGATATTTCGGACAGGACTTTACGGGAAGTTTACCTGCCTCCTTTTAAGGCCACCGTTGATGCTGGCGTAGGAACTTTTATGACTGCTTTTAACGAGTTGAATGGCGTCCCCGCTACGGGCAATAAATACCTGCTTCGCGACATACTCAAAGAGGAATGGGGATTTCAGGGTTTTGTGGTTACCGATTACACTTCTATCATGGAATTGGAACTGCATGGCGTTGCCCGCGATGGGAAAGAAGCCGGTGAAGTTGCGTTGAACGCAGGTGTGGATATGGATATGCAAAGCGCCATTTACAACGATTATACGCTAAAATCACTTGAAGAGGGAAAGGTAACCATGGTGGAAATTGATGATGCGGTTAGAAGGATTTTGAGGATTAAATTTGAATTGGGATTGTTTGACGATCCCTACAAATATTGTGATGAAGAGCGTGAAAAAACGCTGGTAATGCATCAGGATCATCTTGATTTTGCCCGTGAATTTGCCTCAAAATCAATGGTGCTTCTAAAAAATGAAGGAGACATTCTGCCTTTATCAAAAAACACGAAAACCATTGCCGTCATAGGCCCGCTTGCCGACAGCAAAGTGGATATGATGGGTTCATGGTCGGCTGCCGGCGATTATGCGAAAAGCATCACCTTACTCGAAGGAATTAAAAATAAGCTTCCTTCTGCCAAAGTGCTGCACGCTAAAGGTTGCGAAGTTTTGGGTACGAATAAATCAGGATTTGCGGAAGCCCTTAGTGTTGCCAGGCGTTCTGATGCAGTAATTCTTGCGATTGGCGAAACCCGCGATTTGTCGGGTGAGGCAAATAGCCGCTCCAATATCAATATTCCCGGGGTGCAGGAAGAGCTTGTTGCCGAACTCCTCAAACTCGGGAAACCTGTGGTGGTTGTGCTGATGAACGGACGGCCATTGGATTTAACATGGTTGAATGAGCAGGCTTCGGCAATTCTCGAAACATGGTTTCTCGGCACCAAAGCCGGCGATGCCCTTGCCGATGTTATTTTTGGCGATTACAATCCTTCAGGTAAGCTCACGGTTTCTTTCCCGCGAAATGTGGGGCAAGTTCCTTTGTTTTACAACTACAAGAATACCGGAAGACCGATCACCGATGTGAAGTGGACAAGCAAGTATCTTGATGTGCCAAATACACCATTGTTCCCCTTTGGTTATGGATTGAGCTACACCAATTTTGAATATTCCGGTTTATCCTTATCTAAAAATTCCATAACTAAAAATGAAACAATTACCGTTTCTGTTGATGTGAAAAATACAGGGAAATACTCTGGTGAGGAAATTGTCCAGATCTATATTCGCGACCTGGTAGGCAGTGTAACCCGTCCGGTGCTCGAATTAAAAGGCTTTGAAAAAATCAGCCTTGAACCCGGACAAACAAAAACGGTTCAATTTGAAGTGGGTGAAAACGGCTTGAAATTTTTGGATATCAATATGAATTATGTAAGCGAACCCGGAGACTTTGAAGTTTTTGTAGGTACAAATTCCCAGGATACAAAATCTGCGAAGTTTAGCCTTATGGATTAGCCGGGAGTGATTCTTAAAATTGGTTTTTTAAATATTAATAGCCACATCCTTTTGCCATTGGTATCCCTATCTTTGGGAGTGCCCCTGAGTGTGCCCCGATAGCTATCGGGGGCACAAAGATTCACTAAGATGCATTATTCACGACACTTGATTTACCTTAAGTAAGGATTTCTAAGTTTTTAATTTCCAGTTACAAGAAACTGCAAACTGATTATCAACTATATTTATTTTCATTAATAGAGTTCCATAAAAGTGGTAGTAAATCCATAATAAATTAGGTGTGTTTCCGGTATTGGTTCTATGCCGGTTTATTGGTAAATAGAAATGATCGAGGCACTTTAAAAGATTTTTTCAAATTACAATAGCCTATCAAATTGCTTTAATTGGAATTATGCTTTTGCTGATTTATTCCAATTGCCGATTATCGAAATCAGAATATAAACAATCACAATTAGGGGCAAAGCGTAGAAGTTGATAAGGTAAAACAAAATTACTGATATCAATACAAACAAATACCTCTGAATATTTTCGTGGAAGTTAAAGTTTTTAAGTTTCAACGAAAACAGTGGGATGCCCGAAACCATGAGCAACGAGAAAATTATTGATAAGCTCAACAATATCCAAAAATTGCTAAGTATATTTAATAGGAAAATATGCTGCTCATTTGCTGCCTGAAAAAAAACGAGTGGAAGGGATGCAAAAAACAATGCATCTGCAGGTGTCGGCAATCCAATAAAAGATGAGGTCTGATTTTCATCGATATTAAATTTTGCCAACCTTAATGCCGAAAAGGCAGGAATGATAAAAGCTGCAAAGGCAAGCACGTTAACATCGTTAAAAACTAACTGAGGTATGTTAGCACTTTCTGCCATCAAACGGTAAACAATAAATGCCGGAGCAAGGCCAAACGAAATTAAATCGGCAAGCGAATCGAGTTGTAAGCCAATTGCAGACTTTACATTTAAAAGGCGTGCCAACATTCCATCCATGAAATCGAATACAGCGGCAAAGCCAATAAACCATGATGCCAGCATTAAATTTCCTTCAAAGGTAAAAGTGATGGCTATTGCACCGCAAAAAAGATTGAGAAGGGTTACGAAGTTGGGAATGTGTTTTTTAATCAAAATGTTTGATATTAAATTTTACTAATGTATTTATCAACAGTTGAAAGGAAGGTTTCCAGCAATTCAAAAATAGAACAAATAAACTGAATTACCCTGTGGCACTAATTCTTTTCATTTTCTCAAGCTCCAGGATTTTTAATCTTTTACCTGTAATTTCAATAATATGATCATCTTTAAAGTCCTTCAGAATTCTGATGGCACTTTCGGTTGACATACCGGTTAGCTCTGCCAGGTCTTTTCGCGACATGCTTAACTCAAAATCAAGCGATTTGTATATTTTGTGCGAAAGACACAGTAAAATATCTGCAAGCCGGCCGTGAAGCTGTTTTTGAGTCAGGCTAAAAAATCTATCGTACAACATCACCATGTTGTTATTTATAATATCCGCAATTTCGGATGAGAACAATGCATTTTGATTCATCAGGTTTTTCACTACATTGATATCATACGAATAAATATCGGTATCAATCAGGGCTTTTGTTGAGTAATGAAAAACATTGTCAACTGAAAGTGATTGCAAGCCAATCAGACTACCGGCCGGTACTATGGAAATAATTAGATTGCTGTTGCCATTTTCGATATATGTTTTTACGATGCCTTTAATAATGAAAAATATGTTGGATGCAAATGCGCCTTGTTTATTAATTATCTCACCTTTTTTAAATGAAAGTGGAATCCTGTTCCTGTTCAAGACATCTAATTCTTCTTCCTTAAGCCTTCTGAATAAGGGCGTATCTTTAGGAGCCTTCATACAGTGGATGTCAGTTGGCGAACTATTGATGAATATATCATTATTGTATTCCATGCTTAAGCAAGTATTTTATGTGGAGCAAAATTAACAAATTATCATAGATTATACTGATATAAATCACTTGTTTTTATGAACTTAATCAATTCGCAGTTATTCTATTTTTGGTGATCCAATTCTTGTGATGAATACCACACAGCAAAAAAATGGCTGCGAATATTAATCACCGAAGGCCGAAAATATTTATTTAAAATATTTTCGAGGGTTAATCCTCGAATTTCCAAAGGAAATTCGGCTCTGCAGGCTTTTTAGCCTGCAGAGTGAAAAATTCATGAATTTTTCAGATTAAAAAACTTAAAATTTAAACAGGAATAAAATACTTTTGTTGATCTGTAAAATATTATTTGTAATCTAAAACAAAATCAATGAAAAACATATTATTGATAATGATTGTGGGATTATTGATGGTGGATAGCGTGAAAGCACAATTTACAATCTCGGCACAGTTGAGGCCACGCGCTGAAATGAACAATGGCGCGGGAACACCATTCAACGACAGCGTGGCCACTTTTTACTATATTACCCAAAGAAGCAGGATAAATCTTGATTACCTTTCAGATAAATATGAGATGCGATTTTCGTTGCAGGATGTAAGGGTATGGGGCAATGGTGATATTTATTCGAGTACGGGGGTTTTTAGCTCCACCAACAGTGTTGATATTTATGAGGCATGGTTTAAAATCAAGTTTGGATCAAGTTCAGATTTAACCATTGGCCGTCAGGAGTTAAAATATGATGATCAACGACTGATTGCCTGGCGTAACTGGAACCAATATGGCTTAAGTTATGATGCTGTTGTTTTTAATCATAAAAACGATGGTTGGGAAGTAAATGCCGGTTTATCGTATAATAATATGATAAATTCAAATAATGGGAAGCCTGTTTTTGGAGGTGAGCTTTTCAATAATAATAACCTTATAAAATCATTTAATTTCATTAGGATAAAAAGAGAGTTCAACGAGAAATTTTCAGCATCCTTTACCACTACAGGAGCCGGATACCAAAAAACCACAGATCCGAATGTTATGTATATGATGGGGACTGCCGGATTTTGGGCCGGGTTTAATTCAGGAGGTTTTGAAGCTACAGCAAATGCTTATTATCAATTTGGAAAAGCCCGGTCGGGCAATGAGGTTAGCGCATATTTACTAACACTTAACCCAACTTACACAACCGGAAGTTTAAAATTTGGAGTGGGTATGGATTACATCTCAGGAGATGATGCAACAAACAGCGATTACGGGGAAAAAGTAAAAACTTTTAATAAGATGTATGGGGCGGTTTTTGCCTATTATGGTTGGATGAATTATTATTCGTACATGCCCGGCTCTACAAAAAATGGCGGCCTTGTTGATATCTATCCCAATGTAGAATTGAAATTTAAAGAAAAGCAATTTTTACGCGGATACTTCCATCTGTTCAGTCTTGCTAATCAGATTAAGCTTGGTAGTGAGGTGTTGGATGACCAGAATCTGGGCCAGGAGTTCGATTTGATGTACACTTACAAGCACAGCAAAGAGTTATCATTTCAGGGAGGGTTTTCCTATTATTTCACAACTGAAACCCTGGAAAAAGTAAAAGACCTTGATGTAGGAAATACCGGCTCACCCTATTGGGCATGGCTGATGCTAACCTTTACACCCACACTTTTTACAACAAAATAGAGTCGGTCTATGAAGTCAGCTATCTCGATCCGAGGCCAAAAAATCTGCGGGAAAAATTCCTAAAAAGATGAGTACTAAAAAGTAACACCCAAAAGAAATGCTGATGAGTATCGATGAGTTTATGTTGCTTCCAAAAGCTGACAGGGTACATCTTGTGCTAACGCAGGGGAAAGAACTCATGCACCGAATTTACATTTATTACACCATAAAGTTGTATCAGTATTCTGATTTTTTTGTTGAAATATGGTATTTGCAGATTTCAAATACAATTGATAAAATCAGGATTGTAGATATTGAGGATGTGGTACACTTGTACGAAAAAGAAATTGATATTAAAGATTTATTTAAATAAATGCAGGAAAGCTCTATAATTTCATCGCTCAACATCAACGATTTTGAGTATCCTCTCCCCAACGAAAGGATTGCAAAATTCCCGAAAGAAAACCGCGATGAATCCAAACTTCTGATTCATCAATCGAAACAAATAAAAGAGAATCAGTTTAATAAAATTTCAAGCTATCTTTCGCCCGGCTGTTTGCTGGTTTTAAATAATACGCGCGTGGTTAGGGCAAGGTTATTATTTAGAAAACCAACCGGAGCCATCATCGAAATATTTTGTTTGGAACCACTCGAACCCACCAGCGAAATACAGACGGCTTTTCAGCAAAAGGGGCAGGCTACCTGGCAATGCCTTGTAGGGAATGCCCGGCGCTGGAAGTCGGAAGTGCTTGCCCTGGAGGCCAAAGCGGGAAGTGAAACAATAACACTAAGTGCAGAAAAAATTGAAAAATGTTCCGGAACATTCAATATTCAGTTTACCTGGAATTCCAAGCTCACATTTGCTGAAGTGCTCGAAGCTACCGGCAAAATCCCACTCCCGCCATATTTACATCGCGAGGCCATCGAAAGTGATAGCAAAACCTATCAAACTGTTTACGCTAAAAACGATGGCTCGGTGGCAGCACCTACGGCAGGGCTGCATTTTACCGAAAGTGTTTTCGATAGTTTAAAAGATAAGCATATTAAAATTTCCAATTTGACCCTTCACGTGGGTGCAGGAACCTTTAAACCGGTGGGGCAGGAGGGGCTTGCCAATCATGAAATGCACACCGAGCAGGTTTTGGTATCTGAAAAATTATTGAAGGATGTTTTGACACACTCCGGAAAAATTATTGCCGTGGGTACAACTTCGGTTAGGACTTTGGAAAGCTTGTATTGGTTTGGTGTAAAATTAGAGGATGAACGGGATGAGATTTTTCACATTTCGCAATTTGATCCCTACAAAATCAGGGCATCTTCCAGCATTGGCCTTGACAAATCTTTCAATAACATTCTTGATTTTATGAAACGCAAGGGGTTTGATACTTTGAGTGGTTCAACACAGTTGATGATTGTACCCGGATATAAATTCAGAGTCATCAACGGGATGATCACCAACTTCCATCAGCCACGAAGTACTTTGCTTTTACTAATTTCGGCATGGTTGGGCGATGAATGGCTTAAGGTTTACAATTATGCAATGGACAATGATTTCCGTTTTTTAAGCTACGGCGATAGTTGCTTGTTTTTATAGGTCAAAAAGTTCTTTGGAATAACCTGGTCTGCTGACTATCCACAGGTTTCTGACTATCCACAGGCTTTTGACTATCCACAGGCTTTTGACTAGCCACAGGCTTTTGACTAGCCACAGGCTTTTGACTAGCCACAGGCTTTTGACTAGCCACAGGCTTTTGACTAGCCACAGGCTTTTGACTAGCCACAGGCTTTTGACTAGCCACAGGCTTTTGACTAGCCACAGGCTTTAGCCTGTGGACAAAGAAATTGATGAATATTCCCCGGGCTTTAGCCCATCAAATATGAAAGGGGCTAAAGCCACCCTGATTTTATTTTACTTTTCTATCCATGAGCTAAAGCTCATGGCAATTCAAGCTTATGGCAAGTCAGGTTATCAAAAAAGAAGAAAAAAGCATCCAATAAAAAAAGCCCGGCTCAAAAGGCTGAACCGGGCTTATGTATAAAGTGCAAAGAAATAGTTATCTTATCACTACTTTCTTTATCATCACATCATCATTGGTTTTTAATCTTAAATAATATATGCCACGGGCATACTCACCAATTTCCAGTTGACGTGTTGAATATCCGTTTAACTGACCAACCCGTTCACGGTAAACCTCACTACCCTGGTAATTTAGCAGCGTAAATTCCACCGATTCACTCATTCCTGACAAGTTGATGTTAAGAATGGTTGAAGCCGGGTTTGGATAAACCGATAGTTTTATTTCCTGGTCTATGTCGCCTATGGAAACACAGGGGTCGAAATAGATTTCGATGTCCGATTCGCCTTCGCAGTTGCTGGCATTAGTAACCACAACACTGTAGGTAACATATCCAATGCCGGTACCGGTTGAGTCGATCTCGATGCTTGGTGTGGTGTATCCGCCGGGTGTCCACAGGTAGCTAACTGCTCCGGGAGTAGTAGCATCCAGCACGAGTGTATGATTAGCGCAGATTGTAAGGTCTTCGCCCAGGTCAACCTCGGGTGCAGGAATTACTACCAGCGTATAAGTGTCAGTTATCACAGTTTCGCCATCGTCAATGGTTAGCGTGTAGGTAGTGGTTACATCCGGTGTTGCAATGGGGTTCATAATGGTGGGGTCGCTAAGCGATCCTGCGGGTTCCCACGAGCAATCGTAGTTTCCTGTTCCACCCGAAACCGTGGCGATAAGCATTGCTGATTCGCCCTCGCAAATCTGTACGGGATTGGAGATAATAGTGCAGGCCAGTTCGCCTAAGGATTCAAACGATGCTGCCCAACCTATTTTGGTAACCGAGCCATCGGAAGTAAAATGGAAAGTTAAAGCGCCGCTGGTATCAGTCGAAGTAATTGTTCCGGGACCTGTGGTTCCATTAAACGGGCTGCCGGCAACTTCGGGAGAACCGGTGTCAGGGCCATCGTGTATGTGTAGGTAATCATAATTGGCTTCGGTTTCATAAGATTGGAAATTAAATTGTACCACTTGTCCTGTTTCTACAGGCTCAAAGGTCAATACCAAATCCTCATCGTTTTGATAATTTTCATCAGCGCCACCGGTATCGTAAAACATACCGTTTGCTGCCGTTACTGTTCCATTAGCCATCAGGTATTCCGGGCCACCGGTAGTAAAACTCCATACCGGGCAATCTTCGGCCTGGCCATTAGCATTTTTTGGCGTAATTTTCCAATAATAGGTGGTGTTGGGCATAAGTTCAGCCTGGTACTGGGTTTCGTAAACCGTTTCTACAAAGGGAGGATCCTGACTGATACCAAAATAAACATCAAATTCAACAGCATCATAAGATGACCAGTCGAGTATTGAAGTTACGCCTACATTTTCTGCACCATCTGCGGGCATGGGGTTGGAAGCACATTCCGGTACACCTGAAATATTGTAGCAACTAACTGAGGCTTCCCAGCCAGCTTTGGTTAACGAATAGTCGGAAGTAAAGTGGAAAGTAATGGCACCATCAGCATTAAGGGCTATGAGTGTTCCCGGATTATTAGTCCCGGTAAAGGGGCTGCCGTCAAATTCGGATGCCGAAGTGCTGGTGCCATTGTGTATAAATAATTCATCGTAATTATTCTCTGTATCAAACAACGAAAACTCCACCATAATCATATCTTCGCTTGAACCGGGCAGGAAAGTCATGGTTAAATCTTCATCGTTCCCATACTCACCTCCGGGGCCGCCTGAATCATAAAAATATCCCACGCAAGTGGTTACTGTTTCGTTCGACATATTGAATTCGGGAATCAAACCAATAACCACCTGGAGGGTTTGGGTGGCAGTATAAACACCTTCCGGCCCTGCCGCTGCATTCAAATCAACATCCACAGGATAACCAATTGGAGCAGAAGCATCAGCCGAAGCTTCAAAGGCAAATTCCTCGGTAGCGCCGGCAGCAACTGAGGCAACGTTAACAGTAGCTGTATTGATAGTTAACAAGGCATCGTTTGAAACCACCGAAATCACTACATCCGAAATATCGCTATCGCCGGTATTGCTAACAGTAAGTTTTACCATTCCTGTTTCGCCCGGATCCAAAATACCATCGCCATTGCCCGATTGTGAATCATCAATAATAAAAGCATCGGCTATTTCTAATTCGGGAGCCTGCACCGTAATAAAGAGATTTGATGTCCATGTATCGCTACCATCGGTCATTTCTAACAGGAACTGGGCTTTGTGCTGATTAGGAACGAAGTTATCAATGGCGAAGCTATAGGCATCATTCACAAGCGCCGTTTCACCGGCCTGGATAGCTCCAAAGCTTTGTGTTGCTGCACTTGTTAAAGTAACATACTCATCTGTTCCGCTAAGGGTAGCGGTAACATCAGCCGATGGATCGGCGCCCACATTTTCGAGGGTCATATTAAGGCTGATATTTTCGCTGTAATCGGCCAGGCCATTGTTGTTGCCCGAAGCATCGTTGATGGTATATCCACCAAGTACCACGTAGGGGCCAACAAGAGCGGCAGCCGGAACCTGTGTCATGTAAGGAATGTATTGGGGTTTTGTTACCACGATATCAACCATTCCAGATGAAAGAATGGGCTCGATAGGCACTTCTATTTCACCGGTTTCATCAACCAGGGCTGAACCATGAAGTACGCCATCTTTTGAAATGGCAACGTAAGAACCAGGCATAGCGGATACCGTATAGGTAGTGAGGCCGATAGGAACAATGGCCATGTGTGAAATTTCATTGTCTTCACCCTCAGTCATGTAAGGAATCAATGATGGGTCTCCAAGTACGTTATAGGCCTGCCAGTAATAGGTAGGGGTAGAATGTTGGGGATATCCCTGGATATCAACTTCGGTAACTGCAAGATTCCCTACAAATACTGTTGCTCCTGTACTTACATAATCGCCAACAAAAGGTGCATCATAAGCGCCCCATGTGGTTTCATCGTAAGTAGGCACATAGCCGTTGTTGTTGCCCTGGATAGGGAAGGCACCAACTGCCCAGTAAAAGTCTTCGAACCAGTAGCTACTTGGCGAAGAACCAATGTAAGCCACAGAGCCTTTGTTTACGCCACGTTGCCAGGTTTCGCCCATGCACTCGCCATAACCAAAATCGGCAGCAAGGCAACAGTTACCAATGGCAATTGGGTATTTTCCATTGTTAACAAAAGCATTTACGGCACTTTGGGTAAGGTTGGGAGTACCCCAGGAAGTTTCGCTACAGTGAGCGGTATAGTTGATCAAACTTACTGCAATTCTTTCGGGGTCATAACATCCGGTGTAGGAGGTTAAATATGCGTTTACGTTGGCAAAGCCATAAGAGGCATTAAAATAGTTTTCGGTGCCATAAAGTACGGTTGGTTGCCCTACATTTGGATTCCAGGTTCCATCGGCACCGGCAATCAATGTTACATCGTTGAGGTACGATGGATTGGTAAACTCATATTTTTCGTAATATAATGTTTTAGCAATCTGGGTAAGCAATTGCCCTGAGGTAGTTGCAGAAAACCTTCCGTAATACATTTCGGGGAAGTAGTCGCCGTCAACACTACCATAATATAGGTCGGTCATTTTTCCTGATGAAGAACCCGTGGTAGCAGGAATCTGTGGGGTATCGCCCACGAAAAGGATGAAGCTTGGAGCAGGGTCGCCTGGTGTGCCCGCGTTGTATTGGTCGTGAACATAGGTTTGAATGTCTGAATAGGAATCTCCTATTTCATCGGTGTAGGCCGTAATCACATTAAACCCTTTCATGGTTTTCCACTCGATAAATGTTTGGAGGTCGTCTTCAAACATGCGGTCAGCAACGATTAAGTATTTTACCGGATAAGTGGTCAGGTCGGGATGATCAGGATATCCACCACCCAAAGTGTTGAGCAGGCTGTTTTGTACCGGTTGGAAGTATGGCGACCATGTTGAAGATTTTATATAGTCGGTTAAAGCTGCATCAGCATTTGTAAAAGTTACTTCTACTTCCACATTATTATAAACTCTTAGCACACCTTTTACAGGATTGTAACTAACGGGAGCAACGGTAAGGCGGGCAATTCGGTAGCTGCGCAAAACCCCCAACACTTCAACAGATGCGAGTTGTGGTTCGATGTAGCTGTCGGTTTTATAAACTTTTTCGTCATATTCAAAAGCTATTTCCGACACATCCTGATCTTTGCGGATGGAAGGTTGATTAGGCAGGATGGGCAAATTAATTCCAAACTCGGAAAGTTTGTATTCTGTTACGGTGTAGTTTTTAACCTGAACAGAAACTTCTGCACCAAAAGGAATCTCGATTAGTTTCTTGGAAGCAGGTAATTTTGGTGTTCCCAATTTTCCTATCGAAAATAGTCCGGGAATAGCAATTTCGTTAAATTCTCCTTTTTTAGTATCAACAGTAAAGGCGTTAACTCCGCTAAAAGAATAGCTGAGATTGAGTTGCTCCATATTATCAGTCGCTATCTGCACGTCTGTGGATTCGCTTCCCAGATCGATAACCTTAGCCTGAGCCATGGATTGTTGGTTGGTGAAAAACGCCATGAGTAAAGCAAATGTCGTAAGAATTAGTGCTTTGCTGACAGCATAACTGAATGTAGATCTTTTCATTGTAAATTGAAATTATGAGTTAATAAAAAAAAGATGTGTTAAAATGTTATAACTGCAAAACTACATTTATTTTAATTAAGTGAGAGGTTGTTAGTTGTTAATTGTTACCACGAAAGCTTTCGGGGGTTAATCGTTTTCTGTAATTCAATATTCAACATTGTTGTCGTCAGGGCTTGACTTAAAGTCAAACCCTGACTAAAGTATATTCAGGTTTTGACACGAAGTAAAACCTCCCGGGCGATGGAAAGTTGTACACAGTCATTCCAAAGTCTGTAGGATGGGGAATTGTCAAAGCAAACCCCTTTTGACCGGGTAAAATAATAAGGTAATGCCATTGGCATCCCTATGGGATAAGGTTGGATTTCCAATGGGGGGATATTTTTTCCTACTAAGGTTGATTTTTTAGGATTAGGTTTTTTATTGTTCCAACCGGAAATTGTCAAGTCGTGAAATGAAAAACCTTGCTTCGCTGCAAAGCGAGCTTATCTTTTTTTTCAAACCTTAGTAGAAAATAATGATCCCAATAAAAACCTGTGAACCTTATTACCTTATTATTATGCGTAAACCGTGGATGTGAATAAGCCCGCCTTGCCGCGAGGCAGGGTTGGATTTCATAATGGTGGATTTTTTCTACTGAGGTTGATTTTTTAGGATAAGGTTTTTGATGTTCCAACAGGAAGTGGTTATATGGTGGACTCGCCCCTGGAAAAAACTACTTCGCTGTAAGGCAGGTTTATTTTAAAATAAAAAAAACCGGCAAATTTTAAAATCTGCCGGTTCACTTTACAAATATATTCTCAAGCTTGTTTTATCCTTTGAAGTTCGTAATTTGCTCCTCAATAACTTTAATCTTGTTTTCGGCATCAGCCTGTTTTTGACGCTCTTTGTCAACTACAGCAGCTGGAGCACTACCAACAAATCGTTCGTTCGAAAGCTTTTTTGCCACTGAAATCAGGAAGCCTTTTGTATATTTCAACTCCTCTTCAAGTTTTTTAATTTCGGCTTCCACATCTATGGTTTCGCCAAGAGGAACATAAAACTCTGTTGATTTAACCAAAAAGGACATTGCGCCTTCCACTTTTTCCTCAACATAGTTAATTCCCGAAAGGTTGCAAAGCTTCGAAACAAGGCCATCGAATGTGGTGTCGGGCTGTTCGTGGTGATTTTTCTTAACCGAGAAATCAAGCTGCTCTTTTTGTGGAATGTTCTTTTGTGCCCTGATACCACGAACAGCAATAATAACATCTTTGGCAAAATTGAATTGTTCCAAAATTTTATGGTGAATCCGTTTTCGTTCCGGCCATTTGGCAATCATAATGTTGTCGTCTTCATTCCTGTCGCGTAAGGTATGCCAGATTTCTTCGGTAAGGAAAGGCATGAATGGATGAAGGATTTTCATCAGTTTCTCAAAAAGTTCGATAGTTTGATTGAAAGTTTTGCTATCGATTGGTTTTTGATAGGCGGGTTTTATCATCTCAAGATACCACGAACAGAAATCATCCCAAATCAATTTGTATGTTGACATCAGTGCATCCGAAATACGGTATTTTGTATAGAGATCGTCTATTTCCCTGAGGGTTTCGTTAAGTTGGGCATTAAACCACTCTACGGCAACTTTACTTGTATCGGGTTGCTCCAGCGTTTCGTCAAGCTCCCACATATTTACCAGGCGCAAGGCATTCCAAATTTTATTGGAGAAATTACGGCCCTGTTCACACAGTGCCTCATCAAAGGGCAGATCATTTCCGGCAGGTGAAGTTAAGAGCATACCAACTCTTGCTCCATCAGCTCCATATTTTTTCATCAGGTTGATGGGGTCGGGCGAATTTCCCAATTGTTTCGACATTTTCCTTCCTTCCGCATCACGAACAATTCCCGTGAGGTAAACATTTTTGAAAGGAATTTCTCCACGGTATTCCAATCCTGCCATAATCATCCGGGCTACCCAGAAGAACAAAATTTCGGGCGCCGTAATTAAATCGTTTGTAGGATAATAATACTTAATATCAGGATTGTCAGGATTGCGGATTCCATCAAAAACTGAAATCGGCCAAAGCCATGACGAAAACCAGGTGTCGAGTACATCCTCGTCCTGCTTCAGGTCGGTAATCTGTAAATCGTTTAATTCTGGATATTCAGCCTTTGCTTTGGCATAAGCATCTTCGATGGATTTGGCAACGACCATTTCCCTGTTGGGGAGATAATAAACCGGAATACGCTGGCCCCACCAAAGCTGACGCGAAATACACCAGTCGCGGACGTTCTCCATCCAGTGCCTGTAAGTGTTTTTGAATTTTTTTGGATGAAATTGGATGGTATCATTTTCAACTACTTCGAGTGCAGGTTTTGCCAGTTCAGGCATTTTCAGAAACCACTGCAACGAAAGCTTGGGCTCGATGGCCACAAGTGTTCGTTCCGAATATCCAACCTTATTTTGATAATCTTCAATTTTCACCATGTTGCCGGCGGCTTCAAGGTCTTTTACGATTTCTTTTCTAACTTCATCCCGATCTTTCCCGATATAAAGTTCTGCTTTTTCGCTTAGTGTGCCGTTATCATTAAAAATATCGATGGTATCCAATTTATGACGGATGCCGATTTCGTAGTCGTTAATATCGTGAGCAGGTGTAATTTTTAGGCAGCCGGTACCAAATTCCATATCCACATATTCGTCCTGAATAATGGGAACTGAACGGTTGACCATTGGAACAATCACGCGCTTGCCATGGATATTGTTGAAGCGTTCATCGTTTGGGTTTACACAAACCGCCGTGTCGCCCAAAATAGTTTCGGGGCGGGTGGTGGCAATGGTTACCCATTCATCCTCCGAACCTTCAACCTTGTAGCGAACATAATATAGCTTGGAGTTTTCTTCTTTGTAAATAACCTCTTCATCGGAAAGGGCCGTTAACGCCCTGGGGTCCCAGTTAACCATACGAATGCCCCGGTAAATAAGGCCTTTGTTGTATAGGTCGATAAAAACATCGATTACCGACTCGTAAAGGCTTTCGTCCATGGTAAACTTTGTACGTTCCCAATCGCAGGAAGCGCCTAATTTTTTTAATTGCTCCAAAATAATCCCGCCGTGTTTTTCTTTCCACTCCCAGGCATGTTCCATAAACTGCTCGCGGGTCAGGTTCTTCTTGTCGATTCCTTCTTGCTTTAGCTTAGCCACAACCTTGGCTTCGGTAGCAATTGAAGCGTGATCGGTACCCGGCAGCCAAAGGGCATTTTTCCCCAACATTCTTGCACGGCGGACTAAAACATCCTGCAAAGTATTGTTGAGGATGTGTCCCATGTGAAGCACACCGGTTACGTTGGGTGGGGGAATTACAATACAGTAGGGCTCACGTTCGTCAGGCTCAGATTTAAAGTAGCCCTTGTCCATCCAGAGTTTATACCATTTGTCTTCGGTTAAAGCGGGATCGTATTTTGAAGGAATCTCCATAGTAAGTTATATTTCTGATTTTTTAAAAATAGGTGCAAAAGTAAATATTCTATTTTTTACAGAAGAGGAGAAGTTGAAAATATAGGAAGTGTTAGTACCTAATCTCTAATATTCTGCCATTTTTTGGCAGAATATTAGAGATTAGGTACTCAAGCAAAATTTAAAATGCATAGTCGTTAATATGAAAGGAAGGGGAATAATAAAGCTCTTATTTGCAAAATATGCATTTATAAATTTTGCCGACTAACTTGGACAAACCAAAACAGGAATACACCATAAATTTTACCTGATTACCTTGTTTGGTTTTGGCTTGTCCAAGTTAGGGCAGATAGGAATAGTCTTGCAGGAAATTAATATTTTCTTGGCTCAAAATCATCAGGGTTTATAATACTGGCGCTGCTTCCGGTGGCCTTAATCACAAACAGGCCTTTGTGCTGTGCCATCACCTGGCTGCTGCCATCGGCCCTTAAAAAAGCCATTGCACCATATATTTTATTGGAAGCATATTTCTTGCGCCAGATTTTTATATTGTTGAGTCTGTCCAAAAAATGTTCAACATCTTTGGGGCGAAGTGTGGTTTTTACCTCTACCACTACTACTTCTTCGCCGTTTTCGGCAATGATATCAAATTCATAGTTAATTCCATTGTGGTTGCCATGCACCCGTTCGTAGGTTTCGTGAACCGGGATGCCCCGTTGGTTTAGCAGTTTTATCAGGTCGCCTTCCACCAGCGATTCGATCAGCTTGCCCCATTGCGATGTAAAAAGCTCGTACAGTGCTTTTATTTTCTTATCCGTTTCTTTGAACTGTTTATCGGTTTCTACAAAAAGTTGCCATACCTGATCAAAATTTGCGGGCTGGCCATAATTAGCTATAGGTTCGTTTACAATATTTTCCGGAGCAGTGTCTTTCTTGTAGTTTTCCATAATGCACTTTTATTTAACTCAACAAATATACTAAAAAAAACGGCTGGCGAAATTGCCAACCATTTTGCGAATATCTTCAGTTTTTTAAAAATAATAAGTGTTCGTCCATCTTTTTCAATAAAAAAAAACCTCCCGCAGATTTCGCTAATCAGCTAAATCTGCGGTAAAAAATTAAAAAAAGACACGCTCTAATTTAAAAGTTCGGCCATCTTTTTTCCAATATCAGCCGGCGAATCCACCACATGAATTCCACAGTCGCGCATAATAGCTTTTTTGGCTTCAGCGGTATCGTCCTTGCCACCAATGATTGCCCCGGCATGACCCATAGTGCGACCTTTTGGTGCAGTGGATCCTGCAATAAATCCAACCACGGGTTTGCTTCCATTTTCCTTGATATAATGAGCAGCATCAGCTTCCATGGTTCCGCCAATTTCTCCAATCATCACGATGCCTTCGGTTTTGGGGTCATTCATAAAGAGTTCAACAGCATCTTTGGTTGTGGTTCCAATTATCGGGTCGCCACCAATACCAATGGCTGTAGTTTGACCAAGGCCAACTTTTGTCAATTGGTCAACGGCTTCGTAGGTTAAGGTTCCGGAGCGGGAAACGATGCCTACTCTTCCGGGCGAGTGAATAAACCCCGGCATAATACCGACCTTAGCTTCACCGGGAGTAATTACACCGGGGCAGTTTGGCCCAACAAGTCTGGAGTTTTTACCTTTCAAAAATTCTTTTACTGTTATCATGTCCTTTGTAGGGATGCCTTCGGTAATGCAAACAATTACTTTAATACCTGAATCGGCAGCTTCCATTATTGCATCAGCGGCAAAGGCGGGAGGTACGAAAATTAAGGAAACGTCAGCATCTGTCTTGTCAACAGCGTCTTTTACCGAATTAAAAACGGGCCTGTCAAGATGCGTACTGCCACCTTTTCCCGGGGTAACTCCACCAACGACATTTGTTCCATAATCAATCATCTGACCTGCGTGAAATGTGCCTTCGGAGCCAGTAAAACCCTGAACAATAATTTTTGAATGTTTATCTACCAAAACGCTCATAATAAAATATTTTTGTTTGTCTTTTAAATTTGGCGCAAAAGTACGTGTTTTAATTTTTTACTTTCTGAATTAAGGTTTTTTAAGGGAAAGGGAAAATGTAATTGGTAAATAGTTATTGGTTATTGGTTAATGGTTAATGGTTAATGGTTATTGGTTAATGGTTATTGGTTAATAGTTATTGGTTAATGGTTATTGGTTAATAGTTATTGGTGGTCATTTGCTTCACAACATTATAATAGTCATTAGGATTTTTTTTGTTCTGATATTATTAGGATTTCCCCTTTAGGGGTCAGGGGTGTGAGGGGTTTTTTATCATTGATGGTAATTGATGGTCATTTGCTTCGCGTCATTGTTCAATAAATGAACGAATAACAAACTTATCTACGAGGATAACAATAACACCGATTTGTAGTACTTTTGTGTAGTTAACTGATTTGCAAACATTAATACTTCTTCAACATGAAAATCATAAACCCCCTTTACGACAAAGCCTTTAAATACCTGATGGAAAATACCAAATATGCCCGCAAAGTGTTGTCGGTAATTATGGATGTGGATGTGGAAGAAGTTACCCCGGGTCAGCAGGAAACTGTTTTCCCTGACGAGAAGCGGAGTTTAACCCTGTTTAGGCTCGATTTTAAAGCCGTGATCAAAGAGGCCGATGGTAGCCGAAAAACTGTTTTGATCGAACTACAAAAACCAAAATATCCCACCGACATTCAACGCTTCCGCAATTATCTTGGCGTTAATTACATGGCCAAACAAAAAAAATTAAGTACCGTTGGAGAAACTCCGGCGGAATACCATTCAGCCTATCCCATCATCACCATTTACATTCTGGGCTACAACCTGGACGATTTGCCATACATGGCCGTAACCGTTAACCGTGATGTGATAAACTCGGTGAGTAAGGAAAAAAATGAAGTAAAAAGTTTTTTTATCGAGCACCTTACGCATCAATCGCACATTATACAGGTGAGGCGACTGCCCGAGCAACGCCGGACACGCCTGGAGAATTTCATGGTATTGTTCAACCAGGCCTGGTGTACCCAAAAGAACTACATCATCGACTTGCAGGAAACCCCCGAAGAGTTTAGCGACATTGCCGAATACCTGCAAGGCCCGCTTTTGGATGATGCCTTTTGCCGCAACCTGGAAGCTGAAGAAGAAATCGACACCATTTTTGACGAGCAGGAGGCAAAATATTTGAAAAAAATAGTCGAAGCAGAAGAAAGAGAAAAACAAGCGAAGAAAAGAGAAGAAATGGAACGCAGGCAAAAAGAATCCTTAGCGATGAAATTGGCAATACACATGAAGCAGGGCGGTGCAAGCACTGAGGATATCATAAAAGAAACCGGCTTGAGCACCGATGAAATTATTGATTTGTAGAGAAGTACAATAGTTTAAGATATAATCTTTATAATTGTTAACATTGCCAAAAAATAAGATCATGGATAGATTTGGATTTTGTCACCTCAGTTGTGTGCCGGTCAGGGTCAACGCTTCCGACAGGAGTGAAATGGTAAACCAGTTGTTATTTGGCGAAACTTTTGAAATAGTGGATGCCTTTGGCAGCTGGAAAGTAATTAGAGGCAGCCTTGATAAATACGAAGGTTTCATCGACCAAAAGCAGTTTTTACCCATCAGCGAAGAAATACTCAAAAACTTAAAGCAAAGTCAGGACAGGTTTCCTCAAAAATATTTGAGTTGGATTACTGATGCAATGGGACAAAGAACATTGATAATGCCGGCCAGTTCGATGGCTGGTTTTGAAAATGGCCTTTTAAAATTTGGCAATCATGAGTTTAAATATGATGAACCTCTGAATGAACCCTCCAAAGGGGATTTGCAGCGCTCAATTATAGAGGCCGCATACTCATATCTAAATGTCCCATACTTGTGGGGAGGCCGCTCAATTACAGGGATCGATTGCTCAGGCCTGGTGCAAAATGTATTTAAAATTAATGGAATTAAACTCCATCGTGATGCTTCCTTCCAGGCAAAACAAGGAGAAATGCTTAATTTGATTTCTGAAGCAGAACCCGGCGATCTTGCTTTTTTTGATAATGATGAGGGTGAAATCACCCATGTTGGAATAATTGCCGATGAAGGGAAAATAATTCATGCCTCCGGCTTCGTACGTATTGATAATATCGATCATAATGGAATTTATAATCAGCAGCTCAAAAAATACACCCACAAACTTAGGCTCATAAAACGGATACTCTAATTAGTTTGTGTCTATAAAGTCGTCCTTTTTCAATACTCTAAAAAAAAACATTCCGCAGATTTCGCTGATTATCGCAGATTTTATCTGCGATAATCAGCGAAATCTGCGGGAAAAAATACTAAAAGGGAAAACACTAATTATGGAAAAAAATATGAATCCTGTAGCGTTAAACGATCGGCAATGCCGCCTGGTTGCCAAAGCCATTAAACCTTTAACCCTTAAAAAGGATTTTTACAATCGTCCCTACCTAAATGTTGATGCGGAAAAAGAAACAAGGTTTAGGATGCACTTTTTTGCTGTGGCCATCTGCCACCAGACGCATCAGCTTTATCACCCCACATTAAATATTTATGGTTGGGATTTTATCGAACATGTTTTTGTAAAGCTTGCCCAATCAAACGATCAGTTGTTGCATCCTGATTTTCTTAAGGTTACCTCTGTCTCGGAAATTGCTTCAAAGCTTGCAGCAGAATTTTCGCATAACGGTGATGTTGTGAAATGTTCGTTGGACCGGCTGGATGAAAGGGCAAAGCTGATGAAAGACGCTGCAGAATTTCTTTGCAATAAATTTGATGGAAAGGTGTCTGAAATTTTTAAAAGATCAAATAATACATTGATTTCAGATGGTGATGGGCTTTACGCAAAATTATCACAGATGGAAGCTTTCGCTGATCCCCAACAGAAAAAAACTACATTTTTAATCAAACTGCTCGAAGAGGACGGTCTGGTGAAAATACAAGATCCCGAAAACTTTATTCCTATCATGGATTATCACATGCAAAGGGTTTTGCTGAGATTGGGCTGTGTTGAAATTACTGATGATACCTTACGCCAAAAGATACTTGACAGGACAACCCTTGATACTGACGAGCCAATCCGTCAGCTTTGTATAGATGCTTTTAAAATGATTGCTGAAAATTCAGGGCATCCCATTACAAAAATGAACGATTTTTTTTGGTCGCTGGGCAGAAGTTGCTGCCACGAAACTACTTTATGCACCGATAAAATATGTAGTAAAACACCATGTACTTTCACCGAAATTGTTGAAGTTCCCGACCACAGCAAGTGTGTTTTCCAGGAAATTTGCAAGGGAGCAACCAACGAAAGCTATCGCAACTTGTGGCAACCGGTGGTGAACACGCATTTTTATTAATGGAACTAAAATAGTAAATTAAACCGATTCCATTTCTTATTGTTATCATTTCATAATTAAAATCCAGGCAAAATGTATTTGAATAAATATTTAAGTTTTTTAATCCCGCTGATGCTAATTATTTCATCCTGCAACCAGGAAGAACGTCCGGCGGTTTTGAAAGTAAAAATTATTGAAACAAGCGATGTGCATGGTGCAGTGTTTCCTTACGATTTTTTGGAAGATGAAGCCAACGATAACTCACTGGCTCAGGTGCATAGTTTCGTAAAGCAAGAAAAAGCCAAGGCTGATCAACTGGTTTTGTTTCTGGATAACGGTGATATTTTGCAAGGCGATCCCACTGTTTATTACTACAATTTTATAAAAACAGATGGAAATCATTTTTTGGCTGATGTGATGAACTTTATGGAGTATGACGCGGCAACGGTCGGGAATCACGATATTGAACCCGGCCATCCTGTTTACGATAAATTTAGAGAAGAGCTTAATTTCCCATGGCTAACTGCCAATACCAAAAGCGTTAAAACAGGAAAGCCATATTTTAAACCTTATACCATCATCGGGAAGCAAGGAGTGAAAATTGCTGTGCTTGGGCTCATTACGCCTGTCATTCCGCAGTGGCTCCCCGAGAGTATTTGGGAAGGGATGGAATTTGAGGATATGATCGAATCGGCAAAATATTGGGTGGATGAGATAAGGCGAAATGAAAAACCGGATTTACTCATCGGTTTGTTCCATGCAGGTTATGATTACTCGTACAATAACCAGGATGCCGAAACACCAAACAATGAAAATGCTTCGAAGCTGGTTGCCGAGCAAGTTCCCGGTTTGGATTTGGTATTTGTTGGCCACGACCATCATGGTTGGAATGAAAAGGTGACCAACTGGGCAGGTAACGAAGTATATATATTAGGCCCCACGAGCAGGGCTCGCGATGTGGCTGTTGCAAATGTGGTGATGAAGCTAAATAAAAATACAAACCATTACGAAAAAACAATAAGTGGTGAAATTGTGGATATGAAAGATATCGTGCCTGATCCTGAGTTTATAGCAAAATTCACGAAAAATTTTGATGAAATTAAAAAATATGTTTCCGAACCACTCGGAACAATAAGCTCAAGCATTTCAAGTAAAGATGCATTTTTTGGAGATGCACAATATACCGATCTGATCCATCAGGCTCAATTGGATTTGACCGGTGCTGAAATTTCGTTTACTGCTCCTTTATCCTTTAATAAAGAAATCGAGCAAGGTGAAATATACGTACGCGATCTATTTAAAATTTACAGGTACGAAAACCTGATATATACCATGAAGCTTGGCGGCCAGGAAATCAAAGACTACCTTGAATATTCTTATGGGCTTTGGTTTAAGCAAATGACCAACTCCGATGACTATCTACTCAGCTTTCGCACTGACGATTCCAGAAATGTCGTTATGGATAATGGCAGAGTAAAACTTAAAAATGCATATTATAATTTTGATAATGCGGAGGGTATAAATTATACGGTGGATATTACAAAGCCGGTTGGCGAACGAATCAATATTATTTCGATGAGCAATGGAGCGCCCTTTGATTTGAATCTTACCTACAAGGTGGCTCTAAACAGCTACCGTGGAAATGGCGGAGGCGGACATCTTACGGCAGGAGCTAAAATCCTTCCCGAATTATTATCAGACAGGATAATTGCGAATACGGATAAAGATTTACGGTTTTACCTTATGGAATGGATTATAAAGCAGGGAGAAGTAAAACCTTCGGTAAACAACAACTGGAAAGTGATTCCTGAAAGTTGGGTCGAAGCAGCAGCAATACGCGACCGAAAATTACTATTTGGGGATAAATAGCGCTTGTCCATAGAGTCGACCTTTTCGATTAGAAGCTATAAAATTTCCCGCAGATTTCGCTGATTAGCGCAGATAAAATCTGCGCTAATCAGCGAAATCTGCGGGAATCATTAATAAAAAGACAGGCTCTGATTAGTTTCTGCCTATAAAATCGACATTCCACCCATACTCATGTAAACTTAAGAACAAATCGGATCCAATTACTAAAAGTTGATGGTGAGCAAAAGCATAAATGATGCCTGATTTCTGTTCAGGGGATAAAAGTGTAGTGGTGATAATTTACTTGCAGATGCTTACAAAACCGGTAACATTTCCTAACATGCCGAATGCACTGGGTTCACACCCCGTATCTTTGCAGCCGAATTGAAAAGCCATAATTATGGAAATGGAAATTAGTTTTGAAGGAAAGAAAAAAGTAAACGCTGAATTCAATGGGCAGATCATAGCAACCGACCAACCATTGCAGGCTGGAGGAGAGGGAACTGCACCGGCGCCATTTACACTTTTTCTTGCATCGATAGGCACATGTGCAGGTATCTACGTAAAATCATTTTGCGATCAATGGAATATTTCTATCGAAGAAATTTTCATCACCCAGAAAATGAATTATAATTATAAAACAAGACTGATTGATCAAATAGAATTGAAGTTGCATTTGCCCGGCAATTTCCCCGAAAAATATAAACCTGCTGTGATAAAGGCGGTTAACCTTTGTGCCGTTAAAGAGCATCTTAATAATCCTCCCGAAATTGAAGTGAAAATTCAAACCAACGATTGATAAATTAAACCCCGTCCGTCAGCTGGCGGACGGGGTTTTTTGATTTAACTATTTTCGCAAAAAATATAAAAATCTTGAAACAATCAGACAATTTAATTTACGGCCTGCATCCGGTTATCGAAAGCATTAAATCGGGTAAAGAATTTGATAAGCTTTTTATCCAAAGGGGTTTGAAGGGGGAACAACTTAGTGAACTTTTTGCCTTACTTCGCGAAAATGAAGTCCCTTTTCAGCATGTGCCCATCGAAAAACTCAACCGCTTAACCCGCAAAAACCACCAGGGTATAGTTGGCTTTGTTTCTGCCATTGTGTTTCAACCCATCGAAGAAGTTGTGCAGATGATATTTGAGAAAGGAGAAACCCCGCTAATATTGATCCTGGATGGTGTAACGGATGTACGGAATTTTGGAGCCATTGCCCGCACCGCTGAAGCTGCCGGGGTTCATGGCATACTCTTCCCAACACAGGGCTCGGCGCAGGTAAACGCCGATGCCATGAAAACCTCGGCCGGGGCACTCAACAACATACCCGTTTGCCGCAGCAAAAACCTCTCACAGTCCATCGACTATCTTAAAAATTGCGGCTTGCAACTTATTGGCGCTACCGAAAAAGCCACCGCTTCGATGTACAACATCAGCATGATTGAACCTACAGCCATCATCATGGGTTCGGAAGATGAAGGCATCTCACCGGCCTACCTCAAGAAATGCGATCATCAGGTTAGCATTCCCATGAAAGGCCAAACCGCCTCACTCAATGTTTCGGTGGCTTCTGCCATCATGATCTACGAAGCCGTCAGGCAACGCGAATTGGGGAGTAATAGCGCTTTGTAAAAGTGATTTATACCGGAAGTAGGGATTATTGGCTAATTGCCTGATGGCTTTTGCTCGGTGTGAGGCTTGGCGTAAACCCGCCTGATCCAGTTGGGGAGAACTATTGCACCAATAATAATATATGGGTAATAGCTCAACATGCGCCAGGTAAGGGCTACTATTGCAGCCAGACCCAGCGGTATAAACTCTCCGAAAAAGCTTGGGAAAATTATCTCGGCTACTCCGCTGCTCCCCGGGGTGGGGCTGATGAGCATAATCACCCACATGATGAGTTGGCGTGCCCAAATCAGGAAATGGCTGCCAATGGGAGTGATGGATAAAATGAGAAAATTTACCACCCAAAACCTACCCGTCCACGAAAGGAAGGTTGCAACATAAGCACGCACCCAAAAAATAAATGGCTTATGACGCATTTCATCGGAAGTGGTAATAATATCATCTCCGGTTTCACTGGCTTTGGTGCGCCATTTTCTGAGGAATTTTAATTTGAAAACCCACAGCAGAAACCATTTGAAGCCTCTTGGCTTAATAAAAACACCATAAATAATAATACTCGTAAGGATCAATATAAAAATGTAACCGGCAACAAAGGCTCCCTGCACACCCATTTGTGTATCAAAGAAAAACGGAATTTCATCTTTGGTAAAAAGAGAGCTTGTTCCGGCTATGAGCAATACTACCGGTACAGTGGTGATATAAAATAGCTCGTCCAGAAATGCGGTTATCATAACGATGGCTGTGGAGCGGCCAGGGCTAATGCCTTCTTTGCTTACAATGTACAATGCTGCTGCCGAACCACCCACAACGCTTGGTGTAACCGATGAGGCAAACTCCCAAAGCATGATTACACCAAAGGCTTTGCGCCATGTTAAGCGTTTATCGGTTAGTAGCCGGATGCGATACATGTAGGCCACATCGCGGGTAACCATCATCATTATGGCCATTAATATCCATAAATATGAAGCGCTTGTCCAGTTGATGTTGTAGTATGGTTTAGGATCGAAATCGCGAAACTCGACAAAAAGAAACACGCCAAGGCCAAGAATAACCGGAATAATTACCCTCTGAAATTTGAAAATTTTGAGTACCCTTGATTTTGTTTCACTCATTGTTTAAAAGCGTTTTTTATTGTGTGCACAAAAGTCCTAATTATTTTTTTAAACTCACGGGTGATTGTGCCTGGCATTTGTATAAATTAAGATAATTTTTTATTTTCCATAAAATGAGGGATTTATGATTTTTCAAAATGTTTATTGCGCCATATAGGCCGGGTAAATTATATATTATTGTCAGAATGGCATGATTAAATGAGTTTTTACAGTAGATTTTTGAATGGTACAAATTTTGAAAAGAGCGAAATAGCATTTAAAAATTGAAATTTTAAAACTAAAACAAATATGAAAGGAGTAACATTATGACAATGATGAGATTCAATCAAAATTCACAATTAGCTGATTTATTCGAAGACCTTTTTGGTAATGAGAAAAAAGAAAAAATGGAGCGCAAAAATTATGAGTGTGCGCCCTCAACCAACATTTTGGAATCCAACGAAAATTTTAAATTGCAGATGGCTGTTCCTGGCGTGAAAAAGGAAGATATCAAAATCGATCTCGAAAAAAACATTTTGAATATCAGCTCTGAAAAAAGTACAAATGAGCAAAGTGAAGAAGATGTAAAATTTACACGTAAGGAATTTGTTTACGGAACATTCTACCGCTCATTTACGCTTCCCGACACCATCGACAGCGATAAAATTGGCGCTGAGGTAAAAGATGGAATTCTCACTGTAACGCTTCCCAAAAAGGAAGAAACGAAAGTGAGCAAGCAAATTAAAGTTGCATAATAAAGCTTTGGTTAAAATGGAAAGGGTTGCCTGTAAGGGTGGCCTTTTTTGTTTTTGAGTTAATCGTTATTAGATTAATCGTTATTAGGTTAATCGTTATTAGGTTACCCCGAAAGCTTTCGGGGGTTAGTAGTTTAATGTTGTTAAGTATTTGTTGTAGAGACAAGGCATGCCTTGTCTCAAAAAACTAAAACATGCCTTGTCTCAAAAAACTAAAACATGCCTTGTCTCAAAAAACTAAAACATGCCTTGTCTATACTGTAAAGGCCAAAAATGAATTTAGTTTGTAACCAAAAAAATATTGTTGTTCATTAATTCGATGCCAATATCAATAACCAATAACTAATTACGATTAATCCGCCTTGCCGCCCGTGAAAGCCTACGCGCTGGCGAGGCAGGCGATTAACCAATAATCATTAATTAATAGTTATGGCTCATTTCTAAGATACGGTTGAAAGTTTATAAGTAGACTTTGTTACCAATAGCTTCCATTTTATTTAAGTTAGATTTCCAGCTTCTTTTGGTTGGGCATCTGTATGTTCTCTCAGATTGATT
>Ga0307990_1000108_pt1 | contig 78566 bp, 67 predicted proteins | sample EllFjometagen129_FD_203168 | JGI IMG/M metagenome (GOLD analysis project Ga0307990, IMG submission 203168) | Marine microbial communities from Ellis Fjord, Antarctic Ocean - #129 | ecosystem: Environmental > Aquatic > Marine > Unclassified | place: Southern Ocean | collected 2014-10-08
CAGATATATCCATCTACCGACAGGGATCTTTTGCATCCACCTCGTAGCGATGGACGTACTGAACCAATAAAAATAAGTCCACCGCTACGCGGTGGACCATGAAGGACTGGCATGCAGGGCATCCATCTCATAGCGATGGACGTACTGAGGAAACTGCTCATTCCTGGCCACGATTTCAACCCTTCACCCTTTCAACCTCTTCAACCTTTTCAACCTCTTTCAACCTCTTCAACCTCTTCAACCTCTTTCGGTCTTCACTGCTTTAGAAAGTGATCATCTTATGATATTCCTGCAGTGATTTAACATCTGTCTTATATTCAATTCGTTCGACGATGCCGTTGGCTGTTGCCTGGGCGGCGGCGACGGTAGTTACATACGGGATGTTATATTTGATGGCGGCTTTACGGATGTAGGAGTCGTCGTTCATACCGGTTTTACCGATGGGTGTATTGATAACCAACTGAATTTCGCCGTTGGCAATTGCATCGGCGATATTAGGACGGCCTTCGTGCATCTTGTTGATGCGTGTGCTCGCGACTGCGTTAGCCTGCAGGAATGCGTGGGTGCTCGCGGTTGCGAGGATCGAGAATCCGGCAGCCTGCAACGACTGCGCAGCTGGCAGGATTGTCTCTTTGCCACCGTCATTGATTGAGAGAAGGACGGTTCCGGATGTCGGCAGAGTTGAATTAGTTGCCTCCTGCGCTTTAAAGAATGCCAGCCCGGGGGTATCGGCCAGTCCCAGCACCTCTCCGGTGGAGCGCATTTCGGGTCCGAGAACCGGATCTACCTCCTGGAACATGTTGAATGGGAAGACAGCCTCTTTAACTCCGTAATAGGGAACATTGGCCTTCTTCAGATTAAGGTCGCTCAGCTTTTTGCCAAGCAAAATCTGAGTTGCGGCACGCGCCATTGAGAGTCCACACACCTTGGATACCAGTGGCACGGTGCGTGATGCACGCGGGTTGGCCTCAAGCACATAGACGATGTCCTCGCAGATTGCATACTGGATGTTCATCAAACCGACCACCTTCATCTCCTGAGCGATGCGGCGGGTGTAGTCGCTGATGGTATCGATATGCTTCTGCGGGATGTTGACCGACGGAATTATACAGGCGGAGTCGCCTGAGTGCACACCGGCCAGCTCAATATGCTCCATCACGGCGGGAACAAAGGCATCGGTGCCATCAGCAATGGCATCGGCTTCGCACTCCAGGGCATTTTGCAGGAAACGGTCGATCAGGATCGGGCGATCCGGGGTGACTCCCACCGCCGCAGCCATATACTTACGAATCATAGCTTCATCGTAAACAACTTCCATTCCGCGGCCCCCGAGCACATATGAGGGACGCACCATCAAAGGATAACCAAGTTTGTTGGCAATTGCGACGGCATCGTCGACATCTACCGCCATGCCGGCTTCCGGCATTGGGATCTCAAGTTTTTCCATGATGACGCGGAATTGATCGCGATCCTCGGCAAGGTCGATGATATCCGGAGTGGTGCCCATTACCTTAACACCGGCCTCTTCAAGCTGCTTGGCAATATTGAGCGGGGTTTGGCCACCGAACTGACAGATAACGCCTTCAGGTTGCTCCTTCTCATAGATTGCAAGTACGTCCTCGACGGTCAGCGGCTCAAAGTAAAGTTTGTCGGAGGTATCGTAGTCGGTGGAGACTGTCTCCGGGTTGCAGTTAACCATGATGGTTTCATAGCCCTCATCCCGCAGAGTGAATGCAGCATGTACGCAGCAGTAATCAAACTCAATGCCCTGTCCAATGCGGTTTGGTCCACCGCCAAGCACCATGACTTTTTTATTCTTTGTTGCAACGGTCTTATCGGGTGCATTGTAGGTTGAGTAGTAGTATGCGGCATCTTCAACACCACTGACCGGCACCGGCTCCCAGGCTTCGGGGAGTCCGAGTGACAAGCGACGGTTGCGGATATTGGTTTCCGGAATATCCAGCAATTGGGCGATATAGCGATCGGCGAAGCCATCCTTCTTTGCCTGCAGGAAAATCTCATCCGGCAGCTCTTTACTCTTATAGGAGATCATCATCTCTTCCAGCTCAACCAGCTCGAGCATCTGCTGCAGGAACCAGGCTTTGATGAAGGTCTTGGCATGAATCTCTTCAACGGTGGCACCTTTACGGAAGGCCTCGTAGATCATGAACTGACGTTCACTGGTCGGAATAGCGATCATGTTTAACAGATCATCCTTAGATCTGCTATTGAAATCTTTGGCGAATCCGAGTCCGTAACGTCCCTGTTCCAATGAACGGATAGCTTTCTGGAAGGCCTCTTTATAATTTTTACCGATGCTCATGACCTCACCGACGGCGCGCATCTGGGTGCCTAGTTTATCTTCGATTCCCTTGAACTTCTCAAATCCCCAGCGGGCAAATTTGACCACCACGTAATCACCGGAGGGCGTGTATTTATTGAGGGTGCCATCGCGCCAGTACGGGATGTCGCTCATGGTCATACCGCCGGCCAGCTTGGCGGAGATCAGGGCAATCGGGAAGCCGGTTGCTTTGGAGGCCAGGGCGGAGGAGCGGGATGTGCGCGGGTTGATCTCGATGATGACAACGCGTCCGGTTGCGGGATCATGAGCAAACTGCACATTGGTTCCACCAATCACGCCAATTGCCTCAACAATGCGGTATGAGTAGTCCTGCAGACGGTCCTGCAGCTCCTGGCTGATGGTCAGCATCGGGGCGGTGCAGAACGAGTCGCCGGTATGCACACCCATGGGATCAACATTCTCGATAAAGCAGACGGTGATCATATCATTATTGGCATCGCGCACAACTTCGAGCTCAAGCTCCTCCCAGCCGAGAACCGACTCTTCAACCAACACCTGGGTTACGCGGCTGGCAGCCAGACCGCGTGAAACGATATTGCGGAACTCCTCCATATTAAAGACCAGCCCCCCGCCGGTACCACCCATTGTATAGGCGGGACGGATAACGCAGGGCAGGCCGATTGTTTTCACGATCTCCTCGGCTTCCTCCAGAGTATTGGCAATATCGCTCTTAGCCATCTCAATACCGAGAGAGTCCATTGTCTTCTTAAATTCCATGCGGTCTTCGCCACGTTCGATAGCATCCAGCTCAACGCCGATCACGCGCACATTGTACTTATCCAGCACGCCGAGATCACGCAATTCCGAGGCCAGGTTGAGGGCGGTCTGGCCACCGAGATTTGGCAACAGGGCATCGGGGCGTTCCTTCTCGATGATGCGGGAGATCGTTTCGGCATTGAGCGGCTCGATATAGGTGACATCCGCAGTGCCTGGGTCAGTCATAATGGTGGCAGGGTTGGAGTTAACCAGAACAATTTCATAGCCCAGTTCCCGCAGGGCTTTACAGGCCTGAGTGCCGGAGTAATCAAATTCACAGGCCTGGCCGATAACGATTGGTCCGGAGCCGATAATCAGAACTTTGTTAATATCATCAATTTTAAACATAGCGATACTCCTTGTTTAGTTAGAATTAAATCCTCTGGTTGTTAATTGATCGTGATTTTTCAGCTCTATTTTATGACCGAAAAGCTCACTTCATATAAAAAATACTGCATTGACAGAAATGTAACAGGAATTTGAGCGAAACACAAGATATTGACGATTGCCAGGTATAAAAAGTTACAAAACTCAGCCCTTGAAGCGATTGAAGAGTTTATGACTAAGGGGTTTGACTGCGGGATAGAGCTCTTTATAGATTTTATATAAATCAGCATATTCAGCGGTCAGTCTCAAATTCGGGGTATATACTTTAGAGGAGTCCTTAACCATCTCATAGGCGTGATCGATGCTCTCGTAAAGGCCGATGCCCACTCCGGCAAGCATAGCGGCACCGAGAGGTGTGGCATCGGTGTTGGCCGCAACCATCACCGGCCGGCCGAGCATATCGGCTTTATTCTGAACCAGAAATTCATTCCGGGCAATGCCGCCGGCAACTATGATTTTATCAAAGGTTTCACCGAGTCCGGATTCCATGGCATGCATGATATCGAGGAACTGGTAGTTAACTCCCTCAATCACAGCCCGGAAAAGATCCTCTTTACGGATACTGACACTCAGCCCAACAAAAGCGCCCATGGCCTTATCGTCGTTGACCGGACATCCGGCGGAGGAGATGTAAGGCAGGTAGAGGGCACCACCAGCACCGGGCTTAGTCTCCTCCATTTTCCTGGAAATGCGCTTACAGATGACCCCCCAATCCTCTTCCTGCTGCATCTCTGTATCAAAACCGAGGGTTTTGCGGTACCACTCCAGAGACTCACCGGATGGGGCTCCACCCCAGGCAGCATAGATACCGGGAACGACATGCGACTGCATGCAGATGCCGGCATTCTGAATGACCGGGGTGGTGACCGCCTCCGGAATTGAGGCAATAACGCTCTCCCAGGTGCCCATGACATCGAAGATGGTTCCGGGTTTGTAGGCACCTACAGGGAGGGTACCGCAGATGTGGTCGTGTCCGCCAAGTACGACGGCGGTGTCGGTTGAGAGACCGGTCAGAGCGGCGGCCCCCGGAGTGATATTTCCCAGCAGAGTTCCGCTCTGCATCGGTTGAGGCAGGAGTTCAGGGTTGATACCGGAGGCCTTGATCAGCTCATCCGACCAGGCCTGCTTCTTCTGATCAAAGAGGAGCATGCAGGTGGCCATGCTGAAATCGGTTGCAAATCTGCCGCTGAGTTTGTGGTTGATGAAATCTTCAATCAGGAGCCATTTCTCTGCTTTAGCCATAATCTCAGGCTGATGTTGATTCATCCATAGGATGCGCATGACAGCGGTTATGGCCCAGGCTGGAAGGCCGGCAATCTCGAAGGTGCGTTCGGCGCCGATATTCTGTGCCCACCACTCGGCCTGCTCTGCAGTACGCGGATCATGCCAGCTGATAAAGGGATAGAGATGATTGCCGGAGCCATCGACGGGAACGCCATCCATGCCCATGCCGGTAACAGCAACAGCTTTGACGAAGGAGGGATCGGCAATTTGCGCCAGGGCCTCTTTGACGACGGCGGCGGAGCCGCCCCAGATCTGGTCGGGGTTCCAGGTGATCCAGTCGGGATTCTCGGAATCAGCGCATTTTTCCGTGGGGCGGGAGGCGGAGGCGACGCGTTTGCCCTGGAGATCATAGATGGAGGCTTTGAGGGAGGTGGAGCCGAGGTCGATTGACATTAAGTAGTTCATGGGTGTTTCTCTTTCTTTTTAATCAGTGCTCCACGGGGATAAACCCCGTGGGGGCTGGGCTTCGCAATCTGATCAGTGCTCCACGGGGGTAAACCCCGTGGGGGCTGGGCTTCGCAATCTGATCAGTGCTCCACGGGGGTAAACCCCGTGGGGGCTGGGCTTCGCAGGGGCAAAGCGGGCGGTCAAGGCGAAGAAATTATCCACGGGGTTTATCCCCGTGGGAATACGATCAGACCTTACCCAAAAATCGATCAGATCTGATTCACCCGATACTCCCCAAACGTTCCCACATAATATTCCTCATTCCAAACCCTGTTATAACCAAAAGCATACGAAAGGTTGTTCAAGAAAGCCAAAGCTATATCCTGCGGTGAATGTTCAATATTCCCTCTTAGCGCAACATGGATGTGATCCGGCATAATAAACAATTCTGCTATAGCATATCCCTTCTTTTTCGCAATTGCAAGGATGGTGTTTCTTGCTTTCAAAAATGTGTCATTACGCTCCATCGGGAAACGTCTGTCCTGCACAACAAGAACAAGATGAAGATTGTACCAATAACGACCATGACCGGTGGCTGAAGCCTCTTTCAGAGCCACCGCCCGGTTATCCACATGGAACTGCTCAAGCCTCTTTCTGAACCTAGGATCAACGTAATCACTCTTGCGTGACTGTTTGGCAATATAGGCCTGTACAATCTCGCGGGTGTTTTTCCCGAGTGAGCGAAACCCTTTTTTCACTCGAAACTGAACCGGAGTTCCGGCCTTGCGGAGGGCATACGCGAGACGCCCCTTCACCCGCTGCGCAAAGAGAGAGGGCGAGAGCTGAGGGATCACGCAGAACATAAGCTGGAGTTGATCTAATCGGCTCTCCCATTTTTCAAGCTTCATGCCGTCGGAACTCCAGAGGGTGCGACAGTTTTTGATTGCATCAGAGAGGGTTGAAGGGAAGGGTGCCTGATCCTTGAGCCAGCCCGTCCAATCGTAATGAAGGAGATGGACGGCTCGGGTGTTTTTCGGTGTATAAATTGGATTGAGCATGGCTCCTTCTTTCTTTTCTGATCAGTGCTCCACGGGGGTGAACCCCGTGGGGGCTGGCTTCGCAATCTGATCAGTGCTCCACGGGGGTAAACCCCGTGGGGGCTGGGCTTCGCAATCTGATCAGTGCTCCACGGGGGTGAACCCCGTGGGGGCAGGCTTCGCAAGGGCAAGGCGAAGGAATTCTCCACGGGGTTTATCCCCGTGGGAATACGATCAGCCTAATTATCGAAAACACTCAATCTCCCCGTGGGAATACGATCAGCCTAATTATCGAAAACACTCAATCTCCCCGTGGGAATACGATCAGCCTAATTATCGAAAACACTCAATCTCCCCGTGGGAATACGATCAGAACCCCTACTCCAGGGTGGGCTGAGCGATGCCACCGGCAAGCTGGGTTTCGCCGCCCTCTTTTTCATAGACGCCATAGAAGTTTGAGACCGAGTCGAGCCAGACGATGATACGATGCATATCCTCATCGGAGAGCTTGAGATCGTGATGTCCCTTTTTCAGCATAGGATACAGTTTTGAAGCGAGAGCCCCGAATTTGCCGGGGGTGGTGCGATATCTATCGCCATAGTTCCAGAAGGCGTACTTATGAATAAGTGAGTCATAGGAGCGATAGACCTTGGTGGGACGGCGGATATTGATTTTGACTATCTCACGATCCAGCGCAGGAGCTCCCTTATCCTTGTTCTTTACATGGCAGGCGACGCAATTTTTATCAAGAACAGGCTGAACAAGGCGCGGATAACTGAAGGGGTTGGTGCCATCGACATCCGGTTTCGGGATAGATGGTTCACGTTGGAGGGCCTTAACAACACTTGTTTTTGATTGGGATGGGGCCTGATTCTTTGGTTCATGGCAGCCGATGCAGCTGAGCTTCTCGCCTGGTTGCACCCAGGTGGCGGAGCGCATGGACTGCACCGCACATCCGTTTTCATCAAGGGCTTGGAAGTAGACCTCTTTGAGGGCCGGGATTTTTAAGTAGGCACTGCCGTCGTTTTCAACAGGGACGGTACCGATGACACGACGGGCAAGGTTAACGGAGTCGCCGGCGCTGTTAATGCGGCGTCCTGTCTCATGTGGCGGGCGTCCAGATGGACATGACATAGAGAAGATCTGATAAATACGCAGAGCCTTAATCTTGGTGCCTTCAGGCCAGGGCTTCAAGCTATCGTAAACATCCATCACAGCCATAGTTCCCTCTTTTGGCGGGTTGGCTACTAGACGTTGTGACTTTGGTGTGACAATCGGCGGGCGTTTACGAGAACGAAGCGGCATGGGACTAAGGGATGCAATATCGGGATCGCGATAGATCAGGACCTTGTTTCCGAAAGCATCGACAAGATAGATTCCATAATCGCCTCGGGCGTGTTTACCCCCCTGCCGTCCGTTGCGCATGCGCATACCGGCATCGTAGACACACAGGTAATAATTTTCATTGAGAGGCCAGGGAGTGCCGTAGACCTGTTTGCCACCCTGTGACTCAGGAAATTTAACATCCGGGGTGATCCGTTTCACCGGAGCCATCATGTCATCATCCGGCATATTGGGGTCGTAGATAATCAGAGAGCCATAGGCCTGACCGTGATGAGGTGTTGCAGTGCCTATGATTTTATGCGAGCCAGGAATGGCACGCAGATCCATCTCCATATCGGCGCGTTTGGATTTGATGGAAAAATTGCCGTGCATGGCGCGGGAGTCGCAACCATCGGGCGTCATGATCCAGGGGTGATGAGCTGTACAACCATGCCGATCGACATAGTCCCAGCGAGTATAGATAATCATACCGTTGTTATCGACACTTGGCTGCCACTCATTATTCTCATGGGGGCTCATCATACGGATATCGGATCCATCCGGGTTCATATCGTAAACGGTGTAGGAGGGGCACTCGCGACCGCAACGCAGATAACCGCCACGACGCTCCGAGATAAAGGCGATGCGGCCATTGGGAAGCAAGCAGGGATCAAAGTCGTTCCAGGTTCCATCGGTCAGCTGGCGCAGGTTGGAGCCGTCAACATTGGCGCTGAACAGATGAAAACAACGCCCCTGGGACCAGTGGCCGCGGTTGGCGTGATCGAGGTGGTCGATATGTTTCTTGTCTCCATCGCATTCAACATAGGCAAACAGAATGGTTTTGCCGTCGAAAGAGAGCTCCGGTGAGAGGAAACCGCCCTTGTTGAGCTTCTGTCCTTTGAGGCGACCATTTTGCACAACCGCGTTTGCAAGGACCTCTCTGCATTGGGGGTTATCGCTGAAGGGCTTGTCTAGGGTATAAAGTCCACCGCCGGGGAGGGTGAAGGTGCCGTAGTACTGATCGCACATGTGGTTGAAGGTTGAGCGGTGGCGTTTAATAAAGAGGAGCTGATCAAAATCCAGCAGCGGATTTGAGAGGGCAATTGTGCGGCGCAGGGCGTGGGCCTTTTCGAAGAGAGCCAAACGGTCATCGACGTCATCGGTGGCAGTGGCGGCTTTCTGCAGTGATGCCAGTGCGGCTTTCTGTTTTGAGAGATCAGGTGTACCTCTGAGTTTAGAGAGATCCTGAAGCAGGGCCTGAGTGCGGCGCAGGATGATATCGAGCGGATCGCGATCAGATGCAAGAACAAGCGATGCATTATTAAAGGTTTCGGGGGCGTGATGATCGAAGGTGACGCGGTTTTTCAGGTCGTAGGCGAGATTATTATACTGGAGCTGTGCCTCAGAGAGATTTTCTCCTGATAGTTCAACAGTGGTTGCAGTGCCGGTGAATTTGATGCCGGGTGATTTGATTTTAAACTCGGCCATAGAGGAGTAAACTTTATTACCGCCTGCTTCCGATAGGACCTTGAGGGTTACATAGCGTCCTTTGACGGAGCCGTTGGGCAGGACGATGGAGCTCTCCTTCTTTGTTTTCTCGAGAGTACCCTTAACAGCCGGGGTTCCGGTAGCGCCTTTTTTATCCGAGACAAAGATCTCGTAATCGGCGATCATGCCGTTAGCGGATCCATCCTGCCTAGGGAGGGATGAGAAACCGGTGATTTCATAGCTGTTGCCGAGATCGAAGCTGATAGTATGCGGGTGGGGTTTGGCACCGGCGGACCAGCTTGAGTGCCAGATGGTAGCAGGGTTGCCATCTATGGCATTGACAGCGACGTAGTTTCCGGCCTCGGTGCTGGCGTTGACATTGATCTTGACGACCTTCTCTTTGGCGGAGATGGATGCGCAGAGGGCGAGGGTTAAGATAGCAACGAGGATGTTTTTATTCATGGGGTTTTCCTTCTTATTCATAAGGTTTTCCTTCTTTTTATCAGTGCTCCACGGGGATAAACCCCGTGGGGGCAGGACCTGCAAGGCGACAAGAATGTCACCCCTACGGGACCGCTGTTGTAGCTAGCTGGTTTTTTGTAAATTCTCCATGCAGGTAATTTCCGTAGGCCAGGGTGCTGACACCGATCATCAGGACTGCTATACCGGCTATAATCCAGGATACGCTGGTACGGCTGGCGCCCCTCCACTCACCGGTGAGGAAGCCGTTGATATTGCCGACCATAATTGCAAATGACATAAAGACGGCATAGCCGACTGCGGCACCGAGGGGGCCGAGGTATGAGGCACCGACACCGTAGAAGAGGATGGCACCATCGTGGAGGGCGGCCATGATCAGGGCAATCAAGAGAATCTTACCGATACCGGGGGCTTTGAAAGTGGACCAGCTCTTATTCTTAAAGAGCTTAAAGACGCAGTAACCGCAGGCGGAGATTGAACCGCCCCAAAGGATCAGGGCGGAAACCACAAATGCGGCCTGCCAACCGGCATTGCCCTGCGACTCGACAGAGATCCGCATAACCTCGCCGCCAAAGCCAAATGCCAGGCCATAGCAGGCGCATAAGATACCGGAGAGAATCGCAACGATAAGTCCTTTGATAAGCTTACCCCCTTTAGGCATGCTCTCAGCCTGATCCCCCAGCGACTTGCTCTTAAGAATTGCGGCACGTCCACAGACAACAACCCCGGCAATACAAATTATGATGCCGGTGGTGATTGCGAGTCCGTGCGGTTTGGCGATCTGGTCCACATTGTGAATCACAAAACCGCCGAAGCCGCCAGTGACAATCTGAGCACCGTAGTTGATAGCGTAGGCCAGCGAAAGACCGATGAAGGAGAAGCTCATGCCGAGGGTCATTGAGCCAAGGCCCCAGAGAAAACCAAAGGCAACCGGCCAGATAACCACAGCCAATCCTGCTTCGGCGACGGTTGCAAAGAGACCTTTAGCGATCATCGGGAAGACCAGAGTTGGGATCAGGACCGAGACGAAGAGAAAAAAAGGTCCCCAGAGAGTCTCCCAGTGTGTATCCTTTTTAACAAATTTACTGGGGAGCCCAAAAGATCCACCGCACACAGCACCGGCAAGAAGCAGAAGAATACCTGTTGTCATAACGTTTACCCGAACTTTCTTAAGGCATCGAGCATGGCCTGATAGTTCTCAGGTTTGACACCTCTATGAATTGTATTACTTGATGATAAAACATAACCCGATTTACCGGCAACCTCGATACAGCCTTTGACCTCAGCGGCAACCTCTTCAGGAGTACCGGAGCAGAGAGCACCCTTGCAATCGACATTACCCTTGATTGCAATTTTATTCCCGTAGCGCTCTTTGACCTCAGTCAGAGTCATACCTCCGTCGGGGTCTATGGGATCGATACAGTCGATTCCGCACTCGATCCAGAACTCCATAAGATCATTGATATTGCCATCGCAGTGTTTGACAATCAGGTAGCCAAGCTCCTTATAGCCCTGCATAACGCGTTTAAAGGAGGGGCCGATCAGATCAAGATACTGCGGAAGCGGAAGAAGCAGGCCTGCGGCGAAAGCGATATCGTCGGTGGTGGCGACAATCTCCAGATTATAGCGTTGCTTAGCGATAGAGGCCAGCTCCAGGTTGTAATCGACCACGCGGTTGAGCAGGTAGGAGAAGTGCTCCGGTTCCAGCATAAACTGGATCATGGCCTCCTCATAACCGAGCAGGTCGCGCATATCCGACCAGCCGTCGCGCAGATTAAAGACAACGGCGCGCTTATCGCCAAAGCGGCTGACGGCGGCCTCAACGGAATCAAAGCGGTGCACAGCCTGCGTTTCAGGGAAGGTATAATCCTTATGCGCGGTGATGTCGGTAATAGGCGAGTGCATGACAGCGGCGATACAGTCGCCGGTCAGTTTGCGCGAGGCCCCCCACTCATCGGTATAATTATCAGCATCCGCATACTCCTTGGAATAATCGGCACGGACATTGATGCCATCGATATCGAGGACATCAACGATCTCGACCGGATCATCGGAGCCAATCAGGGCTTTGCCAACGGAGGAATCGATAAACCATTCAAAAGTCGGTATTTTATCGGGTTGCTGATTGGATATAGCGGCTGCGAGACGCATTTTTGGAGTCATTGGTGATTTTGACATAGAAGTTATTATATTTTATTTGAAGCAAAGTTTAAATGATAATTATTGAAATATTTAATTCGCAATCTGATCAGTGCTCCACGGGGGTAAACCCCGTGGGGGCAGGGCTTCGCTAGGGGCAGGACTTCGCTGGGGGCAGGGCGAAGGAATTCTCGACGGGGTTTATCCCCGTGGGAATACGCTCAGACCTTTCTAATCAGTGCCCCGTGGGGGCTGGGTGATTACCATTTACAGAGAGAAGGGAAGCTGGCCGGGGCCATTGCGATCAAGGCGAGGCAACAACGCTTCAAGCTGTGCAACAAGGAAATTGCGGTCTTTCGGGAAACGGCCCTCCAGCGGAACCGGGTTAGAGCTATGGTTGGCGCGAAAGACCGTCTTTTTAAGTTCCAGGTTGCGTAGGATACGGAGCAGTTCACTGACCGCTTGAAACTCCGTAACGGAATGGAAGCCAGGATACATATCAGTGCCGGGAACATCGACAAAGCGCAGGGCTGAGAGCAAGCGCGGCTGCATGCGATTGAGCAGCGCGGCGGTGGCATCTGCATGCCGATCTGAACCGGTGCTTCCGGCGATACCAAGCAACACCATCACGGAGCATTTGAAACCAGCGGCCTGTGCCCGCTGTACAGCCTCACACATTCCTTCTGCGGTTTCGCCTTTATCGACCTTAAGCAAAAGCTGCTCATCACCGCTCTCCAGTCCCATATAGAGAGTTGTGAGTTTAAGACGGCGAAGCGCCCTAAGCTCATCATCGGTTTTGGCGACGATGGAGCTGCCGTTAGCATATAGATTGACACGGGCAAGACGGGGAAAGAGGCGGTTGAGTTCAACAAGCATACTAAGCAGACGTTCAACGGATAGCAGCATCACATCACCATCGGCCAGGAAAATGCGGCGAGTCTGCGGATATATCCGGGCCGCCTGCGCAAACTCAGCGAACAGATCATCCTGTGAACGCAGCTTATAAGGCACCCCTTTAAACATGGCACAGAAGCGGCAGGTGTTATGGGGGCAGCCATAGGCCACCTGAAAAATCAGACTTTGCGCCTCAGCTGGAGGGCGGAATAAGTGTTCTGTGTATTTCATTTATTGATCCTGCTTTTTAGGCGCTTTCATGTTGACGGCAATAATGCCGTCACGCAGTAACGCCAGGAGCCTAGGATAAGGCAATAATGCCGTCACGCAGTAACGCCAGGGTGGCTGGGGTAAAGCCTGTGGGTGTGCATTAATCGTAAACCTTGCGTCCTTCGCGGATGGCCTTATAGACCTTGCGTTCCTCTTCCAGCCGCAGCTGATAGCGTTCTTGCACGGCCTGACAGCTGCGACCGGGATTAAAGCCTCGCATGTCGGCACGCGGTGTTTCCTGCATACGCCTGGCTCCTTCTTTAATGATTGCGATAACCTCCTTGCGTTTCGGATTATCGGTTTTCATGCCATCCAGAATGCGGCTGACTTCGGGATTTTCAAAGCTGATCATTGAGCGCTGTTTACTGCCATGTCCAAAGGATATCTTCTTACCGGTCAGTTGTTTGATTTTGCCAATTTCTCTACCGGTCAGAGGAGAACGTCCGCCGGGGTTAGAGCCAAACTCACCGAACTCATAGAATGGGTAATAAGTTGCATTGATATCAACCCAGGTAACCAGCCGTTCCAGCTCCTGGTCCGAGAGTTTAACGTCGTTATGGCCTTTGAACATATTCATAATCAGCTTGGAGCGACAGCTCCCCCATGATAGCGCATTTTGAATTTCAGCAGGTCCTCCGCCGATACAATTGATCACCCCGGTCGACCATATATCAACATAGGAAGTACAGAAAACTAGATCGCGGTCACCGGAGAGGTTGAGTTTTTCAGCGGCTTTTTTACCATAACCATGGCATTTTATGCAGTGTTTATTGAATACAGGCTGCACCTCCCGCTGAAAACTGAAGCGGCGTGGTGGTCCAAACCATCCATTCAGCTTGCTGGCCGGACGTTTGAGGGCAGCCGGACGACTGCCGGTCTGCGGGATATCGCCGACCCGGCTCTCATGGCAGCCTACGCATCCATATGTCTCACCCGGCTGCACATAGATACCTGAACGCATTGACTGCACCATGACCTTGAACTCATCCAGAACCTGGAAGTAGAAGTAGGTGTTGGCCGGCACCTCAAAGAAGGCGCTTCCATCGGCTTCAACTGGAACGGTTCCGAGGATACGTTTATTCTCAAAGCTATGCCAGTTCATGGCAGGTGCCTGAGCGCCCTGGCCATTCCAGCCGGCCCTAGACCAGCTACGTTTCTCTGGTGATTCAATAATCCGCATATATTTGATTGAACCTTTTTTAACGTTTTGCATATGGGTGCCGATATAGACATTCTGCACATAGAAAGAGCCCATTCCTTTGGGATCTGAAAAGTTACGGCGGGAGGGATGCACAGGTGGTACTTTACGCGGCTCGAGCAGCATTGGATCATAGCAGCCGGGAAGCTCAGAATGGACAAGGATCTCATTGCCATGCATATCCAGATAGAAGATCCCCATCTGCTTGCTTTTACCAACCTGACGGGCGCAGAGAAAGTGTTCATCATCAAGAGGCCAGGGATCCTCATACTTCAAATTTATCCTTTTTGTTGAATCAAAATTCTGGCCCTTAATTTTGATGCTGTTCTTAAAACTTGCGGGCCATGTACGCAGAATAGGCTCGGTGCCGTCGACCCCGATCGAGCGGTCAATGATGCCCAGAGCCCCCCAGGGAAGGTCATGGCAGGAACCGAGAATTGCGATAGCCTTATTTCCACCGGCAAGACCGCGTCCATCAATCACGCCACCGGGTGAAGTCGTATTATTACCATAATAGATAGCATGGCCGGTACCATCCGGATTGCAAACCCACAGTCCCTGGGCATCACCGAAGTTGCGATCAACATACTCCCAGCGATCATAGAGAATGCGTCCATCAGGGAGCAGTGAAGGGTGTCCTTCAAAAAGGGTCGACTTGCCAATCTGGTGAATATTTGCGCCATCCGGCTTCATGCGAAAGAGGTTACACATTATGTGACGGTTGCACATGCAGTACTTCGGTTCACGCGAGCTGGAGAAAACAATATCGCCATCCGGGAGCCAGAGCGGATCAATATCGGTTACATCTGCCGCAGAGGTCAGCTGTTTAAGATTGGTTCCATCGCTATTGATTGTATAGATGTGATAATTGTCCTCTATACTCTTGCGCATTGAGAAGACGATACGCTTTGCATCAAAATCAATTTCGGGGTCACGAATGGTCATTGTGGGGCCGGGAACATACAAATCCTTAACTGTACCGCTCTTAACATCCAGAAGTTTAAGCGAGCCACTGGATTTATATTTGCCGGTATTAATCTCGCCGGTCTGGAAGAGAGTGGCGGTGTTGTGGTGATCACCGGGATACTGGGGACGGGAGACGAAGAGAAGCGGGGTTGCATTCAGCAGAGGATTGGAGCGGATCAGCGCATCCACACCGACCTTCTCAATTGCCGCGAAATCAGTTGCTGCCTCAGCGACATCAATTGCCGTCAAGAACTTCTCGCCTGGATAAGATTTTCCAAACTTCTTCTCGAGCTCATGAATTGCGGCACGCAATGAATCCTCTTTAAAATTGCTGTTAGTCTTTACTCTCGTAACCTTGCGGGTTTTAAATCGTTTCTTAGAGGCATCCGCATCGATGATCCCCTGGCAGACCAGTTCATCCAGAGTGATATGCGACCATGAGCCGGTGAGGGAATCTGCCACGCGGAAAAAGACCGGTTTGCCAACCAGTTGCGGAACGTTCAGTTTTCTTACATGCATGGTCTGATCGTTCTCTCCGCGCGCATACGCAAACTCTTTGTCATCCAATGTGCAGATGGCGACATAAACATCTTTACCTTTGCCGCCCCCCACTTTCATGGATATTTCAGGGGCACTGAGGATCACGACCGGTGATTCAACAACACCAATGAAATTATCATCCGGTGCCTTTCCATCATGACTCTCAAGGGTTGAGAGAAACCATTTGCCCTCTTTCGTATAGGGTTTAGAGGCGTGGTGTTCATTGGCGCGGTCAGTGACAAGTTTACCGAACGAACCATTTACGATCTGCCAGCCCTGGAGATCACCGGATTCGAAATCGAAGCGTATCTCGGCGGCGGATGTGGTGGCGGCAACAAAGAGTGTTGTTAAAAGTGCTGAAATTATTTTCATTGTTTTGTTTCCCGGTTGAGTAATAATCTGCTGTTTTCTGTGGACATCGTGGACTTTGTTTACATCGTGGACTAAGTTTCTGACACAATGTCAATGACATCCACTCTGTCCACACCGTCCACCATCTCGACTTAGGCGGACACATTTACCTCATTGGGCGACAAGAATGTCGCCCCTACGCCCATTTCCCCAGAAGCGATGCCGCTTCTTTGTATTTTATAAAAATCTGTTCATATTGTGCGACTGATTTTTCGTCCGGCTCATCGCGGTCGGTGACCGCGCATATTCGATCTATAATGCTGAAATCCTCCCATATCCCAGCACCTACAGCGACGATTGCGGCAATGCCCAAGGCGGCAGATTGCTGACCAGCACTAGCGCGTACAACTGAAATATTGTACACGTTTGCGTATATCTGACGCAAGAAAGAACTGTTGGCCAACAAAACTTTTCGGGTGCGATGCAATTTAGTTGAATCGGTGTTTTTACGCATGATTCAGCACACAACTGTGAACTACGTACGAAAACCTGCATGTAGTTCACGCTTGTAGTGTGCTGTAAACCACTGATATGGAAAAGTTCAACTAAATTGAATCGCACCCAAACTTTTCAAAACACGGAGTGTTGTATTGTCATCCGGTGACATCCGGTACAGATGCCGCCGGATTACTGCCATTCAAAGCCGGGGAGGCTTTGTTCCACATCCTGGACGGGTCGGAATGAGTGACGGTGAATTGGACATGATCCGAGTTTATGCAGAGCCGCAACATGGAGATGTGTTCCATAGCCTTTATGGGCGGCAAAGCTGTAGCCGGGATATTGCCTGTCCATTTCAACCATGTGGCGATCACGCGCGACCTTGGCAATGATTGATGCAGCGGCGATCAGGAAACTTTTAGAGTCGCCTTTAACAATTGCGGTGGAATCACAAGGCAGCTCTTTAACGGGCAGACCATCAATCAGGGCGTGTTCAGCCTTTACGGCGAGGTTTAAGAGGGCGCGACGCATGGCCAGATGAGTAGCGCAGAGAATATTGAGTGTGTCGACCTCATCTGATGAGCACCAGCCAGATGCGGAGTAGATGCCGGGATGGTCCGAGAGAATCTCAAAAAAGATTTCTCGCTGCGCGGGGGTAACTTTTTTAGAGTCGGTCAGAGTAGCCAGTTCGCCTTGATACAATGCTGAGGCGGTTGCACGATTGATGGATACCGCACCGGCAACCACAGGTCCGGCCAGGCAGCCGCGGCCGGCCTCATCGACTCCGGCAATAATCAGGGATGCGTTAGTTTTCCACAGGCTATTTTCGTAAGTCAGCATTAGGAGTAGAAGTTCGTTAGTTCATTAGTTCGTTAAAGGGGTTCAAATGGTTCAAATGGTTCAAATGGTTAAAATGGTTCAACCTCTTCAACTTGCCTGATGGGCTGCAGGCACAAAAAAAGGCGGTAATCTATAACAGACCCGCCTTTATTTTAATTAAGATTGTAGCGTGGCAATTAAGCCTCAGTTTTTTTATCAGCAGGAGCTTCTTCCAACAGCTGACCGGGAATTACGACCCACTGCAGAATGCACATCTCTGCGGCATCGCCGCGGCGACGTCCTGTTTTAACAATACGGGTGTAACCGCCGGAACGACCGTCCATAGCGGGAACAACGTTGTCAAAAAGCTTCTGTACAGCCTTAGGCTGCTGCAAACGGGCAGCAGCCAGACGGCGCGAAGCCAGAGTACCCTTACGGGCCAGTGTAACAATCTTCTCAGCGTCCCTGCGGGCCTGTTTAGCCTTGGCGAGCGTAGTTTTAATACTGCTCTCAAGGATCAGGTTGGTCACAAGGCTGCTCATAAGAGCCTTCCTATGTGACGTGGAACGTCCAAATTTCTTTGCAATAACTCTATGACGCATCTCTAAAACCTCAAAATCTATAGATTAGTTATTCTCGAGCAGATCCGGATCAAACTTGAAACCCAGATACATACCCAGCTCGGTCAGTTTGTCCTTAATCTCGTTAAGGGACTTCTTACCGAAGTTGCGGTATTTCAGCATATCAGCCTCTGTCTTCATAGCCAGCTCACCAACGGTGATGATATTGGCATTATTCAGACAGTTGGCAGCACGTACGCTCAATTCAATCTCATTTACGCTCATATTAAGAATACGGCGCAGACGTTCGCGATCCTCATCGACCTTCTTATCCGCCTCATCAAACTCAAGCACCTCATCGGTGTAGTCGACAAAGACATCAAGATGATGACGCAGAACAGCGGCAGCTGTCTTAAGAGCGTCGTCAGGTGTCACGCGACCATCTGTCCAGACATCGATGATAAGCTTCTCATAGTCTGTACGCTGGCCCACACGAGTATTCTCAACCAGAAAATTAACACGTGAGACAGGAGAGAAGATACTGTCGATGGCAATACGGCCAATCTCAGGTTCCTCGCCCTTGTTTCCCTCAGCAGAGCAAAAACCGCGCCCTGTACGAATTTCCGCCTCAAGCGAGAGTTCGCCGTCGACATCAAGCGTGGCAATATGCTGAAGAGGATTCAGAACTTCAATTGAGTTATCCTCCACAAAGTCAGCGGCAGTAACAACGCACGGACCCTCTTTACTGAGTTTCAAACGTACAGGATTACGATTGTAGCTCTTAAAGAGAACCCGCTTAAAGTTAAGGATAATATCTGTAACATCTTCGCTAACACCGGGCAGGGTGCAGAACTCATGTCCAGCCCCTTCGATTTTAACAGAAGTAATAGCAACAGCTTCAATTGATGAGAGCAGAACGCGACGCAACGAATTACCTATGGTGCGGGCATAGCCCACCTCAAAGGGTTCGGCCACAAATCTTCCGTATGTAGCTGAAGCGGTAGTTTCGTCCTTCTGCACCCGTTTGGGCATTTCAAAGCGACTCAAACGAATCGGCATGTTTCCATCCTTTCAGACCGTCCCCCTGCTTGTTAAAACAACAAGCAGGCCACGGCCACCAGCATATAATTATGCTTAGCGTGAATACAACTCAACGATAGCCTGCTCATCCACGACAGGAGCAATCTGCTCACGAGTCGGAATGCTGATCAGTTCCGCACGGAACGTCTTCTTATCCAGAGTCAGCCACTCAGGTGTTTGCTGAGTTGTAGCTGCTTCCAGAGCGCGTGCAGCCAAATCACGGCCACGCGGACGGTCACGAACTTCGATTACATCCCCAACCTTCAAAAGCATTGAAGGAATGGTGGCGGTTCTGCCGTTAACGGCAATATGGCCATGTAATGCGAACTGACGTGCGGCACGACGTGATGCTGCAAACCCCAGACGATAAACCAGGTTATCGAGGCGGGTTTCAAGCAGCTGCAGCAGAACTTCGCCAGTAACGCCGGTACGGCGATGCGCCTCTTTAAAGAAACGTTTGAACTGAAGTTCCTGCATGCCGTACTGACGACGCAGACACTGCTTCTGACGCAGCTGCTGGCCATACTCCGACATTTTTCTGCCACGGCGTGAACCATGCTGACCAGGAGCCGGGGCTCCCTTTTCAATAGCACACTTTGACATATAGCAACGTGCGCCTTTTAAAAATAATTTCTGCCCCTCGCGACGACAAATACGGCAAGCGGGTCCTGTATATCTACCCATCTTAGACTCTCCTACGTTTGCGGGGACGACAACCATTATGCGGAATCGGTGTATAATCTTTAATACATGACACACTGATACCAGCCTGTTGAATCGCACGCACCGCTGACTCACGTCCGGCACCTGCACCCTGAATTCTTACTTCAACCTCGTGCATACCTTTGGAAATTGCCTGACGGGCAGCATCCTGGGCAACCATAGTTGCTGCGAAAGCCGTGCTTTTACGAGATCCCTTGAAGCCGGCTTTACCAGCTGAACTCCAGGAGATTACTCCGCCACGTGCATCCGCAATTGACACAATTGTATTATTAAAGGTTGCCCGAACAAAAGCAATACCTGACGGCATTGATTTTCCTCTACCTTTTTTGCGAGCGGTTTCGGTGGCTTTATCGGCCTCCTCTTCGTTCGCATTCATGATGTTGGCAGCTTCGCTTTTAGGCGGCTTTGTATCAGCGGCAGTTTCGGGAGCCTTTTTGTCTTCGGCATCCCCGCTTTCCGCAGATTCAGCAACCTTAGCAGCTTCTTCCTGTTTTGCAGCAGGCGCTTTCGCGTTCTGCTTTGCAGCAGGTGCTTTCGCGTTCTGCTTTGCAGCAGGTGCTTTCGCTTCCTGTTTTGCAGCAGGCGCTTTCGCTTCCTGTTTTGCAGCAGGCGCTTTCGCTTCCTGTTTTGCAGCAGGCGCTTTCGCTTCCTGTTTTGCAGCAGGCGCTTTCGATGCCTGTTTTACAGCAGGCGCTTTCGCTTCCTGTTTTGCAGCAGTAGCTTTCGCTTCCTGTTTTGCAGCAGGCGCTTTCGCTTCCTGTTTAGCAGCAGTAGCTTTCGCTTCCTGTTTAGCAGCAGGAGCTTTCACTTCCTGCTCGGCAACAGGCGTATCTACTTCCTTTGCCTCTTTTACAGCTTCTTTTACAGCTTCTTCGCTCATGCGTTAGGCCTCAAATTTATTGGTGGATAAACATCCGGCAGTCATAAAATCTCACACTGCCGGGCATATCCAGACCGGGTTTATTTTTTACCTTTGCCCCCGCGGGTGGTGCTCTTGTCACGTACCGAAGATGAACGTTTACCGCTCTTGCGAGTTTTGGCATTCGTCTTAGTTCTCTGACCTCTCACAGGCAGCGCTCTTTTATGGCGCAGACCGCGATACGTACCAATACTTATCAAGCGGCGAATGTTCTGTGACGTCTCACGTCTCAGATCACCCTCCACCCGATAGTGTTCCTGTATAAAACCAACGATCTGTCTAATCTCTTCAGGAGATAGATCATCTGCTTTCTTAGCGGGGTCGATCTTACAATTTTCGACCACAACGTTGGCCCTTTTCGGGCCGATTCCATGGATATACCGTAGCGAATACTCGATTCGTTTACGTCCTGGTATATCCACACCCATCAATCTTGGCATGGTTGTTTCTCCAAATTAACCCTGGCGCTGTTTATGTCGGGGGTTAGTACAAATAATGCGTACAATACCCTGGCGGCGAACCACCCGGCACTGCTCACACATACGCCGCACTGAACTGCGAACTTTCATGGTTTACTCCTCTTTCAAAAAAGGTTATGGATTTAACCAAAAGTCCGTCACCTTGTCTATCAAAAAAAATCAGAAATTCTCATGCCAGCTTCAGAATTTCAACACTTTCTTCAAGCACAGCCACGGTGTGCTCAAAGTTCGCGGATGGTTTCCCATCGCGCGTTACAACTGTCCAGCCATCATCCAGAACAATAACTCCTCTGCTACCCAAGTTGACCATCGGCTCAATGGCCAGAGTCATCCCCAGTCTTCAAAACGGAGCTGCGTCCAGATGCGCCATAGTTCGGAACCAGTGGTTCTTCGTGAAGGTGATGCCCCACGTCGTGACCCACAAACTCCCGAACGACTGAGCAACCAGAGACTTTCGCCACACGCTCTACAGCGTGGGAGATATTCGAAAGCCGACCTCCAGGCTTTGTTGCCGCAATAGCTAATTGCAAAGCCCGTCTAGTTGTCTCAACCAGCCGAATAACATCAAGAACTACAGCTCCGACCATTACAGTCGTCGCATTGTCTCCATGAAATCCGCCGCACTTTTCAAAGGTATTCTTTTCATGTTATAGCCTGCTGTACTCGCTTAACTATATCATTAATCGCGCCGAATGCATCGACCTTCCTCAGCACGTCACGCGTACTATAGAAGTCGATCAGCGGAACTGTCTGAGCTCTATACACAGTCAAACGGTTCTTAACGATCTCCGGGTTGTCATCTTTTCTGATAACAAGTTCAGCTCCGCAAGAATCACAAATCCCATCCTTTACGGGACGTATTGTCTCAACATGAAAGCCTGCACCGCATTTAGGGCATGTACGCCTTCCTGCAATACGGTCAAACAAAATCTCATCGGCAGCTTCCATTAATACAACCGAGTGCAGCTCAGCGTCGCTGCCATCAATAACAGAGTCCAGAATCTCGGCCTGTACAACGGTTCGTGGGAAGCCATCGAGCAAAAGAGTGCACTCCCCTTTCACATCCGCAATATAATCCTTGATCATATCTGCTATGATCTTATCAGGTACCAGCTCGCCGTGTTTCATCAACTTTCCAGCTTTAATTCCAGCCGGTGTCTTACGCTTAACGGCATCACGCAACAGGTCACCACTGGAAACATGCTTATATGCAGAATCCTGTGTAACCAGTCTTCCGGCAATAGTACCCTTGCCGGAGCCGGGGGCACCTAATAAAATTACTATTTTCATACGGATTTCTTATATTAGCAAAAGGTCTTATGCTGTACAACCCCCAAAGCCACTTTTTTTAATATTTTTAAAATAAAACACACATAGACCTAGTTCAAGTTGACAAAAAAGGGATATTAATGTGCCAGATAACGCAAATTCCCTATTAAAGGAGAGTCAGTTTCGGGACTCCAGATCACGGTCAGGGCTGAATCTGATTGCGGTTGCGAGGGTTTATAAGTCAGTCCACCCTCGCTCCAGTCAACATATAGCCAGCCATCGGTTGTTTTAACATATCCTTTAGCACGATATAGCCCCTCGGCATTGTCCGGAAGACATGCCAAAAGGGCCTTAAGTTCAACTTCAGAACTAAACCTGATCGTTTCGTTGGCATAATGCGGATCCCTGCATTTGCTGTAATCGGCATCTTCCAGCTTAACACTCTCTGACTCTCCATCTTTCAGAATCAGATTTGTATCAACATTACACTGAGTGCAGTGCATTACCTGCGCATGCGGATTTATTGCCCGCACTTTGCGGGTTACCTTGTCGACTGTTTCCGGAGTGTGGAGATCGATCTTATTGAAAAGAATCAGGTCAGCGGTCTGAATCTGACCTTTGATATTGGGAAGAACCAGCAGCAGCTTCATCAAAACACCGGGGTCAACAATCGCTGTGACGCCGGCAACATGAAATAAATTGTTTAAGTGGCTCTCGGCAAGCAGCTTTTTCATGGAGCGAGGATCGGCCATACCACTGGCCTCCACCACGACCCCCTCTGGTTTGACGAGGTTACCGTTAACAGGAATGCCTTCGGATAAGCGTCGCATGACCGAAACAAACTCTGATATCAGGCAACGGCAGAAGATCGAGCCCCCTGCCACAGCGATAGCTGCGCCTCCTTCGCGTTCAATCTGGCCTGCATCCACATCTACTGCTGAGAATTCGTTGATGACATAGACAAAATCTCTGCCATGACTGGAATTCACCAGGCGTTTAAGAAGCGTAGTTTTGCCGGAGCCAAGGAATCCGACAACAAGGTATATGGGGGTTGTGTTCATAAGGGGGTTTAAAGGGTTCAAAGGGTTCAAAGGGTTCAATGGGTTAAAATGGTTCAATGGGTTAAAATGGTTCAACTCTTTCAACCTTCAACCTTTTCAACCTTTATTGGCAATTGCCACCTCAATGCGTTCAATCAGGCTTTTCTGATCGGGGATAATTGAAGCAAAGGCCACCTCGCCGTTAATACAAATTGTGGGAATATTCTGCACACCCAGTTTTTTCATGGCCGCCAGACCCTCGCGGGAGGAGATACGGTGCTCTTTAACCTGAACGGGTTTAGAGAGCGATTGGGCGGCCTTGTTGACAGCCCCGACCATATAGCTGCAGGGAGCACAGGAGGCGGAATCGAGAGTCACAACATCAACAATCACATTCCTCTCAGCGCTGTAGTCATCTGGCAGATCGCAGGCAATGTGCTCCATATCTTTAACGATAATGGTACGCTTACATATCTCGCGTTTATAGCGGTCATGAACCATTTCGGCGATGGCCTCAATATTTTCAGGGGGTGTTGCAAAAGGCAGATCGCAACCTGGAGCCAGGATAAATCCGGCACCGCCGGCAACATCAATACAGCGGATGGCATCCAGACGGGCATCATCCGGTTCGCCAAAGAGCAGGACCACGGTCAATTTCAGGTTGCCGCCGAAGCTCTTACCGCTAGTACGTGAAACATCGCGCAGTGAGCCGAGCGAGATATTCTCATCAATCGACATATTATCGCATGATGTCTTTGTCATCTCAACTATATTGCGGGTAGCATCGCCGCAGACGAAGAGCGACGAGAAGGCCCCCTCTTCGCGAATGTCATCGAAAATCAGATTCAGGTATGGTGCCACAAACTCGGCAAAGTGCTCGGATGATATCTGACTGGTCATAGGATCGACCACCGCCACCACATCGGCACCGGCCTCAATATAGGTCTTGGACATCTGGGAACCAACCGACGCACAGTAGCTGACAACCGCCTTAACGTAATCAGGGTGGTCAAACATCTGCATAAACAGATCCTGTCCCATCAGATGCATCGCCAAAGTAAAGGGGCCGCAGATCAAGCCGTAGATCCCGGTTTTATCGCCAATCTGATCCTTGAGTCTACGAGTCAGATCAAAAGCGAGCGGAAGCCTTCCGGCTGAGAGATCAAAAGCGGGCAGCTTCCCAAGAGAACCGCCGCCCTCAAGAGGATGGGATGAGACCGATGGCGGATTTTCATCCGACCAGATCAGCTCACATCCGAGCACCTCTGCCTCCAGTTGCAGATCAAATATTACGGGAATTGCATCGGCCTGATAGCGCTCGGCAGCAGTGATCATGCCCTTGAACATCAGCTCAACTGATCTCAGGTAGTCGCTGGCCCTCTCTCCAATCAGGTACGCACCATGAACACCGACAAATGGGAGCCATGCGGGACGCGGAGTAAGTTCATTTTTCAGGGCTTTAAATAATATTTCTTTTCCGGTCATATATGTGTTCCCTTGTGCACTTTGTGGTTTCATCAGAATTTGGTTGCGTACAAAGCCAGCACTAGGGACTTAGTGGACATCTTGGACAAAAACAAGAGGGCACAGCGAACTGTGCCCCAACTCCACATACTGTGCCTATCACTCTTTAACGCGGGTTCAGCTTCCGATCAGGCTCAAGGCCAGTTCTGCAGCAGCAGCGGCATCTTCGGAGTAGCCATCGGCACCGATTGTATCGCAGTAGCTCTGTGTTACCGGGGCACCGCCGATCATAATCTTGGCGGTAATACCTTCACCTCGAATTACATCAACTGCGGTCTTCATACTGGGCATAGTGGTTGTCAGCAGGGCCGACAAGCCAACGATTTGGGCGTTGTGTTCTTTGGCCAGCTCCACAAATTTCGCCGGGGATACATCCACACCGGCATCGATAACCTTGAAACCGGCTCCTTCAAGCATCATAATCACAAGGTTTTTACCAATATCATGCAGGTCGCCTTTAACTGTACCGACAATTGCAGTACCAACAGCTTCAACACCGGCTTCAATCAGGTGCGGCTTCAAGATTGCGGTTCCGGCTTTCATAGCGCGGGCGGCAACCAGCACCTCAGGCACAAAGACCTCGTTGGCCTTAAAGCGCTTTCCGACTTCGTTCATAGCTAAAAGCAATCCTTGATTAAGAATTTCTTCAGCGGGTGCACCCTCAGCCAGAAATTCATTTACCAGCTTGGTTACTTCCGGGACCTTGCCACTCTTCATTGCTACTCTCAACAGATCAAAATCAGCCATTATTTTCTCCTTAGTAATTTTCCTAAAATTTCTCGTTCGTACATAGTACTCTTTTTAGATGATTGACTTCAAGTGCAAATTTTCGAGGAATTATTCATATTCACTGTTTCAACGGAGCATCATCGCACTCCAGATCTCCCAATGCATACTGAATACCGCCCAGCATAAATTCAAGTAAGGCGGGCTGGTCGAAGCTGGAGGGGTTATGCGAGGGAGAACAGTAAAAGACGCGGCCTTTGCCTTGTCGTCTGATCCATGCGGTGTAACGTTTAATACGCTTAATTTCTGGAGCCCTTTTATGCTTAATTGAGCTGGTGTCCATCTCCAGCAGCGGTTTAAAGTTCATATTTTCATAAGCGCGATTAAACATGTAGGGTTCATCAAAATGCACAAATGGCTTGCCTTTAAAACATTTCAGAAGCGGATGGGTCGGATCAACAGGAACAAGAGTGATCTCCTGCTGATGTGGATGAAAATCGAAGCTACCACCAAGTAAAGCACTAAAATCATCATTGTAGTTGAAATTAGCGATAGCTCCATGCAGGGCAATCAAACCACCTCCATTTTCAACATAGCTCATCAGCGAGTTGAAAAGGGCCTTGGCTTTGGCCTCACGTTCAGCCAACGGCAGTGCTTTGTATTTGGCTCCATATTTATCAACCAGATTAATCAGAACATCCCTGAAAATATCGCGTTCTTTCCGAGCCGGGCAGTTGTTATTCAAGACAACCGCATCATATTTTTTTATATTTTCGGGGGCAAATTTCTCAATATCATTGCTCTCAACAACTTTCCAAGCCCCGGTTTTTTTGCCAAGGGTCTTTACTACAGCCGCGGTTTTAGGGGTCACCGCATGGTTATATCCGGTGAAAAGCGAGAAAACCAGGAGGATACGTGCCTTTTTGGGTTTGGCAAGTGCTTTGGCTGGTGCAAGTTTCTGGAGCTTTGCAGTCCACTCAGGTGTTATCTCAAAAACCTCTTTTGCTGCCTGGGTGTTCAGTGTGCATGCCAGAACCAGGGTAGCTGCGGTTAAGATTTGTTTTTTATTTTTCATTTTTTTCCTTTTTTTTAAAGGGCAGATATAAAGCCTGCCCCCTTGTTATCAAAATGGCTTTCAGTATGCGTGGCGGGGTCATGGCCCCGCCCTTGTTTTACATCAACTAGGGATTATTCATTCATCACTCATAATTCATCACTCATAATTATCTTGCCGCCTCCTGGATGAAAGCATTTAAATTTTCTGTGGGTACAGCTGGTGGCAAGCCGCCACCGCAGGAGAATATCACGCGGGTGAAATCGTTGTTCAGGCGCGCTTTCATATCAGCCACACTTTTACGGACATCCTCCGGAGTTGCCTGAGCGAGCACATCACGCGGAGGAATGTTGCCGAGCAGGGCAACCTTATCACCCACCAGATCACGCATCTCATCGATGGGATGATCGAAACCGAAATTAAACAGGTTGATTCCGGCATCAGCCAGCTGCGCAGCGCAGCTCAATCCATTGGCATCATTGTGAAAGAAACGCACATCGCTATCAATCGCGCTACAGGCTCGTTTCAAATAAGGCATTGCATAGGTTTTGACATCATCCGGTCCAAGGAACCCGACGATGTCGTCCAGCAAAAATACTCCGCGGATAGATGGTATAGCAGCGGCTTGCAGCTTGATCCAATCCTCGAGGAACCCGGTAATAACATTCAGCATGGCGTGGGTGCCCTCGGGATCAAACTGCATCGCCATCAGGAATTCGGTAGTTCCCATCAGGAATGAGGCGATATTCAGAGGACCGCGTGCCACGGCAAAGCGGATGGCATGGCCCTCAGCCTCGATAGCCGGTTGCGCCATCTGTAGTCTGCGCAGAGTAAAGGGCAGTAGACCGGCGCTCGTGACATCAGGTTTCTGCAGCACAAGTGCTTTGTCGCTCTGTCTGCTGATTGGTTCGGCGAAGGGCAGGTCATGTTCATGCCAGATCAACTTTGAACCAAAGGCGGACGGCTCGGTGCACATGCCGTACTCAGACCAGAAACCGGGCATAAAGGCGGCATTCGGAAAGGCATTTATGGCGGCCATGTTGGTCTCGAACCAGACCTTGTCCGAGCTGTAGTAATCCAGGATCGAAGCTTTGCCGGTCCACTCCGGCAGCCAGGGGCTGTCGGCAATGAAGCCGCACATGGGCTTATCGAGTTTTTCGCCGTTAATGACAGCGAGTAGTTGTTCCCAATGTTGATGAGTCATATGATTAAAGGTTAAAAGGTTAAAAGGTTAAAGAGGTTGAAAAGGTTGAAAAGGTTAAAGGTTTAAGGGGTTAAAAAGGTTGAAGAGGTTAAAGGAGGCGCGAAAGGTTCAGGGATTAAAAGGGTTCAAGGTTAAAAGGGGTTGAACCATTTCAACAGTTTCAACCACTTCAACTCCTTCAACCATTTCAACTCCTTCAACCATTTCAACTCCCTCAACCATTTCAACTCCTTCAACCACTTCAACCTCTTCAACCTCTATCATTTCATTCACGCTTTTTTGCTGAGGCGTTCAAAGGCGCGGCGGGTACCATATGGGGCGCGTTCCTGACGGGCCAGCATTTTATTGGCCTGATCGTCATTAACGAACTTTTCTGTCTTATAATCCCACTCCAGCTTACGGCCAAGCTTCATGCCGATATGCGCCAACAGACATGCGCTGCAGGAGCGGTGGGCTGTTTCAGCAGGAACCAGCGACTCTTTGCGTGAACGAATGCAGTCGATCCAATTCTGATGATGGCTACCAATATGCTTATAAAGGTGAACACCATTCTCAGGAATCTCAAACTTCAAGATCGCGGGATCGCTGGCATCGATTTTATTCAGTTTGCGTCCCGGTGAAACAGGATCAGATGCTGTCATCTTGGCACCACCGCGGCTGACAAATATCCAGCGACCATCTTCACCGATGAAGCGCACACCATTGGGGAACTTGTTCCAGATCCGCATGGTGGTACCATTAGCATAGGTCAGGGTAATATCATAATCGCCATGCACATTCCAAAGTCCTTTGGTATGAAATTCGCCTTTACCCTCAATAAACTTCGGACCTTGGCGTTCCCAACCCATAGCCCAGTGGGCAATATCCAGATGATGCGAACCCCAACCGGTGATCATACCTCCACCGAACTGCTCGCAACGCAGCCAGCCGGGACGACCTCTGATCCCCTTTGGATTATGAACACGGTCCTCGGTGTAATATACATCCGGGGTGGAGCCCAGCCACATCTTATAATCAAGAGCCTCGGGCACCGGCATCTCATCTATTCTACCGCCGGCGGGATCGCCGGGCAGGCCGATCTCAATGTGCTTGATCTTGCCGATGGCTCCATTACGCACCAGCTCACAGGCACGATGAAACTGAGAGGTAGAGCGCTGCTGGGAACCAAGCAGGAAAACGCCCTTGTTCTTTGTCAGAGCATCGCTGAAGAAACGGCCCTCGGAGATAGTCAAAGAGGCGGGCTTCTGCATATAAACATCTTTGCCGGCAAAAGAAGCTTCAACCGCAGGCTGGCTATGCCAGTGGTCGGGGGTTGAGATAGCGACCGCGTCAATATCCTTGCGGGCGATAATCTCTTTATAATCCTGATAGCCCTTTACATCCACAGATGTATTCTGTTTGGTATAGTAATTGTTAATATACTCTTTGCCGATCGCAATGCGAACCTTATCAAGATCGGCAACTGCCACATACTTAACACCCTTACACTTAATAATGCCGGGGACATCCATGCCCCTGCCAATCCGGCCAAAACCGATCTGCCCGACCTGAATGGTGTTACTCGGAGCATCGGCCCCCAAAACCGATGCAGGAATAATAGTTGGGAAACCAATTGCGGCGGCGGCTGTTGCTGTGGCACCCATAAACTTACGACGTGATATCATTTTGCTTCTCCCTTTTAACTGTTTTATTAAAAAATATTTCTTATTATAATACATCTGAATAAAAAAGTATATTGCAATTTATCCTCAATCGAGTGCACAATGTGGTTATTTGCAGAGTCCGCACAGATCACATACGATATAAGTAGAGGTTCAAATGGTTAAAGGGGTTCAAATGGTTAAAGGGGTTCAAATGGTTAAAGGGGTTCAAATGGTTAAAGGGGTTCAAATGGTTAAAGGGGTTCAAATGGTTAAAGAGGTTCAAATAGTTGAAAGAGTTGAAATGGTTCACCCCCCCCTAACCCCTTCAACTCCCTAACCTCCCTTCAACCCCTTCAACCCCTTCAACCTCTTTAACCTTCAACCTTTCAACCTTCACCCTTCACCCTTCAACCTTTCAACCTTCAACCCCTTCAACCTCTTTAACCTTGAACCCCTTTAAAAATGTCTATCTCAACCACACAACTTAGCGAGCCCTGCAAAAAGGAGTTGCTGCGCATCATCAGCTATGTCACTGACCAGGAGTTGAACATCCTGCTCAACACAGAACCCTCCTTCAGCGCGGGTGGATTCCGCTCAAAGAAACCGGCAATCCTGCGCAAGCGGCTGGAGCAGATTGCTCTCAGCGGAACTCTTATTTCGAGGCAGATCCGCTCCGTGCTGGCTGCTCACTCGCGTGCTGATTCATTGATCCGCTACATCTCAACCGCAACTCTACCGGGTTTATCCTCGGTCTTGGCGGCCCTGCTTGGCGACCATGTTTTAATTGTAGCCGCTCTGCTGGATGCACGCCCGGAGGTCCGCGAAAAAGCAGATGGCTGGCTGGAACGCTCGCCTCACTTCAAAGAGCTGACTCAGGAGTTTGCTGCCACTGAGCTGGCCGATCGCTTCGTCGACATCACCGAGCTGATTGGCGCGGAGGTCAACGATACTCAGGTGGTCACCAAGGAGAGCTGGAGTGAGCAGAAAGAGCGGCTTGACCAACGCATCAAGACCCTACAAACCGAGAACCGCCGCCTTAAGGGGGTAGACGACAAAAACAGCCGCACCAACACCCTCCTTAAAAAGGAGCAGGAGCTGAGTGCCGGGCTGGAGGCCAAGCTAAAAGAAATTGAGCGTAAACTGCGTTCAACCCGCAAAGAGCTGGAAGCCGTTAAAGCTGAGCTCCAACGCGAGACCAGCCGACGAGAGGATCGTCTCCAGGCCTCGCTTGACATCAGCCTTTCACAGGAGTTTCATGGCTGGCTGGCAGAGGCCAACGCAGTTGAGATTGAGGCCCAAAACACCACCCCGGCCAAAGATGCCATTGAATTTGCCGAGCAGGCCCTCAAAAAACAGGCTCAGGTTGATCGACACAGCAAAAACCGATTAATGCTTGGGGATCGTCTGCAGCAGCTGATGCAGTTGCAGACCCGGGTCAGCGCAACCTTGAATAATGCCATCCATCAGAGCCCGGATCTCAAACAAGCCGAGCTGCATTTGGAAGATGAGATCGCACATATTCAGAGCCTGCTAACCCCTGAACATACGCTCTCACCAGTTGAAAACGTTTTGATCAATAAAATTCATGCCGCCACCGATGAGGCACTGCCAAAAATCCACGCATTGCCCAAGCAACTAAAAGAGCTCAACCTGATTAACTCAGCCGCCCTGAAAAACATCGAAGCGGAGTTCAACAAACGCCTGGATGCAATTGAGGCACTCGGGGTTCCGGAAGACACGGAGATGACAGAACGCCAGGATGCAGTTGCACAACTGGGACGCGCACTTGCCGGAAAACAGTCTGCAATCCTGCTGTTGGATGGACACAACGTGCTCTTCGGCCTGCAGGCCCGCTACATGCCGCCACGCGGCAAAGCGGTGCCCGACGCAAAAAAACGCCAGAATCTAATTGATGATCTGATCCGCATTGCCCAGCCCAACCCGGCCTTGCGCACCATCCTGCTCTTCGATGGACACACCCGCAGCGACTCCGACCCCGCGCCCAATGTGCGCGTCACCTACTCCGGCGGTGAAGGCGAACACCGCGCCGACCGGGTGATCATCGACCAGATCCGCTTCTTAAAAACCGCATACCCCGAATCAACCGTCCTGCTTGTCAGCAACGACAACGGCCTCTGCAAAGATGCCCGCCGTCTCGGAGCCCAGGATCTCTCGGTGCTCGACTTCGGTGGGTTTCTATAAAACTAACGCAGCAGCACCGCAACCAAACGTAACTCTTGTGAGATGCGATACCTTTTCTCTCTCTTTGATTAGTTGTGTGAAAGCCATCACTGCGTTAGACAACAACGCTTCGCGTTGCATAGAAGAGGTGGAGAAGTTTTAAAGTGAAGTGATCGCGCCGCTGGCGCGTTAATCTGTAGTAACTGCTCTGTGAGCGGTATGTGCCGTGGCACGGCAGGGGTGAAAATGGAGCCACAGTTGCGGCGCAACTGGGCTACAGAAGAGGTATGTGCCCGGCGGGATGTAATGTAGCCCGCTCGCGCCGCGAGCGAGGCCTGCTAATGGATCAAGTGTGTTTGTTACGCACTAGTTGCAGCTGGGTCAGCAAGTATTGTTGTTATGCATATCCTGATTTGGACAAACAAGAGTGGCTAAGTTAGTCGGTTAATAGTCGTCACCCTTAAACGAAACACTTAACCGACAAAGGAAGAAAACGCCGGAAGCGCACAGGCAAGTTCCCAGGTATTCATCCCTCCTCCGCGAGGAAAAAACACGCAGCAACCAGCCGTCGTACCGCAAAGCGGTACTATGTCGGTCAAGAAGAGACGCAACGTAGCCAGTTCAGCAATCATAACTCAGCAATCATCCTTTCCAAAAAAAGACCGCCGACAGTCGGATGGAACCGAGTGCCGGCGGCAGGTTTTAAGCTAATGCGCTTGAAGCGCATAGCTGCGTGTTATTTCAGAATGATCATGGTGCCGCCCGGGAGAGGCGCAATACCGATCACTTCATCATACGTGGCGGCGACGCGGATTTCGTCCGCCTGGTCCAATGAGCTTCTCATCCAAACGCCGAGATAAGCGAATGAAGACTGGTCGATAATGATCGTCGATGAATAGCTGGGGGTTTCCGGCAAGGCGAGATCGGTTCCCGGGAGATAGACCTCCATGAGGTCATTCGCCCCGGCGTCGGCACCCCAAGTGCACTTCAACACGACAAAGGTGGGGCTGAGCATGGACAGGTTGTCCTTGACATGGGCAGCGTTCTGATTCGAGGGGGTGCCGTCCAGGGCATACACAAAACGGAGGTCACTGCCGTTCTGCAGCCATATCCCGACTATATTGGCCCCCGTCGGAACAGAGGTGAAATTCGCACCGATATCCCCCGTGACACTTGAGAAACCGATAAATGAATAATTGTTCGCACTTGTTCCGGGCTGTATCAAGACACTGAACCAGAGCTCAGAACCGTGGTCCAGCAGCGCGCTGCTGAGCGGAGGGGATAAGGGCACCCAGTTCTCGCAATAACCGTTCGCCCCTGTGTATCTGTTACCGGAAGCGGGCAGAGTGCCGTAGACCAACGAGCCGCCTGCAACTTGCCCCGCAGGAGTGCCATTTTCAGTCCAAGTACCCAGTCCGGTACCACCTGCCTGACCGGCAAGCGCCCCCCTCGCCATATCAAACGGCTCATAGATTGGCGGATCCGTCGGGCGGACCTTCACGGTGATCGTGGTATCGTCCGACACCGGCCCCGTCAGCGTGTTACCGAACAGGTCATCGAACGACGCCGAGGCCTTGGCCCGCAGAATAGCGGTGCCCGGGCCACTGAATGAGGTCAGCACCTCGATCACGTTTATGTCAGTCTGCGTCACACTTTGTACGCTCATCGGGGCCGTGCCCGCGTTGTCAAAGTCGCTGGTACCCACGGATGATGTAACGATCTCATCGAAGGTGAGGGTGTAGATAAGGGGTGCACCACCGTAGTAGTGGATGCCATTAGCGGAAAAATCCGTGATGGTCAGAACCGGCGGGGAGGAGTCGGCCGGGTCACTCGCGACCGTCAACACGCCGTCACCCGTGATCCAGGCCCACTCGAAATCCACGCCGGAGGGATTGCCCACGCGGCCATGCGTTGCGGCCGGATACTGAAAACCGTCGACGATCAGCGCGCCGATCGTTTCGTCCGAACCAAGAACGAGCTTGTCACCGTCTCTTGCCTGACCGTTCAGGGTGAGGGTCGCAGTGTCGCCGATGGTGTCCCCGAGTCCACTGGGGACGACAAGACGGACCGCATCGTTGAGGGTGACGTTGCCCGACCCGAAGGCATCGTTGACACCCGGCTCCACTCCGTTCGGCAGATTGGAGGAGATGATGTCCACACAGTTGCCGACGAACCCGCCGGACCACAAGGTGTTGGTGCCGTCGATGTGCAGGGTGTTGCCGCGCCTCATCGAGTAGGTGAATTGTCCGGTGCCACTCAGCGAGCCGGTGAGGTAGCGTTGCTCGTTGTCGGTGCCGTTGCCGGAGTTGAAAATGCTCGCATTCCCGCCAAAGGCAATGTCGTTGGCGATGTCGATGTTGTCCGGTGAATTATGGTACAATGTAAGTTGCGAACCGGCGTTCATCGTGATCGTGCCGCCGCCAAGCGCGTTGAGGTTGCCGGCGCCGTCATAAAGATCAAGCAACGCACCGCTGAATAATGTCAGATCGCCCGTGTAAACCGGCGTCGACGCGCTGTTTGCAACGGCAGTCTTGTCCGCCACGATCACCGCATCCAACGCACTTATAGGAACGCCATTGTCCCAGTTAGCGGCGTTGTTCCAATCAGTATCTCCCCCCGTTTGATTATAAGTGGTCAATGAGGAAACACTGAAGCTCCAAGTCGTGGTGCCGCTGATGCCCGTGAAGGGCACATCACTATAGTTCTCCACAGCCCCGGCATCAATCAGGACAGCGAAATTATTGGCCCCTGCAAGCGCCACGCCCGTATCGATCGTCAGAACGTTGTCCACAATGGAAACCTGAGCTACATTGGTAATGGCAATAGTTGTCACATGTGTCGAATCGGTCAGGTTAGTGATCGTAATGTTGCCTGAACCCGCGACAATATTCTGGTCAAATTCCGCCACCAGATTGGCGTTCGGGGCCACGCCGGTCGCATTGTTCGTTGGAACTGTGTTGGTAATAACCGGTGCGCTAGTATTTTCCACCACTGTGGTGAAGCTCCAGGTGGTGTCATTCGTAATCCCGCCGAAGGTGTTGGGGGTGTCGGCCAGATCCTCAACTGCATTGGTGCTGATCCAAATGGCGTACTCGGTGTTGAAAGCTAGGTTATTTGTCGGGTCAATGGTCAGCATATCGCCGGAGACCGTTACCTGAGAGTCCATCAGGGTGATCACGACCTGCGAAGGTGCAGTCAGATTCTTTATCGTAACAGTGCCGTTCGTTACTAGGGCGATATCCTCGCTGAAGGTCGCCACAAGGTCGGCGCCTGGATAGACACCCGTGGCGTTGTTCGTGGGGCTCAGGCTGCCGATTTCCGGCGGGACTGCATCGGGACCGGAGAGGGCATCGAAATTGTCCAAGACTTGGGAGGCCGATAGGATCTGACTATCATAAACGCGGATCAGAGCGATCTGACCGTCAAAAGATACTCCATGTTGACCACCGCCGAGTCCTCCAGTATTCGCTTAGCCTCGCGTACCAAAGGCTAAACTATTTAATCAACATGATTAACCTTTTCCAACTCATATTACTGAGATTATCACACTAGGCTTCCCATAAAAAGCATTTTCTTAAAAAACAAAATTATACGTCAAATTGTAATATAAAGTGCGATAATTCTAAAGTTCTAAAGTTGGGTGGTGGGTAAAGAAGGTCTGAAGTTAGGTTCAAGGTTCAAGGGGGTTCAAGGGTTCAGTTTAAGGGGAGCTGAGGCGTTTACGCATCCATCTCATAGCGATGGACGTACTAGTTCTAATTGAATATCCAATAACCAACACGAAACTCCAAATACCCAAGGTAAGAGCCGCTTCTATTAGCGCAAAATCCGGTTGGATTAGTCAAATCTGCGCAGGCATGGCGCTGTTTACATGTAGCCCAGTTGCGCCGCAACTGTGGCTCGGGGTTGTAAGCACGAATGGGGCGCGGTTTCAAAGCGGACAACCTCATTTGCGCTCGGAGCCTCGCTCGCGGCGCGAGCGGGCTACATTCAGCAAATCCAACCGGATTTTGCGCTAATAGAGCCGCTTCGCTCCATGCCGAGCCAGTCTTCGTTTAAAGGCTACGCCCTGCCACGGATGGGGCTCAGCGTTCCCAGGGTTCAGCAATTCCCATCTCCCACCTCTGCGCCTTTGCGCCTTTGCGGGAAAAAACTATTATATTGTCTAAACCTGCCCGATATGCTTCAATCCATTTTAGCCACCCCTGATAACTTAAAACTCACCCTTACCCTCAAACCCCTCCCTACCCTCTCTAACTCCCTAACTCCTAAAATGCTATGAAAACTTTTGTAATCACAGACCGATCCCGCACCGAGAGTAAGACAGAGAAATTTCTGGACAGCTCAGTTGCAGTTAAATCACACTCGGGTCTGCACTCAACTGAGTGCAACCTGATTGAAAACCTCCCATCTCTGACAACATGCAAATCTCTGTTGATTGCCGGCAACCGCACCGGAGCGGCAGCCATGATTGCATCAACCCTGCACCCGGAGTGCGCGATCACCTGTCACGCCCAGGATATACACCATGCCTCAATCATCTACCGCAACCTGAATAACAACTCCCTGCCGGTCAGTTTTCTCTGTGATGACTATGTTAAGCTGGCCAACGGCTACTTTGAAACCGAACCGCAGCAGTTTACAGTAGCCTGCACAACCCAGATTCCCGACCGGCAATTTAACAACGCCCTTTTCATGGTCACCCCCTCAACCGTCACCGGCGAGCAGTGCCTAGATATGCTGGAAAACATCCACAAGGTTTTAAAGGTTGGTGGAAAATGCATCATTGCCTACGAGGGTGAGTCGCATACATTCAACAAAAATCTAAAAAGTGTCTTTGGCCAGGTGCATACAGTGCAACAGAACCGCAAAGGCTCGATCTTTATTGCGACAAAGAAAACGGAGCTAAAAAAACCGCGCAACTTTGCGGCCACTTTTGAAACATCCCTGCCCGACACCGGCAAAATTGAGCTGATTTCGCTGCCCGGCGTATTTTGTCACCGGCGAGCCGACAATGGCGGTCTGGCACTGGCCGAGGTTGCGGCACTGTTGCTGGAGAGCAAAATGCGCGTTCTGGACATGGGATGCGGCTGTGGAATTGTCGGAATTCTACTTTCACAAAAGCAGCCGGATATAGAGCTGAGCTTCATTGATTCAAGCGCCCGCGCTTTAGATGCCACCAACCGCAATATCAAGAGTCACTCGATGCCATCGACAGAGCTGATTCTATCAGACAACGGCACCAAAGAGATTGGTTACGACCTGTTTGCAGGCAACCCGCCCTACTACTCCGACTATCGCATTGCGGAGTGTTTTATTGAGCAGGCATACAACTCACTCAAAGTGGGCGGCACCGCTCTGATTGTGACCAAACAGTCAACTAAAGTGGGCGATCTTATCTACGAAAAGTTCGACAATGCCGAGATCACACCGCGCCGCGGCTACTCCGTGATCACAGCTGTAAAGGAAGGTTAGGGAGGTCGGCTTCGCCTCCAATAGTGAGATGTGAGAGGTGAGAGGTGGAATCCCGCGTCAACCTAAGCGTTATTTCCGGAGAAATCTCCGGAAATAAAGCCATCTCTTATCACACGCCAAAGATCTCATTGTAACGAGATGCCCAGTAGCTTAGAAACAGATCTGTACCAGCGCGTTCCAGCCCCATCAGCGACTCACGCACCATCGCATTTAAATTGCCCCAGCCGCGCTCAGCGGTGGCAATCAACATGCTATATTCACCGCTCACATTATAAGCGGCCACCGGCAGGTCGGTGCACTCCCGCAACTTTGACAGAACGTCCATATAGAAGAGCGCAGGTTTAACCATCAGAATATCGGCACCCTCATCCTCATCCAGCTCCGATTCACGCAGAGCGGCCCGCAGATTGGAGTAGGAGGCCTGGTAACCCTTGCGATCACCGGTGGAAGGCGATGAGTTCTCGGCATCACGGAATGGTCCGTACATAGCGGATGCAAACTTAGTTGAGTATGACATCAACAGCGTATCGTTCAGATCCTCATCCGAAAGTGCATCCCGGATAGCCATAACCTGGCCATCCATCATTGCACTGGGCGCCACCACATCAGCTCCGGCCCCGGCATGTGAGACGGCAACCCGCGCCAGCAACTCAATCGCGGCATCGTTGTCCACACTGCCATCCCGGTTCAACGGACCGCAGTGACCATGATCGGTATAGGCACAGAGGCAGACATCGCTCATCACTACCAGATGGGGAAAGGCACGTTTAATGGCAGGTATAGCCAGCTGCACCACTCCGCCGTCATCGAAGGCACCACTGCCGGCGGCATCCTTATCACCCTCGGTCTGGCCAAAGAGCATGACTCCACCAATGCCCTGTTTAACAACAGGTTCCAGTGCTTTCAGTAATTGATCAACCGAGTAGCGGAACTGACCTGGCATTGATTCAATCGGTTCACAGTGCTTATGCCCCTCAACCACGAAAACCGGCCAAACAAATTTAGAGGGCGGCGGCACCGCAATATCAAACATCTGGCGCAGCATCGGTGTCCTGCGCAATCTGCGTAATCTCACATCAGGAAATGACATAGTTTTCTCCTTTCAAAATAAAACCAACTTCTTGTCCTTTTTATGCAACGCGAAGCGTTGTTGTCTAAAGCTGCGGTGCTTAACACACAATGGGACAATGAATAAGTAAAGCTTTCGTACATCACAATAGCTCAGTTCCTCCTTTGTCCCGCAAGCGGGACTACGGCGGACAAGTTGGTTACGGCTGAAAGCAGCTTTAGTCAGGGATGAACAATATCTGTCCCGCACGAATTGATGAGGGATTTTTAATATTGTTTGCTTTAATAATTTTACTGACAGTTGTGTTATAGCCACGGGCAATTTCGGTCAGGGTCTGTCCGCGTTCGACCTTGTGTTCATAACCTGATCCGGTATTGGAAGTGTTCCTGCTGGTGTTGCTGGCCGAGGCGGCCGAGGCGGCCTGAGCCTGCTGCTGGGCGGACTGAATGGCCTGCTTCTGCTGGGCGGCAATCTTTTCAATTTTAGTGGCCAGATCCTGAGTGATCTGTGCCCGCAGCTGCTCCCGTTCGGTGCGCACAGCTGCCAGTTCCTGACGCAGAGCCGCCATATCCTGCTGTGACTCACGACCGGATGACCCCAGTTTTGTCTCTATCCCCCTCAATCGATTGTCAATTTGGAGCTGGTTGCGATTAAGGGCATCAATTTGTTCCGAGAGCCTCTGACACTCAACATTGGTCATCTCTGAGCTGGTCTTGATTTTGGCCAACTCGCTTTTATTACGTTCCAGGCCTCTCTGGTCAAAGATAGATCCTTCAAACAGCGGCGAAGAACAACCGGATACTAACAGACAGGCCAAGGCTGCCATCCCTGAATTAATCAATCTCATATCATCTCCTAAAGTTGCTTTTAGCCGCAACCAAACTAAGTTCTTGTGAAGTACGAAACCATTTCCTCTAAACGTCCGGTTGTGTATTAAACGCCGCAGCTTTAGAAAAAAACGCTACGCGTTTTGAAGATTATTCATAAAAAGAAAAATGCCTTCATTCTTTCGTGATTTTCGTGTTTTTTGTGGTTAAGAAAAACGTGCATAAAAAATTGGTTGCGGCTATGCCGCGCTACACACTGGGCAGCAGATAAAAGGTCAACCAGAATATCACGAGCACCACCATCCAGACCATAAACCTGCGTTTGCGATACTCAACCAGATCATCAAAGGTGGTTCTTTTCAACTGGCGCATCCCGCCGGCAGCAATATAATGGAAGAGTCTGTTGCGATATTTTGTGACTCTACGCCGTCTGCGCTTTAGGAAGAAAACGCTGTTCACAGTTCCGCTGACCAGATCAACACTGCGATCAACATCCAGTCTCCAGGAAACTTTGTTCCGGTAGGTGTCGCCTCCGACAAAGACATTTGACGCACTGGTCTTTGAAAATCTTTTTTTGATTGTATAAGCCATAAAAAATCCCGATGCTGCAGGGTATATATGTAGGTCCCGATTGCATCGGGACTGTCCGGTTTCAAACCGGACCTACTTTTTGAACAAAACTTAAACACCTTTTTGCAAAACGCGTAGCGTTTTTTTCTAAAGCTGCGGCATTTAACACACAACCAGACATTTAGATAAAATGGTTTCGTACATCACAAAAACTCAGTTTGGTTGCGGCTGAAAGCAGCTTTAGGGAATTAAAATTATCTGACCAGCTCTAACTCTGCCATCAGGATCGATCTGTGAGCGGTTGGCATTTCTGATTTTTTTCCATTGCACCGGATCACCGTAAAAGCGGGTTGAAATTCTCATCAGCGTATCACCCGGCTGGACAACATAGGTGCGCTTTTCGTTTGCAGATTCATCAGTTTTACTGTTATCAGGAGTCTTAAAAAGCGAGAATTCGGAGAGATCACTCCCCTTGGCCGTTTCACGGGCCTCCCTGTCGGATTCGTCTTTTCTGCGTTTATTCTCTTCGCCTGTCAGGCGGTTCTGCACCTTATCCAGGACGGACTTTACCGAGGGCACATCAACTACGGACCTATCAACAGTATCCGAAGGTCGGCTGCTCTTCAGATCAGTCGCCTCTCTGCGCAGGGCATCCAGCTCGCTTTTGCTGAAACCAGTTGAGCCGCCGTCATCCGGCTCGCGGGCATCCTTGGTGCGCTCCGAGAGCGAACGCTCAGGAGCATCTACAGTGCTGGTAACCCGCATTTTATTAACAATCTTACGCAAACTTTCATTCTCGGCGGCAAGCCTCTTAACCATAGCGTTATTTTTATCAATCTGGGTGTTAAGAGTAGCCTTCTCACCTTCAAGGCGGGCAATAATTCCATTCAGGCGTGCTGCCTCTTTAAGCATATGAGCCTGCGATAAAGCCGGGGATGTATCACCCACGCTCTTTAATATCTTCGGTGCCAGCAAATGTTCAGAGATCTTAATCCGTTGTTGAGCCAGCTCGACCTTCTCAGATTTCGGCTGAAGTTCTATATAGCGGTTGTAGTGATAAATTGCACCTATATAATCCTCTGAGTGATCCTGTAGCAGCGTTGCCAGCATAAAGTGGGCTGAATACGCCCGTGGCTCATCAATCATCACCTGCTTATACAGCTTAATGGCTCCATCGACATCACCGCCCTTCTCAGCGGTGATCGCCTGGCTGAAAAGGGCGTTACCACGCTCTTTCATCTCATAACCGGATATTCCTTTCTTACCGCAACCTGCGCCAAGAACCAGAAATAACAAGCCCATACACATTAAATTTTTTATCATCGCTTTCATCCTTTAAGCCAACTATATAAAATTGCCTCATTTTTAGATTGGTTTCTCTGCAAACCTCATTTATCATAGTACAACAAATTCAAGGTGGATAAAAGAGCTCTTCTCTTTATTCTGGATAAATAAATTTGTACTTATGAGAGAAAGAACGCTTTTTTGAAAGCAGATAAAAAGAAAATTAATCACATTCTGTGGAAGTCAGCCAAACAAACCCTTGGTCCAAAGGGGCGTTTGAGTGTCATTATGCCCGCTTATACCCTGGAAAAGGTGATTGAACGTAATATCGAGAGGGTTCACTCGCTTCTCAGCGGCAATATCCCTTTTGAAATTCTGCCGGTCGACGACGGCAGCCACGATGGCACCGCCGATGCTATCAGGCGAGCCGCAAAAAAACACCCTGATGAGGTACATCCGGTCTTTGTTAAGATTAATAAAGGCAAAGGGAATGCCCTCAAAAGGGGTTTTGATGCCTCCTGTGGCTCCCATATTCTACTGCTGGATGGAGATCTTGACCTCTCACCCGAACGAATTTCAACCTTTTTTGATATTATGGAGCAAGAGAGCGCCGCCATTGTGATTGGTTCCAAACGCCATCCCCAGTCACAGATCGACTACCCCTGGCACAGGCGACTCTCATCTGCAGTCTATTACTCACTCGTCTATCTGCTGATCGGGCTGCCGGTCTCCGACACCCAGACCGGCATGAAACTCTTCTCCCGCGAATCGCTCAAATGGTCGTTTGATCGTATGCTGGTCAAGGCCTTCGCCTTCGACCTGGAGGTCCTGTCAATCGCCCATTCCAAAGGATTCAAAGTGGCTGAGGCCCCCATTCTGCTGCAATTCGGCCAGAAAATGGGATGTCTCTCATGGAAAAACATCAAGCAGGTCATGATCGATACCCTGGCAATCTTTTACCGTACCCGCATTTTGAAGTACTACCGCAGCGTGGAGGTTCCTCCGGCATTTGAAAAGCCCCCCTTTATTTCGGTGATCATCACCTGCCCCGCACCATCGACATATTTAACTGAGTGCCTGAATGCCCTCACAAAACAGACATATACCAATTTCGAGGTGATTGTCCTGCCAGACGAAGCGGCAAAGATCAAATCCAAGCTCGATCTGAAAATCATTCCAACCGGAAAAATACGTCTGGCCGAAAAGCGCAATATCGGCATAGAGGCTGCCAGAGGCGAGGTTGTCGCATTCCTTGATAATGATGCCTATCCTGTTCCAAACTGGCTTAAATACGCAATCAAATACTTTGCCGACCCCGGTGTCGGAGGTGTCGGTGGTCCCGGAGAAACGCCGCCCGGCGACCCATTCATGGCTCAGGCCGGTGGCCGGGTCTACGCCTGCCCGCTTGTTTCCGGCAACTTCCGCTACCGCTATGTCGGTGACCGTGTACGATCCAATGTGGATGACTACCCAAGCTGTAATCTCTTTGTGCGCACCGATCTTCTCAAAAAAATCGGTGGTTACCGCACCGATTTCTGGCCGGGAGAAGATACGATTCTATGCTCAGAGATAGTGATTAAAGAAAAAATGCGAATTGTCTATGACCCATGGGTGGTGGTCTATCACCACCGGCGATCGCTGTTTACCGCTCATTTGCGGCAGATTGGACGCTATGCTCTGCACCGTGGCTATTTCGCCAAGCGCTTCCCGGCAACATCTTTCCGACTCAGCTATCTTATCCCATCTATATTTGTGACAGGTCTGGTAGTCGGACTCCCCCTCTGCCTGGTGCATCCCCTGCTCAAATGGTTCTATTCAGGTGCTGTCACACTCTACCTTATAATCACTTTCATCGCATCGTTCTCAATGCGTCCATCACTGTGGATTGTTACGTGGCTGGGGGTAATAGCTACCCACATTGTTTACGGCGTTCGTTTTCTGACCGGAATTCTCTCAAAAAGGATGTCATGCGAGGTGGCTCAGTTCGACCACCCATCGGAGAAGGGTTAGTTAAGAAGTGCGAGAGTGCGAGAGTTAGAAGAAAGTATTTTTGAAATCTGATTCAGCGTTTCGTCCACCGTGTAACGGCGGACATACTGAGTAGCACAGTATATCCTCCGTTACACGGTGGATTATCGTTCAAGAAGTAGGTCCGGTTTCTAACCGGACAATCCCGATGGAATCGGGATCTACAGGTTTATATGTTTGTTTTAGTGGAAAATGCGAAATAACCAGCACCGTCAAAGCGAGGTCATGGACCTCGCCTACAGTATTTACAGTCATTCAAAGCCTTTTATTGTAGCCGAGTTCCTTGAGCTCGAACGCACTACCCACAAAAGTTCTTCGAATAACCGAGAATAACAACATAAAAAGGGGAAATTAAAATTGAAAAGATCCGACCAGATAATTCATAATTCAGGATTCAGCTGTGTTTCTTTAACAGTTCAGCAATCCACATTAACGGCGCAAGTCTATAAACGCTTAAACATCACGCTGCGTCATGCCATCTGCGCCATGCTGTTTGCTCTTAGCTTCTACGCGAATATCAGCTTTGCAAAATCAGAGCCCATACCGGGCAGCGTGACTCTATCGTCGCTCTCCAAACTCATAAACAAAACCAAACCGGTTCATCCAGCTCTATTCGGCAGAGCCGCCGATTTCAAAAGAGCCCGCAATCAAACCGCAAAAACCGATGCCGGTCAGGCCGTTCTGAATCGACTCATCCGTGACAGCAACGACATCCTTAAGGAGAAAACATCCACCCGCAAAATCCGTGGACGGCGGTTGCTCTCTGTCTGCCGTACCGTCCTCTACCGCGTCACCACCCTCTCCATGTCCTTCCGGATGACCGGCAACAAAGCGTACCTCAATCGCTGCGAAGCCGAGATGCTGGCTGCCTCCGCATTCAAAGACTGGAACCCATCCCACTTCCTTGATGTCGCGGAGATGACTCTGGCTCTCTCAATCGGCTACGACTGGCTTTACCACGACCTATCACCGGAAACACGCGCTTCGATCTGCAATGCAATCCTAGAGAAGGGTTTGCAGAGCTCACTGAAAACGACCGGATGGGTGCGGGCAAGCAACAACTGGGGACAGGTCTGCCACGCCGGCATGATAGCAGGTTCGCTGGTAACCATGGAAAAGAACCCCGATATTTCGACCAGAATTATCCAGCGTGCCATCCATAATCTACCCCGTCCAATGCACGCCTTCAACCCGAAAGGGGCCTATCCCGAGGGTCCCGGATACTGGACATACGGAACCACCTTCAACGTGCTGGCCATTGATATGCTTTTCGGATACCTTGGCACCGACTTCAACCTCAGTAAACAACCTGGATTCGCGGAAACCATAAACTACCTGGACATCGTCACCGGCCCATCCGGTCTAACATTCAACTATGCCGACGGTGGCTACAGGCGTATCACCAGCTGCGCCATGTGGTGGCTGGCCAAACACTACAAGCATCCGGATGCTCTGGTATATTTCGAACAGGAAGCCCTGCTTAAATACTGTAATGACAAATCATTAAAACGCCCTAAATTGCGCTTCTTTGCCCTGATGATGTTCTGGTTGCAGGAGATCCCGGCTAACAGCAAGAACTCAGCACCACTCAACTGGAGCTCCGACAGCCACGAGGTCATTACAGTCCACCGCACATCCTGGAATAACGACAAAGCTCTTTTTATTGGATTTAAAGGTGGCTCTCCGTCCGCCCCCCATGGTCACATGGATGCCGGCTCGTTTGTACTGGATTACGCCGGCATCCGTTGGGCCTGGGATCTCGGATCTCAAGGCTACCACGAAATAGAGGCACGCGGCATGAACCTCTGGAGCAACAAACAGAAGTCCGATCGCTGGGATATCTTTCGCCTCAACAACTTCAGCCACAACACCCTCGTGATTGATGAGCAACTCCAGTATGTCCAAGGTTGCGCCACACTGAAATCTTTCAAACAGGAGCCTGTCCCTGAAACCGTAATTGACCTGACCCCTGTCTATAAAGGACAGGTCTCAAAAATTATCCGCTCCGGAAAAGTGCTACCATCCGGTGAGGTTCAGATCATCGACAATCTGGAGGGTTTGCAACCGGGAGTCAAAGTCCGCTGGCAGATGATGACGCGTGCAATCACCGAACTGAACAGCTCCCCTGTGATTATACTCAAAGAGGGTGACCATACATTAAAGCTGACACTCAAACACAACTCAGCTGCACGCTGGCAGATCATCAATGCCGAAAAACCGCGCCATGAATGGGATGTGGAAAACAAATGCTTCAAGCTGATCGCTTTTGAAACCATCGCCCCCTCAAGTGGCTGTGTTGAGATTGAGGTGCTTATCACCCCCGATGAATGAACTGCGGAATCTTTACTTTTGACAAATACTCCCTCTTCTGCAATAATTAAATTGATGCAATAAAAGAAGCGTACTGAAGGACGCTTAGGCTGTTAGTATTTTAGGCTATAGGCTATTAGGTAAGATCGAGATGGAACGTTTGAAAAATTATCAAACGGCTTTTTTTAAAGAGGACTTATCTGATATCAAAACCTAAACACCTAACAGTCTAAACACCTGCATCCTACTTGTCAGGGCGTAGCCTTAGCGGATGGGATTCTTTTGATAATATAACCCAGACGAACAACATTTCTTTGTTTTGCCAAATTAAATAAAAAAAGCGGAGTTATAAAAAGAGGTTAAGCTTATGAAACGATTATATATAGTCTTTCTAGGGGCAATGCTAATGTCCCTGATGCCCCTGTTGCCTTTACACGCACAAGAGACAAAAACCACTCTTGAAGCACGTGATCTTCTCAAAGAACTAGTCGCCAAAAAGTGGGGACGGAAGAATACTGTTCTGCCCTCGGCAAAAGTCCTGGTTCAATATGAGAGCGATTTAGGAGAACGCTGGATCGTGGATTTTGAATCCGGCCATATTACCCTGGAGTGCCTGTGGTCAAAAGATACGCTCTTGAGCGACAAACGGGTTCAGGAAGATATGGCCTGCGCCATCAGCAATCTTTATATGTGTATTCCGGTTATGCCGTCGCTGATGATTCAGAGACAGCAGCAGGCGGGAGCGGTTATTGCCTGCAACGAACGCCATGAATCCGAAACCTACACGGTCCAGCAAGGCGACACGCTCTCAGAGATTGCGCAGCAAATGCGGGTGACAGTTGCATCGATAATGGCAGCCAACAACATTACGAACCCCGACCGTATCCGCATCAATCTGAAATTGAGCATACCTCCCTCACCACCGCATTTACACCTACCCGGTGGAGAGCATAAAACCGCAAGTGAATCGCTGCTGCACTGCCAGCTGACAGATCCTGTGAGCGGTGAACAAATAAACGCAAATAATGTCGGTGAGTTCGGCAAGCGGCTTGTACGCAGAAATGGAGTCCAGGGCGAACTGATCCGGGGAGATGACGGAAGGACGCGGCGGATATCACGCGTGCAGCTCAGGCTGACAAAAAATCATCTTCAGATTAGAGCCAGGAAGTACTATCCGCTTATCCTTGAAAATGCTAAACGTTTTAACCATGACCCAGCCCTGATTATGGCTATGGTTCATACAGAATCCGCCTTTAACCCGAGGGCCTCCTCGCATGCAAACGCATATGGACTGATGCAGCTTGTGCCGGAATCAGGTGCACGGGAGGCCTACCGCTGGTTGCACCGTAAAGATATCAAACCCTCCCCCGCCTACCTGATGCGCCCGCGCGAAAATCTGGAGCTGGGATCAGCCTACATGAAACTCCTGCAAGATCGCATATTTGCAAAGGTAACCAACCCCAGAAGCCGCCTCTACTGCGCGGTGGCCGCTTACAACGGAGGCGGCGGAAACGTCGGCCGCACCTTCAGCGGCAAAAAGTCCGTACAGGCATCGATCAGGCAGATCAACTCAAAGAGCCCTGAACAGGTCTTAGGCATCCTGAAAAAAAGTTCTCCACATAAGGAGACACGGGATTACATGAAGCGCGTCTTTCAACGCATCGCCATCTACCGTCAGCCTCAGTGGCAACCGTGAGCTGCGTAATTGCGTGTGATTCAATTTAGTTAATTCCTCTCTTGTATTAAACATAAATTCCTTTTATAATGTGGTCTTTGAATGGATTAAAACTGGATATTTGAAACAGGTAATTCTGCTTGTTTCTCACTTAAACGTTCGATATAAGATAAAGAAAGAGGCATGCCATGGGTGACACAGGAAAAAAAGACAAGGGAAAAAGAGAAAAACAAAAAAAAGCCAAACTATCACCAAAGGAAAAAAAGCAACAGAAAATAGAGAAGAAAAACAACGCATAGATCTATCGAATAATTTTCAGCAATAGATCAAGCAAGATCCTTAGTGTGCCAATTAATGCCACGCGAATGGGTAATTTTGTAATTTTGATCATGCAAGCACTAAGAGATCTTGCATTAAAAAAAGGACTTGCCTTTATGGCAAGTCCTTTAATGTAGGGACATCGGGGTCGTATTTCGACATCAAGTTCCGCTGAAAAAGTCAGGCAACGCAACATAACACTGAGGTCGTCCCTCCAGCCTCAGAAAACAAGCGTTACTTGAATATTCTGGAGGGTCGGGCTCCGTCCCGACCGTAAATTGAAACTGTAGGTTCGCCCTTTAAATAACCTAGGGAAACCAGAAACTTATCCGCTTCCAGGACTGTCTCATAATATTTAGTCTTGTTGAAGAAGCCGTGCGGCTGACCTTCATAAAGATGCAAATCACTGCGCACACCGAACTTCTCCATCAATGCTTTATACTTTTGGGCTGTCGCCACGGGAACCAGGCTGTCTTTATCACCAAGAAACACAGTTGTTGGAGGCGTGTTGGCATCTATATTCTCCATCGGCGAAAAGTCCTTCCAGTACTCCTTAACACGTTTATGCCCATACCCCTTGGGACCGTTATCATAAACGGGATTAAAGAGAACCAACGCGTTTGGGCGACTGCTCACACTTATATCCTCGCCACTCTCTTCAAATCCTTTGAGCGTTCCAATCGCAGCCGCCACATGCCCGCCGGCAGATCCACCGCCAGCCGCCAGCATATTCGGGTTGATCCCCAATTCATCCGAATGCATGCGCATCCAGCGCACCGCTGATTTCCCATCCTTGACACACTCCGCAGGAGTTGTTTTATGGCCTTTTTTTGTACGGTACTGGGCACAGGCAGCCACCATTCCACGGGAAGCCAGATATGCACTCTGCGGATAAAACTGGGATGGTTTGCCACCAACCCAGCCGCCACCAAAGAAGAACACGATCGCAGGTGTTTTATCGCTTGCCTTGTGACCAGCCGGGTTAAAGATATGAAGTTCCAGCTTCACATCTCCAACCGTTTTATAAACCACCTTCTTATCTGGCTCCGGTTTAGCTGTCGCTCCAAAAACACCCATCACCATCAATGCTACCACGCCTAAAACAACTATAACTCTCTTCATTTTTTTCTCCCTTTGCGCCAGAATTGTCTATTACCGCAAAATCCGGTTGGATTTACTGAATGTAGCCCGCTCGCGCCGCGAGCGCGGTTCCGAGCGTAAAAGCACTATCCGCTTTGAAACCCCACCCCCATTCGTACTTACAACCCCGATCCGCAGTTGCGGCGCAACTGGGCTACATATAAACAGCTCCATAACTGCGCACATTTGACGAATCCAACCGGATTTTAAACTAATATAGAACTATATCATGAAAACCTAAGTGATAAAACCCTATTATTGAAGATTATTATGGTGCGGGATCATTACAGTTCAGCCTGACGCTTGACATATCTCCACAATACTAAGTAATATACAGATTTTAAATGAAATTCAGTTTAACCGTTTTAGATTAAGGATCATAATCATGACACAAAGATTCGCAACACTCACGACAATAACCCTGATGGCGGTGACCGTTTGCGCCCAAAACTGGACGCAGTGGCGCGGTTCTGATGCGAATGGTGTTGCTGTTCCAGGCAGCTATCCAGTAAAATTCACAATTGAAGATAATCTATTATGGAAAGCACCACTGCCTGGCAAAGGAGGTTCCACTCCGGTTATCTGGAAAGACCGGATTGTCATCACCTCTGGTGTTGGAGAAGGTGATCAAGGTCAGGATGGTGTGCTCTGTTTTGATTGGTCCGGCAAGCAGCTCTGGCAGGTCACTCTGGGAAAGCAGGTCAAGGGCAAACACCGCAGTGGCAGCGGCAGTTGTCCATCTGCGGTCACTGATGGCAAGAGGCTGTTTGTTTATTTCAAAAGCGGTACGCTGGCGGCACTTGACTTTGACGGAAAAGTTCTGTGGAAAACCAACCTCCAGCAGCGTTTTGGAAAAAACACCCTCTGGTGGGATCTCGGGACAAGTCCGGTTCTGGTTAACGACACCGTAGTTATAGCAGTTATGCATGAGGGCAGCTCTTACATCGTGGCTTTCAAACAGGAGTCAGGTGAGGTTGTCTGGAAAGTTGACCGCAACTTCAAGTGTCCGCAGGAATCCAGTCAGAGCTATACAACCCCGATTGTCTATCAGGAGGGTGAGCGCACAATACTTCTGCTTTGGGGCGCAGATCACCTTACCGGCCACAATGCTGCTACCGGTGAAATGGTCTGGCATTGCGGCGGTTTCAACCCTGACCAGAAGAAAGCATGGCGCGTTATTCCCTCACCGGTTATTTCCGAAGGAATTGCCGTTGTTCCTTATGGGAGAGACAAACATATGGCAGGAGTAAAACTCGGCGGCAGTGGCGACATCACAAAAAAAGCACGCATCTGGGAAAAGATCGGCATCGGTACAGATGGTGCCTCCCCTGTTGCGTATGATGGCAAGGCCTATATAGTAAATTTCAGGGGCAAAGTATGGTGTCTTGATATCTCTACCGGTAAGCAACTATGGCAAAGCTCACTGCCGGATGGAAAGGGCATGTTCTACAGCTCACCCACTATCGTCGGCGACAAGATCTACTTCTGCCGCGAGAAAGGTTCGGTTTATGTGTGCCAAATCACCCCGACAGGGCTGAAACTTATCAATAAAACTCAGATCAAAAATGATCTTTTTGTTGCATCGCCGGTACTTGTTCAGGACAAGCTTCTGCTGCGGGGTAATAAACACCTGTATTGCATCGGAAAATAATTCGCAGGAAGCTGGCCGTCAGCGATCAGCCAGAGATAAAAAGAAAGAAGAAGCTAAATGAATTGTCCTTCATGTGGTGCACCGATGGATGTCGATCTCAACCGGCATGTACTCCAGTGCAAATACTGTGGAATGATCAACATTCCGCAGAAGTCAGCTGACGATATTGTCCTCTTAAAAGATAGCGATGAGGAGATAAAACGCCAGATAATATGCCCCGTATAGGGAAAAGCGCTAAGCACAAGCAAACGCCCTTGCGCACAGAGGTCAAAATATTTGCCTGAGGGTTTGTATAAAGGGGGAAATCCATCAGGCTTAAGCAAAATCACGCCACCATCGCCCTGCGCCATAACCAACCGGGCAATTTCCTTCTCACCCGCCGAGATAAAAGGAGAAACCACCACCGCGCCAGTTTCAATCCGCTCTATGACCTTGGCTTTCATCGCGACAATTTCTATATCCGTTGCTCGCCTTGAAACCTGCACTGCCATCAAATCAGGCTTATCCAGCAAAAACAAGTTACCGAAACCAGCCCAGTGCTCCCCCTCCGGCAGCCGGGCATTCTTCAACTCATTAACCCGCGTAAACAGATTTGGATTAGCTTTTTTCAGACATAAGCGACGCGGGTTGTCGTGAACATACATCCGCTTTCCTTGCATAGCTTCATCCTTTCCTTTTAAATGTGGACCAAGAATTTCTTTGCAAGCGCAATCATAATACTTTATCCTAGTATAACTTTTAACCCAGATTAGATTTATACCAGTTATGAAAATACCATTTACATCAGTTCCATATAAAACACGCCTAATTCTGATCAAGGGGGTACTCAGACGCTGGGTTCTAAATAATTTTAAGAAAAGTTATGTGCGCAAGCAACTGGAAACCCGTAAAGGAGAGTGTATCCGCTGTGGAGTATGCTGCCAGTTGACAACACCATGCGCGGCACTTTGCTGGGACAAAGATAAGCTCTCGGGTTGCAAAATGTACAAAGTTTACCGTCCACCAAACTGCTGTACCTTCCCGATTGATGAGCGTGACATCGCCGACCGCGACCGACTTTCCCCTGAAACAAAATGCGGTTATCACTGGTAGATCACCCCTGTTCGAAAAGATTTTTATGGATCAACAAAACCTCTCGTAGGATACGTGGCGGGGTCATGGTCTGTCCTGAGCCTGTCGAAGTGGCCCCCGCCCTACAGATTTACAGCCCCTTCAAAGCTGTCACTCTCCTAATCAACAAAGCCGCATAAGCAACTTCTATTTTGACGCCATCAGCGCGGCTTGAGCTGCGGCCAGTCTTGTTATCGGAACACGGTATGGTGAGCAGCTGACATAGTCAAAGCCTGCACCATGGCAGAAGGCCACGGTCTGCGGATCACCGCCATGCTCACCGCAAACGCCGATCTTCAGATCTTTTTTAACGCCGCGGCCATACTCAATTGCAATTTTAATCAGACGGCCGACACCTTCTTGATCTAGGACCTGGAAGGGGTCATACTCATAAAACCCGCGTTTGACATAGTCACCCAGAAACTTACCGGCATCATCACGCGAAAAGGCACAGGTCATCTGAGTCAAATCATTTGTCCCGAATGAGAAGAACTCCGCCACTTCAGCAATCTGGTCAGCGGTAATTGCAGCACGCGGCACCTCTATCATTGTGCCAATGCTGATATCCAGCTTGATGTTCTTCTTCTTCTGGACATCCAGAACCACCTCGCAAATTATCTCTTTCTGAGATGCAAGCTCCTTGACATGCCCTACCAGAGGCACCATGATCTCGGGTTTTGAGCCCTTGACCGCAGCGGCTGCCTCACAGATTGCACGCACCTGCATCTGAGTTACCTCAGGATAGCTGATACCCAGACGGCATCCGCGGTGACCCAGCATTGGATTGGATTCATGCAGCGACTCCACAACCTTCTTGATTGCTGCCTTGCTGAGACCCATAACCTTAGCCATCTCCGCCTGTCCCTTTGCTTCATTAGGCAGGAATTCATGTAGCGGTGGATCAAGCAGGCGGACGGTGCAGGGAAGTCCCTTGAGAGCCTTGAACATTCCAATAAAATCTTTGCGTTGTAGTGGCAGCAGCTCCTTTAAAGCCTGATTATACTGTTTCAGGGGTTCAGCCAATTCGATTTCAAGAGTTTTACGTTCGTCATCGCATTCCGTATTGACGATTGCCTGACGCAGATTTTTGACCTGCTCTGCAACCAGCACCAGATGCCGGAAACTCAAGATTCTTTCACCCTCAAAGAACATATGTTCTGTGCGGCAGAGACCAATCCCCTCAGCTCCGAATGATACCGCCTTGGCTGTATCATGCGGTGTATCAGCATTGGTACGCACACCCAGCTTGCGGTACTTATCCGCCAGTTTCATAATCATCGAGAACGGCCCGGTCAGCTTAGGGTCTTCAACATCGATCGCCCCGTTATAGACCAATCCGATTGATCCATTCAGAGAGACCCAATCACCCTCTTTTAGAACTGTCTTACCAATAGTGACGCTCTTCTTGGCGTAATTAATCTCAAGTTCACAGCAACCGGATACACAGCATTTACCCATCCCGCGGGCCACAACTGCCGCGTGAGAGGTCATGCCACCGCGTGCAGTCAGAATTCCGGCAGCCGCATTCATTCCGCCGATATCCTCCGGGCTGGTCTCAATTCGGCAAAGAATTACAGCCTTGCCTTTACTGTGCCAGGTCTCAGCCACATCGGCATTAAAGACCAGCTGCCCTTTGGCAGCTCCTGGCGAAGCGGGCAATCCAAGCGCGAGTTTCTTCGCCTTAGCCTCGGCACTCTTGACAAACACCGGATGCAGCAGCTGATCCAGCTGAGCAGGATCAACCCGCATAACTGCATCCTTCTCGCTGATGACCCCCTCTTTAATCAGATCGGTGGCAATCTTTACAGCCGCCGCGGCGGTCCGTTTTCCATTGCGGGTCTGTAACATATAGAGGATTCCATCTTCAATAGTGAACTCAATATCCTGCATATCGGTATAATGTTTTTCAAGCTTTACCCGAATTGCATCCAGCTCCTTAAAAACAGCGGGCATCACCTCCTGCAATGCCGGGAAATCAGCTTTACGATTCTTCTCTGGGATATTGCGGGAGTTTGCCCACTCGCGGGACCCTTTAACGGTAATCTGCTGTGGGGTACGAATACCGGCCACAACATCCTCACCCTGGGCATTGATCAGATACTCTCCATAAAAATACTTATTGGCACCGGTTGAGGGGTCACGCGTAAAGGCAACACCTGTGGCGGAGTTATCCCCGGAGTTACCAAAAACCATGGTCTGCACATTTACGGCGGTACCGAGTAGGCCGCGGATATCATTCATCCGGCAATATTTAATGGCACGTGGATTATTCCATGAACTAAAGACTGCATTGATCCCCTGCTTAAGCTGCTCCATGGCACAGGTTGGAAATTCTTTTTTAGTTACACGCTTAACCATTGTGGCGTATCCCTTGACAACTTCCTGCAGATCATCTGCGGAGAGGTCGGTATCCAGCGTGCAACCTCTGGCTTTTTTAACCTTAGCCAGCTCATGTTCAAAAAGATGATGTTCCACACCCATAACCACATTACCGAACATCTGGATAAAGCGACGGTATGAATCCCAGACAAAACGCGGATTGTTGGTTCGTTTGATCATTGCCGCAACGGTATCCGGGTTCAAGCCTAGATTAAGAACCGTATCCATCATACCGGGCATGGAAACCGCTGCGCCGGAACGTACCGATACCAGCAATGGATTGGGACCTTTCCCGAAGCTCTTACCAGTTGCCTTTTCAAGTTTCTTTAAGGCCTTGGCCATCCGATCTTCAATCAGAACATGAAGCTCATTCTCGCCTATCTCATAATATTTAGCACAGGCCTCAGTTGTCAGTGTAAATCCAGGAGGAACCGGCAGGCCAAGACCAGCCATTTCGGCAAGATTGGCACCCTTGCCACCAAGCAACGGTTTCATTTTGGCACTGCCCTCGGAGTGCTTTCCGCCAAATGAATAAATGTACTTGTGAGCTTTAACTTTTTTAACTTTTTTGCCGGTAACCTTCTTAGTCATATTTTCCTCGCTTCAATTATTATACAATTCAACATTCTTCTTGTGCATTTTATCAGATTATTATTTACAGTCAACAATGTTCTTCCACTCGGGATAGACAGGGCGGTACGTCGCTTTATTACCTCCCTTTAAAGGTGGTGCTGGCGGAAGAGTCCCGAGCACCTTCTCAAGTTTCAACCTGGCTATTGCTCCCGACGAACCCTTTGTCATCTCAGTCAGATTTTCAGTCTCATTCAAATCCACCGGAACATCAAAGAAGCTGTTATCGCGATAAAGCTTGAAGCGGGCGTTGCGCACATATTGCCGGCCTTGAAACCGCCCCCAATAAGGCTGATAGTGGCAGAGCACCCAATTGCGGGGAGTACCTTTCTGCCCTTTTAGTTGAGGCAGAAAGCTGCGCCCATCAATCGGATCATCCTTGCCTGGCTGTACCCCGGCGGCATCGGCAAAGGTTGAATAGAAATCGGTAAAATCAATCAGGTCGTTCAGCACGTCCCCCTCCGGGGTATGCCCCTTCCAATAAGCTACAAAAGGAACGTGCGTCCCCATATCCAGAGTTGAGCCCTTGCCCCCTTTTATATTCCGCCCATTCCAGCGCGAGCTAATCGACTTGTTTGTGCCGTTATCAGCTGTGAAAAGAATGATGGTATTCTCAAGCAGACCAACATCCTCCACCTTTTTAACGATCTTACCAAGGATCTTATCCAGATAATTCACCATCGCCACAAAGTTGGCCTTGCGCGCGTCTTTACCGCCAGGGGCCTTGTTGGATTTATGAGTGCGCGGTGCCGCACCAATGGTATCCGGTGTGGGAACAAATGGGTTATGCACCAGTACTGAGGGATAATAAACAAAGAAGGGCTGATCTTTGTTCCGTTCAACAAAGTTGCAAACAAAATCAGACATAATATCCGGACCGTATTTTTCGTGGTTATCCTCGCTCGAAAGCACCTTTCCATTATGCTCCAGGAGAGGACTCCAGAAGCGTTCACTGCCACCCTGGCCTCCTTTTCCTCTGGTTACCTGCCACAAACAATATTCATTGAACCCCGCCTTGAAAGGACGCGTATTATCGGTGCACCCATCAGCTCTATGATAGAGTCCGTTCAACTGCCACTTGCCGGCTATAGCTGTCTTATACCCTGCGGACTGCAACATCTGCCCGAAGGTCTTATCTTGCGGGTTCAGATAACCAAAATTCGTATAGTTACGGAAGTTATACTGGCCCGTCATGATCTTAACGCGAGATGGAGTACAAAGCGGGGTCGAATAACAATTTTCAAAACGAATCCCCTTTTTAGCCAAAGCATCGATATTCGGAGTTTTATAATCCTGTGCGCCATAAGCTCCAAAACACTCCCAGCTGACATCATCAGCCATGATCAGAATCACATTCGGACGATCCCCGGATTGTCGCTGGGACGACCGCTCAGATTTTTCAGCAGGAGTTGCGTTTAGACGGGCACCACAGTTAAATCCCGGACCAGCTAATAACAGTGTTAATATTAATCGTTTCATTTTTTTTTAACCTTTTCAAAAGCATCCCATCAGTCTCCGCCCCGACAAGAAGGATGCAGTAGTTTAGTACCTCTCTATTCAAATCCGATCATGTTTACGAAGGATTTTCGCTTTGGTTCTGTCGCATACGCGCCCTCTACGAGAGGCACGTCCTACAACTGAAGACCCCTTTATGGTGTAGGGCGTACCTCCCGTAGGGGGCGCGCAAAACATACATTGCTTGCGGCGACTGACGGAACGCTACCAATTACAGGTAGCTCCGAAACACCAGCAACGGGCCACCATCAAACCACAGTTGCACCAGAGCGGCCTGCGCCTCGTTCAAAGTTGCCTGCCACCAGCGGTTGAGCTTGATTCCATTTAACGGATATTTTAATCCCTGCGAACTGATTGCCGCTTCAGGATCAAAAGAAAAGATAGATATCTGCTGTCCGGGTTCTGTTGCAAAGCCGCCGCTATCCAGCAAAGGGAAAAAGATACCGTTGTCATCCAAAAGAACAAGATCCAGTTGACGGGCAAAATCGACCAGAAGTGAAAGGTTACCGAGAGTGTGATCCACGCGTCTGCCGGTTGCACCGGTCACAACAATATCACACCAGTCATGCTGAAGGCAGAGTTTGAGAGCTTTAGTCAGATCGTTGCGCCCCTGATCCGAAATCTCTACAATCCGATCCTCAAACCGCTGTCGCGCTAAGTCCGAGATGCTGTCCATATCGCCGACAATCAAATCCGGCGCATATCCCAGCTGAACCAGCTTATCCACCGCTCCATCGCAGCAGATGATTCGTTCGGCCTCGCTGAGCACCATCAGCGGCACGGCATGATCAGGTACCGCTCCGTTGGCAAATATCACCGTTTTTTTGCTGAAATCCAACATCTATTCATGATAACGCATTGATGGATGGGGAAGCAACCCAATATCCAATATTCAACACAGAATATCCAACCGAACAAGTAAAAAAGGGTACTCTTCACAATTTGCTTAACCGAACGCACACGAATTTACACGAATACGGTCAAAAAGAAAGCACTTTTGCTTAAGTTCCACCCCATTAGATGTCGGGAGTCTCCGTTGCCGGCTCCTTCTTCAGAGCAGCCTTAAGCGCCGCAACCAGCTTTTCGTCCTGCGGCTCAACACGGCTGCCGAAACGAGCGATCACATTTCCTGCGCGGGATATCAAAAACTTGTTAAAGTTCCAGCTTATTTTTCCGGAAAAATCCGGGTCGGACTTTTTGGATGTCAACCATACATAAAGTGGGTGCTGCTCTTTCCCCTTAACCTTGATTTTGGCAAACATAGGAAAATCGACACCGTAATTGATTTGGCAGAAGGTTTTTATTGCATCATTGGAGCCCGGTTCCTGGCGCAGGAAATCATTTGAAGGAAATCCCAGCACAACCAGCCCCTGATCCTTAAACTGGGCATAGAGTTTCTGCAGTCCTTCGTACTGTTTGGTAAAGCCGCACTTACTTGCTGTATTTACAATCAGGAGCACCTTGCCTCTGTACTGCGAGAGCTGCACGGTTTTACCATTAATAGCCTGCGCTTCTATTTCGTAGAGTGTTTTCATTTCGACCTCATTAGACTGATTGACTGCGGCGGTACAGCCGACAAGAAACATGCCGGCAGTGATTAACAAAGCATTGTGGTTTCTCATTTTTTCAACCTCTTTTCAAAAGAGCCGTTTAATAATTTTTCAAACAATCCATCTAATCTTACCTGGCCTGAGCTTGCCCAGGGGCCTAATAGTCAACAGTCTAAAATGCCAACAGCCTAAGCGTCCTAACTGTCAGGACTTAGCCCCGCCCTGCGGGGCGCGGAGACTGATGGGACGCTACTGGTTGCGAATAACTTTTATTTCGCGCAATCTTTGCAGGTCTTGACATTGATCTTACATTTCTCACAGCAGAAAACAAGATTATCCGCTGGCAGATATTCCATCAACCACGGATCATTGTATTCCGTCTTACAATCGGGGCAGAATACCGTTGTGACAGTCGTACCTTTAATTATACCAGTCGTTGTAACACTATTACACTTCGGACACTTCGGGCAGGCCGCTGTCTCACTGATCGTCTTACCAGGCATCTGGCATCCAGCGATAAAAATTGCCGCCATAAGGGCGATTGATGTTAATAATAGTTTCATTGTTATTCCTCCATTTACGTTGTTTTTGTTATAACCTTCAGTTCCATTACTAGACAGTATAACACAGGAACAATAAGCATTGTAACTATTTCTATCAACATTCCTCCGAAAGAAGGGATTGCCATGGGCACCATAATATCGCTACCGCGGCCGGTTGAGGTGAGCACGGGGATTAAAGCCAGGATAGTTGTGGCAGTGGTCATCAGTCATTTTCAAAAGTAACCCAAGCATCCTGCTTGGCTTATTATTGAGGCAAGCAGGATGCTTGCACTACTTTCCTTTGCAGGATTATCAATCCTCCCGCGGCTTCAGCTGTTTGTGCCAGACATTCATGCTTTCGATGGTGCCTGATATCTGGGTGTTATTGACCAGTCGGCCTCCGAACTCGTATCCCAGACGAGCAAATGTGATATTCATCCCCGCAGAAACCGCTCGAGCAATGGTGTAGGCCGTCCTGATCCCATGACATGCGGCTTCCGGTTCCATTGCCGCCAGAAGATTTGCAGCGAAACCGCATCCAAGACTTCCGGGCAGGGTGGCAAAATCTGTCATTTCCGCATTTTGTCCGTCACAGTCGAGCTCTGCTGAAGAGAGAGCCAGGAGCCTTCCTTTGCGCTCCACTCCGAAATACAGAACATGGCTGCGCATTGTTTCGAGAAGATACGCGGGATCATGCACGGGAAAGGGATAGGAGGGAAAGACCTGTTTGTAAATATCAGCCATTGCGCCGACATCATCCTCCCGGCAGCTTCGTATAACAGCATCCTCCCGGCAGCTTCGTATAACAGCATCCTCAGGCATTGCATGACGAAGGCCAAAACCTTTTTTAGTCATTGCAAGTTCCATAACCTGCTCTAGCACCTCAATATCATCCATATTTGCGCGGCGTTTGTTCAGATAGCGACAAAGAAAGAGGGCATCCTCCTTCCCCCTGAAAAAGAGAGGAACCCTCGCTTCACAGGCATATCCCGCATCCAGAAAAGATTGCGCCGAGTGTGCCGGCACCTTGGTGAATATTTTTGAATACCCTCTCTCTGCGGCAAGATCCTCTATCTTCTGAATGAGTTCAACGGGGTCGGCATCTCGGATCTTCATCAGATAAACCCTATCGCTGGAAGGGCCGTGCTGCACGGTCGCCCCACACAGATTTTCAATAACGTCAGACATTTTTCTGAGCTTTGGTTAAGAGTGATACTACAATATACAAGATAGCGGAGAAGCCAATCCCATAGGCACTGAAATCAAGCCCTGTGACCTGAAGCCACCGGGGCAGCGAGATAAGCTTCGTCATCAGCAAAAGGGTCAAACCACCTCCACCCGCCATTCCGAGAAGTGCACCCATCGACGTTCCCCGCTTCCAGAAAAAGGCCCCGAGTGTGGGTATAAAGAGTCCTGACACCATGAAGGCATACGCATAGAGAATTGCATCCAGGACCTTCACAAAATGCGATGCCAGTACTATCGCCGCAATTCCAATCACAAGAGTGGCCAACATAGATAACCTGATCGATTTTTTATGTGAAATATCTTTGAAGACATAACGCTCAATAATATCGTTCACAAAGTTACCGGACGAGGCCATCAGGCAGCTGTCAGCAGTGGACATAATCGCTGAGAAATACGAAGCAATGACAATACCGGTTACCCCGATAGGCAGCAGGTCGCGAATCAGCATAGGCAGGGCCATCTCCGATTCCGCTTCGGGAAAAACAACCCTGGCACACATACCGAGAAAAACCCCGGTGAAAGCCATCACCGGATATTCAAAAAAACCGGCAATATACCATGCCCTACGGGCCTCTTTCTCGTTGCGGCAGGCATACATTCGCTGGTATAGCGTCATGCCAACCAGCCATATCGGTATGATGGTGATCATCCAGTTAAAAAAGGTAATCGCTTTGATGTTGGTCAGTGAAAAATAAGCGGGAGGCAAGGCTTCGCGCAGGGCCGAAAGCCCCCCCAGTTTATACAAGGTAACGGGAATGGTTACCAGGATCAGACCGCCTAGCAGAATAATCCACTGAATGGTATCGGTGTAGATAACCGCTTTCAAGCCCCCCACCACGGTGTAAGCAATAGTTATACAAGCTATTACCAGCAAGGCAAAAAAGATAGGATCCATGCCGAAAGGGCTACGGGGCAGAATGGTCGCGGAGGCAAGCTTTGCTCCGGCAAGCAGCTGGGCAGCGGTAAAACCGAGATATCCTATGCCGGAAATAAGAGCGGCAAGCAGAGCTACGGTTCCATTATAGCGATACCGCAGAAAGTCTGGATATGTCATCATGCCATGAACAGCATCTATCTTTTTCACCCGCGGAATTATGAAAACAGCGGAGAGCCAGGCCCCGACAAGTCCAGTAAAGAGCAGCCAGCTTCCAGACAGGCCCATGGTGAAACCCACCCCACCGAGGCCGATGGAAAAACCGCCTCCAACATCCGTGGCCACAATTGACAGCCCTACATGATGTGCTTTAATGTTGCGGCTGCCGACATAATAATCTTCGGCACTCTTATTACGCCGGAAATGATAGAGTCCGACAGCAAGAACTCCTGTCATATACAAGGCAAAGATGATATAGTCTAATACAGACATAAGCGGACCAACTGCTACTCATCCTCGTCACGACGGATGTGACGGAGATTGCCCTCCGGCACCAGAGAAATAGAACGATCATAATCGGCAAGCAGTTTCTCAATTCCTACAGAACGCCGCTCATCCGCATCCTCAAGTGACAAATACAAATCACACTTTTCACAATTCCGGTCGCAGAATGTCGGTTCATAAGAATCCGGCTCCTTATAGCTCGTGATAACCCCTTCATAATTTCGCAATACAACTTTATTGGTTGACCATGAAATCAGATAATTAGGCATGACCGGAATCTTGCCTCCCCCGCCAGGTGCATCGATGACGTAGGTCGGCACACAAAAACCGCTTGTATGACCGATAAGGCTTTCAAGAATCTCTATGCCCTTGCCTACAGGAGTACGAAAATGACTCAACCCTCGCGATAGATCGCATTGATATAGATAGTACGGTCTGACACAGTTGGCAACCAGCTTGTGCACAAGAGAGCGCATGATACGTGGACAGTCATTCACTCCGGCAAGCAGCACAGACTGATTACCCAGCGGAAAACCTCCATCCGAAAGCATTTTTAATGCCCGCCGGGATGTAGCAGTCAGTTCACGGGGATGATTAAAATGCGTGTTGATCCACAAAGGGTGGTGCTTCTTGAGCATAGCTATCAGTTTCGGTGTAATCCGCTGGGGTAGCACAACCGGGGTGCGGGTTCCTATGCGGATTACTTCCACATGTTCAATCTTTTGCAGCTCCGTTAAAATCCAGTCGAGGTAATCATCGGGAAGCAGAAAAGGATCACCACCACTTAAAAGCACATCGCGTACGCGAGGAGTCTTTCTGATGTACTCTATCCCCTTCATTATCTGCTCCCTGTCGGGAATGCTGTTAGCGTCACCGACCATACGTTTACGGGTGCAGTGCCGACAATACATGGCACAGCGGTTACTGATCAGCAGCAGAACACGATCAGGATAACGATGGGTCAAACCTTCCACTGGACTGTCCTTATCTTCATGCAGGGGATCATCCATATCAGCACTGCTCTCTATCAACTCTTTGATCGATGGGAAACTCTGCCTGAAAACCGGATCGTTTTCGATGTCATCCGTATTAATAAGTGAAAGGTAGTAAGGCGTAATCGCCATCGGGAAAACTTCAGTGATGCTCTGAGACTCCTCCCGCAGCTTTGCTGGCAGCTTTATATCCAGAAGTTTTTCAAAATCTTCAACTTTGCGAACACAGTGCTTTACCTGCCAATGCCAATCATCCCAATGACTTTTGTCTGCACCCTCAAATTCATTAAGCATCTCTTTTTGTTTGTCATTTAACATTCACTGTCCCATACTTTTTTTGACTTATTTCACCTTGCAAACTTAATTTCAACTGAAATAATTCTTGCAGAAGTTATTATAGCAAAAGTCACCCATCAAAGTCAAATTGATTGGATTATCGTAGCACTTCGCCTGGCAACGCTTTGCCATCGGCGGTCAGTTTCTGAGCACTCATCATTACTCTGTCGCCTTTATTTTTGAAATAGTGCCAGACCAGTTTCTTTTCACGGGTAACTTCGCAGAGGCCGACACCGTCCTGTTCTTTAATAGGAATGCTGTAGATACCGCAGACAATATTGCCGTTAGACAGGCAGTGAACCCCGCAGAAATAACCGACCTTTAATCCATCCGGCAGATCTTCCGCATTGAAATTCCAGACAGCCTTGCTCTCTTTATCAAATTCTGTAACACCATCAATATGACCGACAACCGTATTTCCATTGGGCAGACGTACAGCGGAGAAGGCCGCATTGGAGGTCTTAATTTCCTGCACAACCTCGCCTTTCGGAGTGTACTCCCTCACCATTTTTCCAACCTTGAAGGCCACAAGATAGTTGCCATTCTTCAGTTTGCGGCAGTTGCGCAGGTTGTTATGACTGCCTCTCTTCATATTCGGCATCTGCATTTCAAAAACAATCTTGCCGTCTTTATCCACCTCCAGAATGCGTCCGGTTGAATTCTCACCTACCAGTGTGTTGCCATTCTCCAGGCGTTGAACACCGAATGTTCCTCCCCCCTTACAAAATTCAGGTTTATACTGCCAGACAATCTTATTGGTCTTAGGATCCACCTCCTTGGCAGCATTATCGGCAAAGAGAACATTCCCATTGGGCAACAACCATATGTCTGAGACATTGCGGCCCTTGAAGTCCCAGAGCACATTACCCTTCTGATCCAGCTTCATAACGCGACCGGCACCGGTTGTCAGAATCTGTCCATCCAGCTTGCCGAAGACGGTTTCGCTCTTTGCAGACATAACCGATACGGCCATAGCCGCCAATAAACTGACTTTAACTAAACTTTTCATATCTCTCCTTTTTTTTGTCCACAGATTTTCAAGATTAAACAAGATTTAGATATTTGCTTTGCAGTACTAATCTTGTTGATCAAGCGTAGCGGTTGGCTAAAATAACGCTGCTACTTCACTTCCTGAGCACCAAAGGCAAATACGGGCCAGCCATTTTTATCCTTCAGAGTTGGTATTGCAATATCAGCCCAACCCATGCGCACAAATTTAGGTGTTGTGACCTCGACAGATGATACCTCCACCTTATCACCCTTAATAACGGCACCTGCTTTAACAAAGGTTTTGCCGTCGGCAGAGAGTTCAAACCATATTGGATCTTTGCCATCGGTGGTGCTCAATCCATGATCAACATCTTTGAATGAGACCAAAACCTTTGTCCCGGCAAGCTTCGCTGCGACAAACGAGGGGCCGGTCGCCGTTACATCTTTACCATATTGATTTTTAAGTGCCTGAGCAGCCAGACGCGCACCGACCAGCTGTTTGCAGCGTGGATGAATATTCTTAATCGGTATATTTACATCATGAATTGAAACAACGCCCATACCTTTGATTTCAGCTGCGCCTTTATACTGGGCGGTCCAGATTGAATCGCAGAGTGTGGTATTGGCATCATCTTTGCCGCGGCTGTAATCAAACGGAGCAATCTGCACCTGATAGAAAGGAATATCTTTGACATTAAAAGCCTTCGACCATCCGGCACTTAGGGCCTGCAGTTTAACAAAGTAATCTTTAGCACCGCGATTGGACTCCCCCTGATACCAGATAGCGCCTTTGATTGCAAAGGGTGCCAATGGAGCGATCATCGCATTGTAGATGCCATTACCGGAGATAAACTTTTCAATGCGCTGTCCACCCCAGGAGGAATCAATGACCGCCACAGGAACTCCCAGCTCCTGCTGAAGCTTCAATCCAAAGAAACAACCGACAGCAGAGTGGCTACTGCGACCTTTAATTTTACGATTTTTCAGCATCTCTGAGAACTCAGGCGCTGTGGTCCAACGGCCGACAGTATCATCCAGAGGCACTTTGGAAACCATGTGACCGGAGACGCAGAACATACGCAGAAGTGGATTCTTCTTCTGAGCGTAAATAACCTCTTTTTCCTCATTAGGAACTGAAGCAATGCTGAACTCCATATTGGACTGGCCCGAAGCAAGCCATACCTCACCCACCAGCACATCTGTCAGTTTGATCGTATTTTTACCTTTTATGGTCATCACAGCCGGCTTTACGCAAGCCTGCATCGGGTCAAGTTTAACCATCCACAACCCCTTAGCACCCGGCACTGCCTGCTTTGTCTGACCGGCAAAGGTTACCGTGACCTCCTCGCCGGCATCGGCCCAGCCCCATATCGGTGCCTGTGTCTCTCGTTGCAGCACCATCTTGTTGTCGATAATAACCGGCAGCGTGACATCTGCCCGTGTCGCGGCAGTCATAGTTATAGTCAGTAAACATGCAAATAATCTTTTCATTATATCTTTATCCTTTTATTGTTTTGTGATTGAGTTTTCATAGAAGAAATGTGCAGAAAAAAGGGTATCAAAAGCAGTGGTCACACACCACACCTTTTTATACAGCACAAATATAAAAAAACGGCTGGTAAAACTGAGCGATACCCGCGATAATTAAGAGTGTTACTACTTCAACCCGAAGCGGTTTTTTTTACCAGAAAAAATTATGCAGACAAACTCTCCTGTAATTCGATATATTGATGCCGCAGATCATGTGGACATCAGCAGTTTTTCACCTGAGCTCCGATCAATGCTTGAAACTGTCAACCAGCATGTTGCTGCGGCAGACTCCTTGAAAGATCTTATTGACTTTCTTTTCGAGACCTTTGGAGATCATTCGCCGACCAACCGGGTTGCTCTGGCTTTTGTTCAAGAGTGCGGAAAACGGGTGGTGGCTTATCACACCCATGCTGACTACACCTTGTTTTTTTTAAAACCCGGCTATACGCAGGATCTTGAAGACAGCTCGCTTGAAAATGTGATTCGTTCAGGGCGGGCAAGGATAATCGACGATCTACAGGAGTATCTTGCATTCAAGCCGGAATCAACCTCGACACGTCTGATCATACAGGAGGGCATTCGCTCATCTATGACCTGTCCCCTGAGCGTTGACGGCAAAAACGTGGGGCTGTTATTCCGCAGCTCAACCCAGAGCTATGCCTACGACAACAAACAGGTTCTTATGTGGCAGGCGGTCACCGAACGCATCAGCCAGGCGGTTGACAAGGCCTACCGCATCGAACAGCTGACCGAAGCAAACCGGGTTTACACCGAGATGCTGGGCTTTGTCAGTCACGAACTTAAAAGTCCGGTTTCATCTCTGGTGATGGATGCCAACCTGATGCTTGGCGGATATCTGGGAGAGCTAAGTCAAAAACAGAGCGTTAAAATCCAACACATGGTCAATAAGAGCAAATACCTGCTCAACCTTATACGGGAGTATATCGACTTTGCCCGACTAGAGGGTGGTGAAATGCGTCCATCATTCAGGATTACCTCAGAGTTCAAACAGGAAATTCTGGAGCAGGCCACTGAGATGCTTGAATCGCAGCGGATTGAGAAGAATATTACACTGAGCTTCGAATGCGAAGATGGTCTGAGGGTAGAATGCGACCCTAATCTTATTTTGATTGTAATGGTCAACCTGATTGGCAATGCTTACAAATATGGAGACGAGAATGGGAGTGTTGAAGTGCATGTCAAACAGAACTCCGGACTTCTGGAAGTCATAGTACATAACACAGGCCCGGGTTTCCCGGCGGATCAGAGTTCAAAGCTGTTCCGTCGCTTCAGTCGGCTGAACACACCGGAACTTTGTAAGCAAAAAGGCACTGGTATTGGTCTTTACTCATGCTGGCGCATTATCACGCTTCACCACGGCCATATCCAGGCACGCAGCTCGCTGGGAGAGTGGGCGGAGTTCTCTTTTTCAATTCCGCAACCAGTGCCTGGCTAGAGCTGGCTTCGCACGGGGAGGCGGCTGCGCAGCAGGGTTGGTCGAGGAAATCGAGAGAATCGAATTTATCGAGGGAACCGATTCTTGGGCCGCATTGAGCGGCCCTTTTGTTGGCTCGGTTCAGTCGAATCACTCGATTCCCTCGATTCCCTCGAAAACAGAAAGGGGTGCCATTTTCAGCACCCCTTTCTTTATTTTAAAAACACGCAGTTTTTTTTTGTAATGCGGCGCAGCCGCATTACTACGAGATATACTTTCCGCGGGCGATATAACCGGTATGCAGGAGCTTATGCGAAAGATGTCCGCAAGGTCCCTCCTTAAGAAAATCATTGTATATTGTCAGAATGGCCGGACTCTCATGTGCCTTACGCACCTCGCAGGCAGAGTCCTCCGCATAGATAGCCTCGGCCCGTTTTGCACGGATCTCAGGGCTGGTTGGTATTGGCTGACCACCTCCACCGAGGCAGCCTCCGGGACAGGCCATGAACTCAATGAAGTGACACTCGCTGAACTTACCGCCCGCTTTGATGTTATCGAGCACCTTCTTGGCATTTGCAGTGCCATGCGCAACTGCCACTTTGAGCGTGACCCCCTTAAGCCACTCCCAGTCCGGCACAAGATGTGCGACAATTGACGGAACAGGGCCAACATCATCAATGCTCAATTCAACATAGCGGACACCGTCAAACCCGCGTACAGGCAGAATGTCTGCATGGTCGAACAGATCCTCAACCTTACAGCCGACAACCAATTCGATCACCGTGCGCAGAGCGGACTCCATAACACCACCTGTGGTACCAAAGATGACACCGGAGCCGGTTGCGGTTCCAAAGGGATCATCAAAGTCGCTAGTCGGCATTGCCGGAAGGTTGATTCCCGCTTCAGAGATCATCTTTCCAAGCTCGCGCGTAGTAAGACCGTAGTCCACATCTTTAAAGCCGGAGTCGCACATCTCAGGACGGTTACACTCAAACTTCTTGGCTGAGCATGGCATCAGAGCAACAGTCACAATATCCTTGGGATTGATATTGTTAAGTTGCGCGTAGTATGTCTTGATGACCGCACCGAACATCTGCTGAGGACTCTTGGCAGAGGAAAGATTCGGTATCATCTCCGGATAAAAATGCTCCAGGTATTTAACCCACCCTGGACAGCAGCTTGTGAACTGCGGCAAAGCCACACTTTCATCCTTCTCAACCAACGCCTTATAGAGACGGATAAGAAGCTCAGGGCCCTCTTCCATTATAGTGAGGTCAGCGGTGAAGTTGGTATCGAACACCTTGTCAAAACCGCAGCGCCGCAGTGCCGTATTCATCTGGTAGGTCATCGGAGTTCCCGGAGGAAGACCGAAACATTCACCGATCCCTGCACGGGGTGAGGGCGCTGTCTGGATAATCACATGTTTGGATGGATCATCAATTGCCGCCCAGACCTCGTCAGTCTGGTCGTTGGCACGCAGGGCACCAGTCGGGCAGCGGTTTATGCACTGTCCGCAGTTGATGCAGATCACATTGCCAAGCGGCTTATCCAGATATGTCGATATCTTTGTATCCTCGCCACGATGAATAGCCTCAAGCACACCGACCTCCTGCAGGTCTATGCATGTACGCACACAACGCCGGCAGAGAATGCATTTATTCATATCGCGCACAACCGAGTGGCTGGAACGGTCGATATCATACAGCGGTTTATCAGGGTGGCCAAAGCGAAAGTAATCCACTCCATATTCCTTGGCAAGTGACTGCAGTTCACAGTTGTTATTGCGACCGCAGGCATAGCATTCGCCGTAGTGATACTTAAGCATCAGGTCGATTATGTGTCGGCGTGCACGACGCACTTTTGCAGTGTGTGTGCGAACCGATATCGGGGCAGTAATTGGATATGCGCATGAAGCCTGCAACGTGCGCATACCCTCCACCTCCACCAAGCACATGCGGCAGACACCGGCAATGCAGAGGTCCTCATGGTGACAGAGCGTGGGAATATGCACCCCTATCTCACGACAGGCCTCCAGGATGGTTGTCCCCAGAGGAACTTTAACTTTCTCGCCATCAATTGTGATACTGACACTGCCTCCGATAGCATCTTTGGAACCGCCGGTAACTGTTGCGGAGCACTGTGATGTCGGGGCGCGAGAGGTATCTTTAGTTATGATATTTTCTGACATAATCTATTTCCTTCCCGGGTTATACGGTTCCAACCGTGCGTCCCATAAGTTCCTCTTTGAAATGTTCAACAATCGACAAAAAAGCGTTGGCGCTGGACTGTCCCAGACCACACTTACTTGCAATCTGAATTGTTCCGCCCAGCGAAACAAGCTCATTGAGATAAGCTGCACTGCACTTTCCTTCGCGCAGCATCTGTACACCTTCCAGAAGGGTTGGATTGCCATAACGGCACGGTGTGCACTGTCCGCAACTCTCCTCAACCATGAATTCAAGGAAGTTCTGGGCAACGTCAAGCATATCGCGTCCCGGTCCGAATACGATTACCGATCCCCCGGTGGGGATATCCTCATAGGCAATCTTGCGGTCAAACTCCGCTGCGGGAACACAACACCCCGATGCACCGCCGATCTGCACCGCCTTGGCATTTGAACCGCCCACTTCAACCAGGAGTTCAGCCACTGTAATCCCCAGCGGAAGTTCATAAACGCCCGGGTTATCGCAGTCGCCGGAAACACTGAACAGCTTTAAGCCCGTACTTTTTTCTGTTCCATGCTGACTGAACCAGCTTGAGCCCTTGGAGAGAATGCATGAGATCCACGCAAGACTCTCCACATTGTTAACAGCTGTCGGGTGTCCATCGAAACCCGTGTTAACCGGATAAGGCGGGCGATTGCGGGGTTCACCGCGATGTCCTTCAAGCGATTCAATCAGTGCGGTTTCCTCTCCGCAGACGTAGGCTCCACTGCCCATCCTGATCTGGATATTAAAATCAAAGCCCTCCAATCCGCAGGCATTTTTACCAAGCTTTTTATTTACACGCAAAGCTAAAAGCTGAGCTTCAAGTCCTTCACGCAGGTACGTATATTCACCGCGTAGATATAAAATACCTTCCGGTGCATTAATCGCCATGGCGGCAATTATCATACCTTCAAAAACAAGATCTGCAAAGTCAGTGAGAATCACGCGGTCTTTAAAAGTACCGGGTTCACCCTCATCGGCATTACAGATAATATATTTCAATGGATCCTTGGCGGCTGCACAGAGATTCCATTTCACACCAGTCGGAAATCCGGCACCACCACGGCCCTTAATTCCTGAATCAGTGACTTCCCGGATGATTCCAGCCTGGCCCAACTCCACAGCACGCTTGAGCCCAGCCCAGGGTTCAATCGTCTCAAATGTAAGATTTTTGCATGTTGAGGTAATCATGATTTGTGCTCCATAGGTTGCTGGGTTGCATGCAGGCCAAAGACCTGGCGACAACTTTCAATAATTTTGTTAACCATTTCCGGGGTAACACGGGTATAGACATGGTCGTTAACCAGCATTGCAGGTCCCTGATCACACATTCCAATACAGTTTGCATATTCAAGGGTGAATTTTCCATCGGGAGTTGTCTCTCCAAACTGAATACCCAGATCGTTGCAGAGCTGACGGGCAACACGGTCCTTACCCGCCATATCACAACACAGAGTCCTGCACAACCGGATCACAAAACGTCCCTTGGGCTTAAAATCCAGAAAGCTATAGAAGGATACAACTGCATGCACTTCGACAGGATGAATATCCAGCAGATCTGCAATAACCTGGATTGAGTAGTCATCGATACGGTAATACTTGCGCTGGACCTCCTGCAAAATCGGCATCAGAGCATTTCGTTCAGTTCCAAGTCTTTCAACCAGCTCTTCAAGTTCGCCCCGTAACCGTTCCTGTTGTGTCATCAGGTTCATGCGTCACCTCCCTTTTTGAGAAGTTCTGCGACCTTGCTGACCAGCGTTGCCGGCTCAATCGGTTTTTCACAGAATGCAGCTACAGGAACAATCTCATCATCTGCACCCAGTTCCAGCCCAATAACTTTATTAACGCTGGTCAGCATAAGAATCGGGGTTTTATTCCCTTCAAAATGCAGCTTCTGCGCCATAACGATTCCATCATCGGGCTGATCCATCATCACATCCAGGACAATCAGATCAGGTTTGACATCAGCACACTGAGCCATCCCATCAACCCTGTTATTCGCTTCAAAGACATCGTAGCCCTCACGTTCGAGAACCATTCGACAAGCTTCCACCACATCAGGATCATCATCCACAACAAGAATACGAGGCATAATATTTCCTTTCACATCGGCATTAGCCCGGATGTTGCACGAAAATCATCATGAAACGAATCAAAGCATTAAACCCTGAAGGGTGTCATATGTAAAAAGCATTTTCATGCAATGTTCGGGTAAGTGTTAAAAGAACACGAAAAGAGAAGCTAAAGACGAGGCTGACTTTCCGTGCTCGGTTCAATTATCCGGCTATACTAGCCGAACAGCTTTCCCGGTATATGCGACATAGATATCACATCGCATCAATATGTTTAATCATTCTGCCCAAAAAGTCAACAAGAAACCCATATGATCAGCGATTAAATTTAGATTTAGAAGATAAAAAAGCGTTTGGCAGGCTGCAGACGGGCTGTCCAGCCACCTCCCGGTGCCAGTTTGATCTTGAGCTGCGTATCACCAGTGATAGTTGCTTTTTTACGCGTATAGTCCATTGCATCACGATCAGCATTGATTCCGTCAGCAAAGATCTCCGCACTGTATTTTCCATCAAGGAAGCTCAGATCGACAGACAACTCTCGCGCATCCCAGTTACTGATTGCCGAGAGATACCACACATCGCCTTTACGACGTGCAACCACGGCATATTGACCAACCACGCCATCCACACCGATTGTCTCATCCCAGACTGTTGGCACTTTAACCATGAAATCGGTGCACTCCTGATTACGGATATACTGGGTGGGTGTATCACACAGCATCTGCAGTGGAGCTTCATAGATTGACATCAAAGCCATCTGATGCACGCGGGTTCCCTGTGATGTTGGAAGAGAGTAATTCGGCTTAAATCCTTTTTTTGTCTGGTTAATCATAGAGCCCGGCGTATAATCCAACGGTCCGGCAATCATACGCGTATAAACAATTTTACAATCATTGCCAGGGAAATCAGAGTCCTTCTCCCATTTCAGTTGCTCTAAACCATGGACACCCTCAAAGTTGATGATATTTGGATAGGTCCGCTGCATTCCCGTCGGCTTATACATTCCATGATAATCCACAAGCAATTTGTACTCCGCTGCAATACGGGCACTCTCTTCAATAAAATTGACAACAAACTGATCATCGCGGTTCATAAAGTCGATCTTGAAGCCTTTGGCACCCATATCGGCATAACGCTTAAAGACCTCATGCTGACATCCAACCAGCTGTGGCCATGAGCACCACAGAATGATTCCAACCCCCCGCTCATCCGCATAGTTAATCAACTCCTGCACATCCACATCAGGATGAATCTCCATAATCTTAAGTTTTAGCGACCAGCCCTCATCAAAAATGACATACTCAATGTTGTTGTTTTTTGCAAAGTCGATATAGAATTTATAGGTTTCTGTATTGCATCCAGCGCGAAAATCGACACCGGAAACATTCCAGTCATTCCACCAGTCCCAGGCAACTTTGCCGGGTTTAATCCATTGGCAATCCCCCTTGAGCTCCTGAGGTGCCGCCAGGGCATAAACAATGTCTGACTCAATCAACTTAATGGGCTGCTCCGCCAGCACAAAAACACGCCAGGGATAACTACGGGTTCCATCAGTCCCTGCTATCCACTTTTCGCGGTCATGTATTTTACGCAGCCTCTGATTGTTCTCGATAGTGGCCGATAGAGGGTATTGTGCAAACCAGCCGGAAAGCTGCTGTTTTTCTTTACCCTTGCGATACAGGTTCCAGCCGGGATAATCACGCAGATCAGACTCAGTTACGCACATGCAAACGCCATCATCATACTCTAGCAAGAGCGGCAGATAGACCAGACGTTCTTTATCCGGTGCAATCTGAGAGAGCTTGGACTTCTCATAAATAGACTCCCAACTGTTCTGGAGCTTATCCTGTTTAGGATCATTCCTGTTGCCCCAGTTATAGCCGACATACGAAGTTAAGTCTGGAGTCGGAAATACAATAGAGGCCTCTTCATCGGTAACCTTGACCCCTCCATCAAAGGAGGTAGCAAAACGATACGAAACACCATCATCATACGCCCGTAGCACAATCTTATAGTTACCCTCAAATGAAACCACAAGTTCGTTACCCTTCGCATTAATCTGAGACTTCTTATAGATGGGGGTGATGATAAGCTCATTAATAGCACGATGCTGCGAATCAACAATCTTCGGTTGTTCACCAAGCGTCTTTTTTCCTTCAATTGTCATACTGATAACCGTAGGAGCCACTCGCACTTTGTCATTGCAGAAAACAGCATATTGCAGAGTATCTTCTGCCATTAACTTAATTTCATTTTTCCCATTAGGAGATCTCAAAGAGAGAGTCTCCGCTTTAGCGAAAGATGCAACGCTTGAGGCAATTAAAACTGAAAACCAAACTATTCTATTCATTATATACTCCTTAATGTTCTAAACAATTAAATTTTTCGCATATCTCATAAGATGTTGATAGAAAGCAACTAAAACTAGCTTTGGAACAGTCGTTAACTCTCGCCCTTTTGAGATGGAAAAGTAATATCAGCACTGTAGATCCCGATTTTACCGGGATTGTCCGGTTGGAAACCGGACCTACTTTCACGAACAATATCTGTACTCCCTTATTTCCAAAACACGTAGTTTTTTTTCTAAAGCTGCGGTGCTTAACACACAACCAGACATTTAGAGAAAAGGGGTCGGCACATCACAAACGCTTAGTTTAGTTGCAGCTCTGCTGCATTAGGTTATTTACCAACAGCAAATGCAGCTATGCCTTTACCGTGCCGCAGATAGAGCTTGCCGTTAGCAACCACCGGTGAAGACCAATGCTGATCGTTGCCGTAGCTGATCTTGAAAGATCCTTTAACCTCATACTTATCTGCATCAACCCTCAGCAGCATCACAGTTCCGCCCTGCGCATCATAGGTGATCATAATATTATTTGAGAGAATGCAGAACGATGTTTTATTTGCCTCTTCAACTGTGTAAACAGCTTTTCCATCAGCCGGGTCGAAACACCACAATTTTCCGCCTCCTGCTGAAAAGATGCGACCCTTATAGAAAGCTGCTCCCTGAAAATGGTTATCGCATTTTTTCTCAAACCAGACGCGCTTCACATTGGAGCCTTTCACCTCGAAGACCTCTGATCCGCCTTTATATCCCTGGGAGACATATATCCGATCTTTACCGCAAAGAATCGGCGTATTAGGATGGATGGACTTTGCCGTCATGCACTCATACTTCCAAAGCAACTTACCCGTATCGGGATCAAGACCAACGGTATGCTTTGCCAGCGAGGTCACCAGCTGTTTTTTACCATTAATTTCCAGTAGGTCAGGGTTGCAGTAAGCACTCATCTCACTTAGTCCGTTGCACGTCCAGAGAGTTGAACCATCTTTAATATTCAAAGCGGCAACAGGCGTTTCACCCCCCGGCTGGCAGATGATTTTGTCATCATAGATCAAAGGACACTCCGAAATCCCGAATTTAATATTCGAACCATTAAATCTCTTAAGCGCATCAACCTTCCAGAGTATTGTTCCTTTAGCTGCATCCAGACAAACAACCTCACACACACCGCTGACCAGATAGAGATGTCCGTCAACAAAGGCAGGGGTTGTCCGGGCTCTTTCAAAATTTTTACCCCATTCCGAGCCATACTCTGTTTTCCAGAGAACGTTGCCATCAGCGGCATTCAGACAAAACATCCAGCCCCTGCGATCCTTTTTATCGCCGGCACAACCAGTGATGTATATTCTGCCATCAACAACGAGAGGCGAAGAGTAACCATCACACTCAATATCAACCTGCCACAGCTGCTTCGGTCCGCTTGCAGGCCAGCTCTCTTTAACAACCTCATCCAGAATCAGCAGATCGCGGTTACGCCCCCGCCATTGGGTCCAGTTACCGGCATGCAACAAAAAAACAGAACTACACAAAGCACAGATGAAAAAAAGTTGACGTTTCATAAATATCTCCCTATTAAACTAACGCAGCGGAGCCGGAATGACGAAATACCCAAGTACCCAAGTAAACCCGAAATACCCAAGAACCCAAGAACCCGAAGGCGCGCCAGCTGAAGGCTAAATCTTTCGCATATCACATAGGCTCAGTTTAGTTGCGGCTCCGCTGCTTTAGACTTACTATGTTTCATTAGCGTCCCATAGGACGCATAGGCTGTTAGGTTTTTAGGCTGTAGGCTATTAGGTCAAATGCGCATTACCTGTATGATTCTATAAACAAACGGTCCGGCAATAATTGCCGCAAATATCATTGTTATAACAGCTAGCTTAATCTTAATCATACCTCCCCCCCTTTTTAAATTATTATCTAAAACTCCCAGACCTATAGATTTATATTTTTGACGAAGTTTGTCAAGTCGTTCTTTAGCCCTTTCCGCTATAGGGATGCGATTATTTAGTTGAATCGGTGCGTTTAGGCGTGATTCAACACACAAGTGTGAACTACGTACAAAACCTGCATGTAGTTCACACTTGTGTGCTGTAAACCACAGATATGAGAAAGTTCAACTTAGCACAAAAACCAAAAAAGGCTTATGGCGTGATGCCATAAGCCTTTATATTCCTAATGCCCGCTGAGTCGGTGCTCAGCATTCAAAGACTATTTTCTGCCACGCAGGCTGCCGTGTTTCAGAAAACCATCGTAGTTACGCATCAGCAGGAATGACTCCATCTGGCGCAGAGTATCTAGGGCAACACCCACAATAATCAACAACGAGGTGCCACCGAAGAACGATGCCATTACATATGGAATCTTCAGCCAGCCTTGCAGTATCTGAGGCAGCAGTGCAACAATCAGAAGACCGGTACCACCGATCAACGTCACACGCGTCATCAAAGCATCAAGATACTCAGCGGTAGCCATACCCGGCCTGATACCCGGAACATAAGAACCATCACGCTTAAGACCATCTGAAATACGCATTGCATTAAACTGAGTGGCAACCCAGAAGAAAGCAAAGAACATAATCAGAAGAGCAAAAGCAATCAGATGAACAGCTGAGGTCTGATCCGCAAGCTTAATACCTATCCAGCGCAACCAACCCAGCCAGGCTATATCCACTGGTATTTTGCTCATAAATATTGCCGGAAACTGAATTAACGGTCCCGCAAAAATTATAGGCATAACGCCGGTGTAGTTGACCCGCAGCGGCATATATGTCTGCTGCATCCGTCCATAAGCCCCGGAGCCACCAGCGGCTTTACGCGTCGAGTGAATCGGCACTTTGCGCACACCCTGAGTCAGCATCACTGTTCCCATGATAACCATGAAACCAAAGAGCAACAGGATAGCCAGTTCAACCGGGCTGTGGGTTGCTTCGGCCCCGCCATAACCAAAATAACGCTGCCATGCACTGAAAATTGCAGCTGGCAGACGTGAGGTTATGTTAATCATAATGATCAGTGATGTGCCGTTACCAATACCTCGCTCTGTAATCTGGTCAGCCAGCCACATAATCAGAAGAGATGCGGATGTCATACAGATTACAGTCATGATATTGAAACCAAATCCTAGACGGGTTACGATCTGAACATCACCAAGCCCCATTGAGGCCGGATTCTGTAAAGCCGTAGCAAGCGCGAATGACTGAAACACACAGATACCGATCGTAAGATAACGGGTATACTGAGTGATTTTCACTCGTCCAGTCTCACCCTCACGGGAGAGACGTTCAAGCTGAGGTATAACCGCAGTCAGAAGCTGAATGATGATTGACGCACTAATATAAGGCCAGATACTGAAAGTACCCACTGCGCACTTACTTAGAGCACCACCACTGAACACATTCAAAAGGTCGACAAGACCACCACCTGCACCGGCGCTTTCACGAATGGAAGCGAGGGTAGCCTGCAATGTCTGCCAGTCCACCCCCGGTGTCGGCACCGAGGAAATCAGACGGCAGATAAAAACCAGACCAAGAGTGAATAAAATGCGTTTCCTGAGATCAGGAATCTTAAATGTATTGGCAAATGAAGCCATCATAGGCATGACAACACCCCTTACACAATTTCAACACTGCCGCCGGCAGCTTCGATTTTTGTTTTAGCAGTCGCGCTGACGCCGTTAACTTTGATAACCAGCTTTTTGGTCAAATCCCCGCAACCGAGAATCTTAACGCCATCAAACTTGTTAGAGAAAAGTCCGTTCTGCTTCAAAAGCTCAACGGTAACTTCAGTGCCATCTTCAAATTGCTCAAGCGCGCAAACATTAACCGGACAATACACAACACGTGTAAAGTTGTTAAATCCGCGCTTTGGCAGACGACGCATGAGAGGCATCTGGCCACCTTCAAAGCCCAGCTTATGCTTATGACCCTTACGAGCCTGCTGACCTTTATGACCGTGAGTAGAGGTCTTACCATGTCCGGAAGCACGACCGCGTCCAACGCGTTTGCGGGACTTGCGTGCACCGGGCACATTCTTAAGTGTTGCTAAATCCATAATGAACTCCGATTTCACCCATTTTTGCGACCACGGAGTGGTCGCAAATAAGTGGTTAAAAAGTTATCTTTTTTTTAATCTCGCGCTTGTGAGCACTGTGTGGGCTCAAAATCATGATTATGCGCGTGTCGCGGCAATTTCCTCAGCTGTGCGTAGCTGCTGCAACGCATCAACTGTGGCTTTAACCACATTCAGGCGGTTCTTACTGCCAAGCGATTTGCCAACAGCATCACGGACCCCGGCTGCTTCCAGCACAGGGCGCATACCGCCACCAACAATCAAACCGGTTCCGTCAGGAGCAGGCTTAAGCAGAACATAGCCACCATCACATGTACCAGTAACCTCATGCGGTATAGTTTTACCACTGAGTTTTACAGCAAACATGCTCTTCTTGGCAGCCTCGCCACCCTTGCGGATTGCATCGCTAACCTCATTGGCCTTGCCGAAACCATAGCCTACACGGCCTTCACGGTCGCCGACAACTACCACAGCGCTAAAGCTGAAACGGCGTCCGCCCTTTACAACTTTCGCACAACGGTTAACGAACACTACACGCTCGTCAAATTCGCTCTGGGTCTCAACACGGGAGAATCTTCTATCAGCCATCATTTAGACTCCTTAGCCTTTTCCTTTTTTTCTTTCACTGTCACCTTGAGACCGGCATCGACTGCAGCGTCAACGATCTGTTTTACGCGACCATGGAAAGCAAAACCACCGCGATCGACAACAACAACTGATATTCCTTTTGCTTTAGCAGCCTCGGCTGCATTAACACCAATCAGTTTTGCTGTCTCCAAATTACTGCTCTTACCCTCTTTCAATGTAGAGGAAGAGGCAAGTGTATGCATGGCAACATCATCTATAAACTGCACATACATGTGCTTATTGGAAACACATATTGCCATACGTGGACGCTCGACCGTACCTTTAATGCGCTGTCTTATGCGCATATGGCGGCGTGTACGTTGTTCTTTGCGATTAAAACTCATTTCTTATCAGCTCCGTTCAGGCATTATGCAACTGTTTTGCCCTGCTTGCGGCGAATAACCTCACCGGCATATTTAATACCCTTGCCTTTATAAGGCTCGGCAGGATAGTAGCTGCGGATACGGGCGGATGCCTGGCCAACCAGCTCTTTACTTATTCCCTCAACCGCTAGTTTTACGCCACCTTTGTCTATCGTGACTTTTATTCCTTCAGGAATAGCGTAATCTTTAGGAGAGGCGAAACCAAGTGAAAGGCTCAGAATCTTGCCGTTATCAACAGCCTTAAAACCTGTACCTTCAATAGTAAGCTCTTTCTTGTAGCTTTTTGTCACACCCTCGATCATGTTAAAGATCAAAGAACGACTCAGCCCATGACAGCTTTTCTGAAAACGGGATTCATTCGCACGGTCGACATAAACAGTGTTATCTTCGACCTTTACGCTTATACCCTTAACAAGATCGCGGCTCAGCTCACCCAGTTTACCTTTAACTGCAACGGTCTGACCGTCAACAGTAACTGTAACACCTTCGGGAATCGCAATCGGATTTTTACCAATTCTTGACATTATTGAAGCCCTCTTACCAGATTGTGCAAATCAACTCACCACCAAGCTTGCGCTTGCGAGCATCCTTGCCGCTCAACACACCGCTTGATGTGCTCAGAACCGCAACCCCGAGTCCGCCCAGCACATAAGGAATCTCCTGAACACCGCAGAATTTGCGAAGTCCCGGACGACTCTCCCTGCGCAACCCGCGAATTGCAGGTTCGGCATCATTATTATACTTCAGTTCGACGCTCAACGTACGCGGCAGAGCGTTATCCATATCAAAATTCAGGATATAACCCTCTTCTTTCAGGACGCGTGCGATCTCACCTTTAAGGCGGGAGCCCGGTATATCAACACTGGGATGACCAGCGTTCAGCGCATTACGAATACGCAACAACATGTCAGCTATAGGATCAGACATCATTTTCAGTATTCTCCTTACCAGCTCGCCTTTGTGACACCAGGAATCATTCCAGCCAGCGCCTGTTCGCGAAAACAGATACGACAAAGCTGAAACTTACGAATATATGCGTGCGGACGTCCGCAACGTGAACAGCGATAGTATTTCCGTGAAGAAAACTTCGGTGTGCGCTTGGCTTTTGCTATCATACAACTTTTAGCCATTGTGGAAATACTCCTTATCTGCCTGCAAACGGCATGCCCATAATCTCGAGCAATTCACGAGCAAATTTATCATTACCTGCGGTTGTTACAAATGTAATATCCATGCCGACATCTACGTCGCGATTACCAGAATCAACAATCTCAGGGAAAATTGAATGCTCTTTTAAGCC
>Ga0307990_1000109_pt1 | contig 78338 bp, 66 predicted proteins | sample EllFjometagen129_FD_203168 | JGI IMG/M metagenome (GOLD analysis project Ga0307990, IMG submission 203168) | Marine microbial communities from Ellis Fjord, Antarctic Ocean - #129 | ecosystem: Environmental > Aquatic > Marine > Unclassified | place: Southern Ocean | collected 2014-10-08
AAGATGGAATTCTTATACCGGGAGCAACATCTTCAACAATCTTTGCCAATGAAAGCGGGGCATACACTGTTACAACAACCAACCTAAATTCTTGTTCAACAACGTCTTTACCGATTAATGTAACAGTAATGTTACCTCCACTAGATCTTGATCCAGACTCAACAATTTGTGAGACACATCAGATTATTTTAGATGCAGGAGCTGGAATGGATTCATATTTATGGTCAACAGGAGATACAACACAAACCATAATGGTAGATTCATCAGGGATAGGAATAGGGAATAAAAACTTTTCCGTAATTGTAACACAACAAGGCTGTGTTAATTCAGATACAATAAAAGTTACCGTAATGGATTGTTCAGGGATTTCTGAAAATATAAAACCATTAGGAATTAATATTTACCCGAATCCATCACAAGGAAAAATCAATATTGATATTCCCGAAGGATTAGACGGACTGGAAATTACTGTTTTCAATTCAATAGGACAAAAAATATTATCTGAGCTAATTACATCTAAATCCAAAAGCATTAAAACTATTGACCTTTCTGAATTGCCTAAAGGATTATATTATATTGGTTTAAAATCTGACAGTAAACAACAATTCAAGAAAGTGATATTGAACTAAATTTTTCAAAATTTAGCTGGTTGTTAGATAAAATTCATGAATTTTATCTAACAATTTCACTACAATTTTGGCATCAAGAATATTTGGTAGATGTTTATTCTCAAAGCATCCTTGGTCCAAATTTCGTTTACAGAGGAAAAAAAATGGTTTACGACACAAAATAGGAGTTGGATATCTAATAATGTCTTTGTCTGATTTACCTAAAAATTATAAACAACCACCATTTGTGCTAATGTATTCAATTGGAGCTTATTTGCCAATAAGGTAATTAATAACGGATTCTCCGCTAAAAACAGTTACTGACGAAGATAAAAAATCATTTGTTAATAATTTTTATCTGGTTTAAATTGACAATAAAGATAAAAGTGCTATATTTGACATTTAACAATCATTTAATATAAATTAAAATAAATAAAATGAAAAGAAGAATTTACAAAATTTTATCTTTGGCATTTTTATTATCTTTTATTTGCCAGGGAAATGTAGCATTTGCTCAGACAATAATGCCATTGCCTGCTCATGCATCAACTTACACCGGGAATTCAAGAGGATTATGGTTTACAGCACCTACGAATTTTACGATTACCGGAATTCGTTCTCCTACAGAAATTGGTACGGGTGCACAAACCATTCATTTGGTGAAATTTCAGTCTGCTCCACCTGCATATTCATCAACTACTACAGCATTTACTACATTATTTTATCAGTCGGGAATAGCGGGTTCAAATTTTGTAAGTATGAACATTACAGTAAGCACTGGTGATATTATTGGCGTTATGGCTGTTAGAAATAACGGCTCCGGAGGTAGTCAGACTTCATATTCTTCGACCGGTAGCCCATTTACTTCAACTATTGCTGGAGTTTCAGTATTATTATACCGTGTAGGTTGGCAGGGAAATATAATAAATAGCCCTGCTGCAAATTTTTGGACAGAGGCTTCATCTTCTATTGGAAGGGTGGAAATACAATATTCTACATCTCAACCTACCGATGCCGGATTAACAACTTATGTTTTCCCAACTGACACTATTTGTAGTGGTAATGATTCCGTTTCAGTTAGATTGAAGAATTTTGGACCTAATAGTCTAGCTACAGTTGATGTAAACTGGAAAGTAAACAATGTCAATCAAACCACATATAATTGGAGTGGCACCCTGGCTTCGGGCGACTCTACCGATATTAATATTGGTGTATATAATTTTCTGGGAGATTCAACCTATAATATTTTTGCCTATACATCAACTCCGAACAATGTTGCAGACACCGTAAATACTAATGACACAATTAACATGACATCTATTTATGTTAATGCATCACCATTAGCAAATGTAACTCCCAGCGGAGCAATCAATATTTGTCAAAACGACTCATTGTTATTAACGGCTAATACTGATTCCGGAATGACTTATCAATGGTTCAAAGACGGTATTGCAATATCAGGAGAAACTGATACTTCATATACTGTAAAGCAAGCGGGAAGTTATATGGTAAATATAACTAATATAATAGGATGTTCAACTATTTCAGATACAGCTATTGTGACTGTTTTACCAGCACCACCAGCAACAATAAATGCGTTAGGTGCAACAACTTTTTGCAATGGCGATTCAGTTTTTATCACAGCAAACATAGGCAGCGGATTAACTTATCAGTGGAAGAAAGATGGAATTCTTATACCGGGAGCAACATCTTCAACAATCTTTGCCAATGAAAGCGGGGCATACACTGTTACAACAACCAACCTAAATTCTTGTTCAACAACGTCTTTACCGATTAATGTAACAGTGATGTTACCTCCACTGGATCTTGGTCAGGACTCAACAATTTGTGAGACACATCAGATTACTTTAGATGCAGGAGCAGGAATGGATTCCTATTTATGGTCAACAGGAGATACAACCCAAACTATAATAGTAGATTCAACAGGAATAGGAATAGGAAATAAAGACTTTTCAGTAATAGTTACACAACAAGGCTGTGCTAATGCAGATACAATAAAAATTACCGTAATGGATTGTTCAGGAATTTCTGAAAATATAAAACCTTTAGGAATTAATATCTACCCCAATCCTTCACAAGGAAAAATTAATATTGATATTCCCGAAGGATTTACTAAATTAGAGATTATAATTTTTAATACTATCGGGCAAATAATATTCACTGAAGAAATTTCATCTCAAACTGAAAGCATTAAAACTATTGACCTTTCAAAATCACCTAAAGGAATTTATTTTATTGGTTTAAAATCTGACGGAGAACAACAATTCAGGAAAGTCATATTGAATTAAATTGTTCTGAAATTGGTAGGTTGTTAGATAAAATTCTTGATTTTATTAACATCTGTACCATTATAAAATTATATCAAAAACAATATCAAATTAGAAAGATGATTCATTAAAAAATCTTAATTTTGAATATTCATAAAATTTAAAGATTTTTTAGTGAAAATAAGCAAACCTACATTATTATTAGATAAAGAAAAATGCCTTGCCAACATTAAAATGATGGTGGAAAAGGCAAAGCTTTATAATTTAAAATTCAGACCGCATTTCAAAACTCATCAATCTGCGAAAATCGGAAAATATTTTAAGGATTTTGGAGTTAATGCAATTACGGTTTCATCTGTGCAAATGGCGGAATATTTTGCTCGCAATGACTGGAAGGACATTACCATTGCTTTCCCGATTAATTTGTTAGAAATAGAAAGAATCAATTTCTTAGCTCAAAAAATTGAACTTAATATTTTAGCATGTAATATTGAATCAATAAATTTCCTGAAAACAAATTTAAAATATTCTGTAGGAGTTTTTATTAAGATAGATACCGGTTATCACAGGGCTGGAATTCAATCGGAAAATACAGAAGAAATAAATTCACTGATTGAAACCATTTCTAAAAATTCTTTATTGAAATTCAAAGGATTTCTTGCTCACGATGGGCATACTTACAACGCAAAAACAAAACAAGAAATAATTGAAATTCGCAGTCAATCCAATGAAAATCTCCGATTACTAAAGAAAAATTTTATAAACGATTTTCCTGAATTAATTATATCTGTTGGTGATACTCCAAGTTGTAGCATTGCTGAAGATTTTGATGGAATTGACGAAATAAGACCCGGAAATTTTGTTTTTTATGACCTGATGCAATACCAACTCGGTTCTTGTAAAATTGAAAATATTGCTGTTGTTCTTGCTTGTCCTGTCGTTGATAAACGAATTGATAGAAACGAAATAATTATTTATGGAGGTGGAACACATTTATCAACGGAATCAATTGTTAATTTTCAAAACCAACAAATTTTTGGAGTTCCGATTTTAATTTCACAAAAAGGTTGGAGCAAACCCTTAGAAAATTCTTATGTTTCTTCACTTTCGCAGGAACATGGAATAGTAAAATTAAATTCTCAAATTATTGATGAAATCAATGTGGGTGATGTAATTGGGATAATCCCTGTACATTCATGTCTTACTGTGAATCTGATGAAAGATTTGGTTGAAATTAGTGAATTAGAAAACAATGTTTAAATAAGATCTTATCTAAAGAATTATAAAAATTAAGTAAAAATCAGTTCTAAATAAAAAAAAGCCACAGATTACTCACAATATTATTTATTTTAGCGGAGTTCGTGATATCACTTTGTTTAGTTCACAGAATTTTATATAAAATTGTTTTAATTTGATAAATCAAGATATTTTATGCAAAAGTCTATTAGCGAAGAAAATAATTTTGGAATTATCTCTGAATTATAAATAATAAAAATTATTTTTTATTATTTGTAAGACAATTTGATGAAATTATATTTATAAACGTTTTTAATCTGTTAATCTGTGGCATATAATTATTCATTAAGATATTATATTTAATGGCAGGCATCTATATTCATATTCCTTTTTGTAAGAAAAAATGCAATTATTGCAATTTCTTTTCTGTTGTTTCAAAAAAATATAAAGATGAATATTTAAAAGCACTTTCAAAAGAAATTGAATTACAAAAGAATTATTTGAATGGCGAAATCGTTGAAACAATATATTTCGGTGGCGGCACACCTTCAATTCTTGATTCAGAAGAAATATCCAACATAATAAACCGGCTTTCAAAATTTTTTCATTTTAAAGATAATGTTGAAATAACTCTCGAAGCCAATCCTGATGATATTAATAACAAGAAATTAAAAGAATTAAAATCAACTGAAATTAATCGCTTGAGCATAGGAATACAATCATTTTTTGATGATGACCTGAAATATTTAGGAAGAATTCATAATTCCGAACAAGCAAAAAATAGTATTAAAAGAGCACAAGATGCAGGTTTCGAAAATCTAACTATTGATTTTATTTATGGCATCCCAACTTTATCGAATAAGAAATGGAAAGAGAATCTGCAAAAAACTTTTGAGTTGGAAATTCCACATATTTCTGCATATTCATTAACAATTGAACCAAACACGCCATTAGAAATTTTTATTCGAAAAGGCAAAAGTGAAAATATTAATGAAAACAAAAGTGTGGAGCAATTCAAAATCCTGATGGAACAAATGAAATCAAATGATTTTATTCATTATGAAATTTCTAATTTTTGTAAAAGCGGATATGAGTCAAAGCACAATAGCAACTATTGGAAAATGAAGAAATATCTTGGACTTGGACCTTCAGCACATTCCTATGATTTGGATTCAAGGCAATGGAATATTTCTTCCATTGATAAATATATTGAGCTGATTAATAATAAGAAACTCCATTTTGAAAGAGAAATATTAACAGAAAAACAAAAGTTCAATGAATATGTCCTTACTTCTCTCAGAACAATTGATGGTTGTGATTTGGATTTAATTAAAAATAAATTCGGAATAAATTACGTTAATCACTGCAATTCAAAAGCTGCAAGTTTTATTAAAGATAAAAAACTTAAAGTTGAGAATAATGTATTCTTCTTAACCAATAAAGGAAAATTGTTTGCAGATGGGATTTCTACTATATTGTTTATTGATGAATAATTGTTATATTTTATTTTAATTTTTTTTCTAATTTCCTATGTTTTTAACTGAACCTTTTTAAAAAGAAGGAGATTTACCTTACTGTTTTTTTTAAGGCTTAACTATTAGTTTTTCAGATCTTATAAATTTATTCTCTGAAAATATTTTTATTATATATAAACCAGACTTAAAATTAGACAAATCATATTTACTCCTTGATTGATGCTTTATTTCTCGTAGCTTTCGCCCTTCTACATCAAATATTATTATTGAAAATGATACAGTGGCATTCGGACAGTCTATTGTAATGAAATCATTTGTAGGATTAGGGTAAATAAATATTTTATCATTTAATTGTGGATTTGTGATATTATTTGATAAAACAGTAATTGAATGATATACAGTGTCAGAACCACATGTATTGCTGCAAATCAAACAAGCCTGATATGTGCCGGATTGGGCATAAGTATGCACAGGATTTGGAATAGTATCATTAAAACCATCCCCAAAATCCCATAAGCGACTTGAATAATTTATTGATGAATCATTAAAAAACACATTAAGTTGAGATATTGAATAATTGAAATTAGCAATTGGGAGACATATTACATCAACAAGTTTATAAATTGTATCAGTACCACAATCATTAGTACATATAAGACGTACTTGATAATTACTGTATTGAGTATATATATGTACTGGATTCTGGATTGTATCATTAAAACCATCACCAAAATCCCATTTCCATTTTGATGCATTTAATGACTGGTCATTAAATGAGATATTTAACATTGAATTGATATAATTAAAATTTGAAATAGGTGGTGCGCATGCAACAAAAATCGACTGGCATTTAGTGTCATAAATGCATCCGTTAGAAGCAGTCAAACAAACATTATAATTATCAGGAATAATATAAGTATGTGTTGGATTTTCATCTGTACTAAAGCTTCCGTCGCCAAAATCCCAATACCAGTTTGTTGCATATTTTGATGTATCGGTAAAACTATATGTAGAAATGGAAGAAGTAAAGTTGAAATCAGCAACTGGCTCTAAAGAATATTTTAGAACTCTGCCATAATTTTCACTACCATTACCGACTAAAGCTGCAACATAAAAATTGCAGTATTTATCAACTGCTATATCATTACTTTCAGTACTGTAATGTGAATATGCTGGATAATTTGATTGCCAATGAAGGGTTCCTGTATGGTCAATTTTAAAGGTTATTAAATATGTATTGCTATTAGAACCGGTCCTCCCAGCTACATAAACATTATTTTGTAGGTCTATTGAAATAGCTCTGCCATAATAATAATTAATATCATTTGACCAAATAAGACTTCCATTACTATCTATCTTTAATATTTTACAGCCATGATTATTATATGCATCATTTTGAATTACATAGATATTCGCAGAATCATCTATAACAGTATGATAATTATTTGTCATCTCATGGATAGGTTGGCTATACATCCACAATGTATCTCCTAAATAATTGTATTTTATTAAAAGGAAAGACTCACCGTTACTATTATAATTCTTACCACTACCAACGACATAAATATTTCCAATAGCATCACCTTGTATAGATTTTGCTATAGAAGCTTTTCCACCATACACACCATTATTGTGATTATAACGCCTTGTCCATACTGTATCACCGATGGAATTGTATTTAACAGTAACTATATCTTTAGAATTCCATGTGGGACTAGTATATCCAGTGACATATATATTATTTGAATCAAGGACAAAAATATCAGATCCCTCAGCTTCATATCCTGCTATTCCACCCATTGATGCCCAAACAACAGTTCCTGAAGGATTGAGTTTAACAGTAAGATTAGCAAAGTTCCCAGTTGAACCCTTAGTTTTTCCAGTAACATATACATTTCCCCATTCATCAATATCAATAGCATTTGGTAATTCATTCTGTGGGTATATTCCATTATAAGTAGTTTCCCAAAGAATTGTACCTGATGTACTACATTTCATGATGAAATAATCACCATTACTACTACTTATGGAATTGCCTCCAATAACATAAATATTTGCGTATTTGTCAAGTATCATGTCAGTTGCTTGATACAAGTATTGGGTTGTGCTGGAATTTGTTACCCATAATGTATTTCCAAGAGGGCTGTATTTATATATAACGAAGCCACCAATATGTGAAATGCCTGCGGTATAAATATTACCCAAACTATCAACTTCAATTTCAGTTGCTTCATCATGCAGAATTAAGGATTTTGCCCATTTCAAATCGTTTTGGCTATACAAATTGTTACTATTAAGAATAAGAGATAATAATAAAATACTTAAGGAATAAATAATTTTTTTCATTTTAAATTTTTTTATTATAATTTTTGATATTTGTTTTAACTCAATCATTTAATTTTACAAGTAATCTCACCGACTGATGGTCGGCGAATTCAAAATCCTTATTGAGAATTTTAATTTTAAAAGTTTCAGTATTTAGCGAAGTTATAAAAATATATAATAACTCGTATTAAAAAATTTCATAAAAACAATTTGTGAATCATAATGTATTATATTTGTTTGAAAATTTTAAAAAACTTGTGAATTACAACAGATTAATATGTTTTTTAATTAATTAATAATTTTTTATAATTTTGCTTTTTTTTAATCAAGTTTATTATGCCAATTTTAGGATCTATAATTAAAGCAGCCATTGAATTAAGAGTGAAGAGCTCATTGGATAGTAAAAAGAAATTCAATGGATATAAAGCTCAAAAGAAAGTTCTGAAAAAATTATTAAGGCGTTCACAATTCACTGCTTTTGGTGAGAATTACAATTTTGATAATATCTTAAAACAAAAAGATATAGTAAGAGCATTTCAGGAAAATGTTCCCACACATATTTACAATACAATTTTCAGAAAATGGTGGTTCCGTTCAATAAATGGAGAAGCTTATGTTACATGGCCCGACAGGGTGAAATATTTTGCTTTAAGTTCCGGAACATCAAATTCATCAAGCAAATATATTCCTGTAACTAATGATATGTTTCGTGCCATAAAAAAAGCAAGTGTAAAACAAGTTTTTTCTCTTGTAAATTATGATTTCCCAAAAGAATTTTATTCCAAAGGAATTCTTATGCTTGGAGGAAGCACGCATCTTCAGTATAACGGAACTTATTATGAAGGTGACTTATCGGGAATAACAACAGTAAATATTCCTTTTTGGTTTCAACATTTTTATAAACCGGGAAAAAGAATTTCTAAAGAGCGTGACTGGTCAACAAAACTTGACGAAATTGTTAAAAATGCTAAAAATTGGGACATAGGAATTATCTGCGGTGTTCCTGCATGGCTACAAATTCTGCTAGAAAAAATTATTAAACATTATGGTCTAAATAATATTCATGATATTTGGCCTAACCTTTCAATTTATGTTCATGGTGGAGTTGCTTTTGGTCCTTATAAAAATAGTTTTGAAAAGCTTCTTGGAAAACCAATTACTTACATTGAAACTTATCTTGCATCAGAAGGTTTTATTGCTTTCCAAAATCGCCCAAATACTGATTCAATGCAAATGATTCTTGACAATGGATTATTTTATGAATTTATTCCTTTCAATGAACAAAATTTTGATTCAAATGGTAGTATGAAAAGTAATCCTGTAGCCTTAACTATTGACCAGGTTGAAGAAGATACAGAATACGCATTGTTGATTTCAACTTGTGCCGGAGCATGGAGATATCTTATAGAGGATACAATAAAATTTACTTCTTTAGAATGTAATGAAATAATAATTACAGGAAGAACAAAACATTTTTTGAATATTTGTGGTGAGCATCTTTCACTTGAAAACATGAACAGAGCAATTAAGATGCTTGAAGATGAATATAATATTGAAGTTCGAGAGTTTACAGTTACAGGCATAAAGCACAGTGCTATGTTTGCTCACAAATGGTATCTTGGCACAGATAATGATTTTGATTATAAGATTGCAAAACAAAAAATTGACGAATACCTTAAAATTCTGAATGATGATTACAGAGTTGAACGTATAGAAGCAATTAAAGATATTTTCGTTGAGATTTTGCCAACAAAAGTTTTTTATGACTGGATGAAAAAACATGGCAAAGAAGGTGGCAGTAATAAATTCCCAAGAGTTCTTAAAAAGAAGCAACATTTGGAATGGAAAGAATTTTTAAAAGAATACAACAAATAGAATAATAAATTAATGGTTCCAATAAAAATATTTTTCGAAGGCATAATATTAGGATTAATAATAGCAATAACTATTGGACCAGCCTTTTTTTCCATAATACAAACCAGTATTAACCGAGGATTTAAATACGGTGTTTTTATGGCAGTCGGTATTTTAATTAGCGATATTACAATACTATCTGTTTCTTATATTGGTGCATTTAAGTTTTTTAATAGCGTTGAAAACAAATTACTTATCGGCATTGTAGCCGGTAGTATTTTAATAGCTTATGGAATATATTCGTATTTCAGGAAACCTGATATTCTTAGAAAAAGAACTTTTATTAAAAATAAAAAATCTTCTTATAAAGCACCAGGACCTTATACTTATGTAGTTAAAGGTTATTTTTTGAATATTCTGAATCCTTTTCTTTTAGCTTTTTGGTTTATCGCTTTGGGAACAATCAGCGCCCAAGCAGAAGAAGGAAAATTGTTTTATTACGTTATCACCTTTTTTAGCGGAACGCTGATTACTATTTTTGGAACTGACATTCTTAAAAGTTTTATTGGAAATAGATTGAAAGAATACTTGAAGCCAAGAAAAATATTGTGGGCAAATAGAATAGTAGGTCTTTTGTTAGTTGTTTTTGGAACAGCTTTAATAATTCGAGTGATATTAAAGTTTATCTAAATAGATAATATAAAGCAAAAATTTAAAAAATTCCAAATGACAATAAAACAAACAACAAACCTGCCTATGCCGAAACGGCTACGTGCAGGCAGGTAAAACTCAAAATCCAATTTTCAAATAATCAAACTTTGCAGCAACTAAAACCAAGAAAATAAATTATTTTCCTGCTTTTATAAAAAATAAATAAAGAATCTATTAATTACGAATAGTTTAGGAAATTGGTTTTTAGTACATTGAATATTATTTGCTATTTGGATATTGTTATTTGTTATTTTAACTAAGTTTGTATTAGAATCACTTACTGATAAATTTCAATCGAATTATTTCTTTTTTTATGAAAAAAACTAAAAAAGAAAAAGATTTTTTAAAATTACCTTCTTACCCCGGTGGTAACGAAGCATTCCGAAAATTTATTCAACAAAACCTGAAATATCCCCAAGAAGCTCAAACTAAAAATATTGAAGGTATTGTTTTGATTGAGTATGAAGTTGATGATATGGGAAATGTTCACAATCCAATTGTTATAAATGGAATTGGCTATGGATGTGATGAAGAGGCTATTCGACTTGCAAAATCGTTAAAATATCAAAAAGTCAAAAATCGAGGTATTAGAGTTAAAGCAAAAATTAAAACAAAGATTTCATTCAAATTGCCATCAAGCAATATTTCTTATAATTATACTGTTAAGAAAAGCGAAGAAAAAGAAAACAAAAATTCAGGAGAAAAATCCTATAACTACACTATAAAATACACAACTCCTAAGTCATAGAAAACTGTTTTGCAAGATAAAATTATATAGATTTTCCTATATTTCTCTATCCACAATGAAAGTAAGTATCAACCAATTTTAACATTTTTGAGTTATCATTTTTGATTGATTCTCTTATATCTTTATCGTTAAATTCTTTAAGTTGTGTGATGATACCGCTAATAATACTATCAGGAAAAACATCATATTTTTTAAAAACTTCTTTTTGTTGTTCAAGACATTCGGCAGATTCCCAACAAGACACAGGCAATTGTTTGAGCTCTTTTAATTTGTCTTTAAATTCGCTTTTAAAAATATCGATATCAACATAAGTTTCTTTAGAATAATCGAGAGCATTTTCCATTTCCAAACCATGTCGGGCAGCAACAGTTAATCCTGCAAGCAATAAGTAGATATCTGCTGAACCATCAGGGCATCTGAACTCAACAGTTTGTTTAAATGAAAAATCAAGGCTTTCATTATCTTCAAGAGGATTAGCATTAGCAGACATATTGGTTTTACCTCTCCAACCTAAAGGAACTCTAACAAGCACTGAGCGGTTTCTGTCGCCCCAGCAAATATTTGTAGGAGCTTCCTGATGAGGAACCAATCTGAAATAAGATGTTGGATTTGTGTTTCCAAAAGCAGTTAAAGAAGTTGCACAGCTAAGATAACCAGCGATTGCTTTTTTTGCAACATCACTTAATTTATCATCAGCAACAAACATGTTTTTCTCATCTTTCACAAGTTTTGTGTGAATATGCAAGCCGCTTCCGGCTTTACCAACTGTGATTTTTGGAGCAAAGGTTATTGTAACTCCATATTTATAAGCAAGAGTTCTAAGAATCCATTTAGCAACTACGAGTTGGTCGGCAGAATCTTCTACATTTGTTGGAAGAAACTCAATTTCATTTTGTTCATAGATTTTATCTTCTAATGAAAAATTTCCAACTTCGGAATGACCATATTTAATGTTTCCTCCGGTTCGTGAAATAGCAAGCATTGCTTCTGTTCTGAACTGCTCCCATTTATTAAAAGGAAAAGATGCATGATAACCTTTTTGGTCTGGTGATTCAAAAATTGTTTCTTTTTCCGAAATCACATAATATTCAAGTTCGCCCATAGTTTCAAAGGAATATCCTGTTTTTTCTTTTAAAACTTTATGAGCTTTATTAAGAATATATTGGGGAGCACTATCCATCGGCTGACCATCTTTATTGTAGAAAGAACAAAGAATATCTAAAGAAGGAATTTCAGAAAATGGATTTTCAAAAGCTGTTTTAAATCTTGGAATAACGTATAAATCACTTGAGCCTGCTTCTATGTGTGAAAATAAACTTGAACCATCAACTCTTTCGCCGGAGGTTAAAAGTCGTTCAAGATGTTCTTTGTTATTAATAACAAAATTTAAAGTTTTTAATCGTCCATCACCAGCAACATATCTGAAATTAATCATTTCTATTTCAAAATCTTCAATGTATTTTATTATATCTGCTTTTGTGAAATCTGATGATGGTTTTCCTAAATAACTGACTAAAGGATTTGGATTTAATTGTAATTTATCATTCATGCTATTCTATATTTTAGATGGATAATTTTTTTTAATAAATGTTGTTTTTGGGGTGTCAAAGCTATGAAAAAAAATCTAATAATTTAGTATTTGTAAATAATTTCATATTGCAAATGATTAAATATTGATTTGATTGGTTATTTTTGTGTCAAATCTATAATGAAATTTTGCCTTTACAAGAAATGATAAATATTAAACAAAAATTAAAACTTTCTTTATCAGACTATTTGTCGATAAATATTGTTTTTTTATTATTAATAATTGTATTGCGAACTATTGAAAATTTATGGCTATCAAGCATTCATAATTTTTCAATTGACTATTTTAAAATTTTCTTTTCAGGTTTGGTATTTGACTTAACATTAGTTTTGAGTACTTCGGCTATCTTCCTGATATTGTTCCTTCTGATTGCATTGATAAAAAGAAAAGCTGCTTCTGTGTTTTATAAGCTGATTGTAATTATTGTATTAATAATACAATTTTTACTAATTCGATATTTTCTTAGCACACTTGTTTTACTTGACCAATCTATTTTTGAATTTTCGTTTAAAGAAATCTTTTATATAGCATCAAAAGATGGAAACTCAAATGTATTGCTAAATATTTTTTGTTTGTTATTGTTTATCGTTCTGTTTTATTTTGGGATTAAAAAAATAAAAATCAAATTTCCACTTCTTGTTGGATTGATTTATTTGCCACTTTCTTTCCTACCTTTTATATTTCCAAATATTTTAATTGCTGATATAAGCAAATATGAAAGCGACATAGAATATTATCTTACTAATAACAACATCAATTATCTTGCTGTTGAGATAAACAAGAACTTGAGAGATGAAAGCCTAAGCCCTGATAATAAAACTGTAAAGCAAGCGGTTGAATACTATCAATTACAAAATAAAGATTTTGAATATTTCGGAAAGTTATACCCTTTTTACCGCAAACAACCATTAGAAAATCCTTTGGGAAAATATTTCAGAAAGTCTGATACAAAACCAAATTTGGTATTTATCATTGTTGAAAGTTTGTCCAGAAGTTATTCAGGTCCAAATGCAAATTACAAAAGCTTTACTCCTTTTTTAGATTCACTGACGAAAAATAGTTTATATTGGGAGAACTTCACAAGTAATGCCGATAGGTCCTATGGTGTAATTCCAAATATGCTTGCATCACTTCCAATAGGGAAATCTCGTGGAATAATAAACATGGGAAACAATATTCCTTATCATGAATCGCTGATAAAACTTGCGGGATTAAATAATTATACAACAAGATTTTTTTATGGTGGCTGGTCAGGTTTTGAACAAATGGATGTTTTTATGGAAAATCAAAATATCGACTTTATACTTGAAAATAAGAATTTTGGTGGTAATTATGAAAAAATAAAAAGCGATAAATTTTCCTGGGGTTATTCCGACAAAGAATTGTTTTGTCGTTCTTTAGAAATTATTAATAAAGCTTCTGTAAAATCCAAAAAGCCTTATTTGAGTGTTTATTTCACACTTTCAATTCATCATCCTTTTCTTTGTCCAAATAAAGAAAAATATCAAAAAAAATTCGAACAACTAATTTCGGATTACTCATTTGATGAAAAAACGAAAAAAGAATACCTAAAATATTCTAATATTTATTCGACAATTCTTTATGATGATGATGCTTTCAGAAGTTTTTTCGAAGAATATAAAAAGCGATCTGAATTTGAGAATACAATCTTTGTAATAACGGGAGACCATAATATTGGATATATTCCTGTTAAAAATAATATTGACAAATATTATGTTCCTTTAATCATTTATTCTCCTTTGCTAAAAGAAGCAAAAAGATTTAAGGCAGTATCCTCACATCTTGACATAACTCCATCATTTGCACCGCTTCTAAAAGAAAACTATAATTGGATTTTACCTGAAAAATGCTACTGGCTTGGCAAGGGGCTTGATACTGTTTCTTATTTCAGAAATAGAAATATTTATCCTTTTAGCAATCTTAATGGCAAAATAAACGCCTACATTTCAGGAAAGTATTTTTACAATAACAGTAAATTATATATTGTTTCTGAGAATATGGATTTAAACTTTATTGAAAATGCTGAAATTGAAGATAGCATCAAAAAAAGCCTTGAAGTTTATGAAACAATAAATAATTATACTTGTTTAGAAAACATGATTTTGCCTTTAGATTATTTTGTGAAAAACTACAACTACCAAGAAATCATTAATTTTTCAACATCTTTTAACTCGGATTTAGGATACTTCAGAACACATAAAAAGGATATTTTCAAAAAGGTGGGAGTCAATGGCAGCAAATCAGTTCATATAAAACCATCTCAAAAATATGTTTTATCTATTTCAAAAAAAATAAGCGGAGAAGCAGTTAATCTCGAAGTGAAAACTGTATTTTTTGCTCACTTTGAAAAATATAACAGAAAAAAATTACCAGAATTCATTATTTCTATTGAGGGCGATGATGATATTATATATCACAAAATACCTTTTTCTGAAATAATTAAGAAAAATGAAGAATGGAATCGTATTTACATTTACAGAAAATTTAAAATTCCTAAAAGAAATAAAAAAAAGAAAGTTAGTATATATATATTAAACAGCAATAAAAGTGAATTTTTTGTTGATGATTATAGGATAGAAGTTTATTCTTATTGATTTAAAAAAGATTTTGCATCAGAATTGTCAGTTTGAATAAAATCAGGTTTCAGTAATAATATTCTTCTTAAATCTTCTTCATTATTTGGAGTCCAAATTTGTACTTTTAATTTATTTTTATGAGCATTCAAGATACATTCTTTGTTTAAACTTGTGTCTTGAAAATTAGAAGATATGCCATCGTAAGTCTTTTGTAAAGCAACATTTAGAGCTTTATTGAAATTTTGATAACTTAACAAATAACAATTTAATTCGGGCTTTTGTATTTTAATGCAATCTAGAAAATATTGATAATCTGTTTCTATTAATATTTTGTTTTCAAGCCCGTAATTATTGATTAATTTAATTAGTTCTTTTGCAAATTGTTTTTGATAGGATTCAGAAACATTATTTGCAGGGATGCAAAAATTAGGATAATATCCTTTTACATCAAGAGAAACAAATTTGCTTTGGTTTGATTCTAAAAGTTCAAATAATTCTTCCAGTTTATAGAGTCTGTCTTTATAAGCATAATGACAAATAGTTATATTTTCCAATGTTGAATCAATTGAGTTTGGAATACAAAACTTAGAATTTGTGTCACAGGCATTTATAATTCCGTCATGATATATCCAAATTGTTCCCGATTTACTCATTTGGATATCAACCTCAACACCATCAAAATATTTAAACGCATTTTCTATTGATGGAATTGTGTTTTCCATATAGCCTTGCTGTAGAAGAGAACAACCGCTTCCTCTATGACCGAGAAATTTAGTTTCTACATTATCGGATGATTGCTTATTGCAAGAAAACAAGAAAGATGTAATGAAAATCAATAATAAAAAAAAAGTTTTTTTACTGTAATAAAATTTCAAATGTATCATAAATTTTTAGTTTTTAAAATCAACAATAATATAAAAATCGTCAACAAAAATTTTGTTTTTACCTCTGTGCCACAAATAAATTTTAATCTTATCATTTGGGCTTTTAACTTTTGTTAAATCCAATTCTGTTTCCAAATAATTCCATCTGTTGATTTGTAAATTAGAAAAATCTTCAGTTCTTAAATCATGAAATTCATAAGATTCCCCTTCATTTTCGTAACTTATTACAATGCTTATAGGATTGTCTTGAAAATTGGATTTTGAGAAAAACATAAATCCAGCTCTAATTTTGTTAGGAGTTCCGTAGCTTGATATATCACAATAAAGGAATTCTTTCCCTATTGGGCATTTATTGTTTCCATCAATTGCTAACGAATTTTTACCTGAGAATGAAATAGAATCAGAAATTATTTCATCCTTTTTAAGATATTCTTCTTTCTCAAAGTTCCTGTAATAAATAAGTTTGGGATTGGTTTTATATACAAGCTTATTTAATAAGCTATCAAGTATAGAGTTAAATGTTTTATAATTATCAGCTTTTCTTTTAAAAACATATATCCCATAATCATAATCTCCTAAGGTTTTATAATTTTCTTTTGGTTTGAATATTTTTATTTGTTCAAACCGAACATCTTCAAATAAATCTTTTAAAGGTAAATTACCTTCATTTGTACCAAAGTGAGAATCCCAAAACAGAATATTGTTTTCGCAAATTCTTTCTTTTCCCGGATAATCGTCAAATAACATCCACGTATTAGTTGATTTATCATAAACATCTAGGTCAAGAAAAAAACAAAAATTAGGGTCATAATAATAGATTTTACTATTATTATATTCAGAATTTTTAAACCAACTACATGCTTCTTTAACTAATTGTTCTTCTTTAGAAAGTTTTAAATTAAAATTATGAAAAGTTATTGATGTTCTTAATAATAGAAGAATTATTATAAAAATAATAGCTAATCTTATAAATTTCCATGGTATTAACTCTTGTATAAAATTATATCCTTTCAAACTTAATAAAACCATGAGTGGAGTAACAGCAGCAATGACTCTGATTAAACCTAAGGAACCACCTAATCCCAACCACCATGCAACTGAATGAGCGGAAAAATAAGCAATGGCAGGCAAAATAATTAAAAACAATTCAACAGATAAAATTGATGATTTTAATCCTTTTTGTTTTAAGAATTGAAATACCCATACAATTAAACCTGATATAAAAAGTAAACTTAAAGGGATTCCCAAAATTAATTTGGAAGAATTAACAAAATGAAATAAACTTCCGCTACCATAAATTTCTTTAGCACCGGAATAGGGCATTTGGGTTATAAACCAGAAAAAATCGTGAAAATAAAAATAACCAATAAAACTATATAAGACAAAAGCAGTAAAGGTGAAAAAAATGCTCAGGTATTTTTTTCTTAGCATGTAAAAAAGCCAAAATAGAGGGAGAATAACAATCCCTTCTGTCCTTGTAAAAATTAAAAAGGATAAAGAAATTGCCGATAATATAAATTTGTTTTTTATTGCTAAATATATTGACAGAATCAGAATAAAACTAAATAGAATTTCAGTTAATGCCGAAAAATGAATTATAAAGTAAATCGGAGTGAATGAAGTAAAAACAATAACAAGCCATGCATTTTTATACTTTAATTCTTTAGCAATTAAAAATGCAAATATAGCTGTAAGCAATCCAACAATAATATTAAAGACTTTAATTCCATTAAATCCAAACTGAGCAAAAGGAGAACTTAATAAAATAAAAAATGGTTTTCCCCAATGGTGCAAAAATAAGCTAGGATATTTAAAAGCTAATTTTGAATATAAATAATGTGCAATATTATCAGCACCTCCAATAAAACCTTCTGAGCTAAAAGAAATAATCAAAAAAATAATAAAAATCAGAATTAACAGAATAAATGGAATTGTTTTTTTAATATTATTCATCATAAAGTTTTGAATAAAATTTATATTTGTAATTTTACGCTCAAAAAATAATATAGTATGACGAAGGTAGATAAATTATCAATAATAATTCCTGTTTATAACGAAGAAAAAACTGTTCATAAAATACTTGATTTGGTTCTACAAGTTGAGTTGATTAATAATATTTCAAAAGAAATTATTCTCGTAAATGATTGTTCAAAAGATAACACAAAAGCTGTTCTTGAAAAATATATAAGCGAGCATAACGACCAAGATATTCATTTGTTTAATCACGAAATAAATAAAGGAAAAGGAGCAGCTCTGCATACTGGTATTGCAAAAGCAACAGGTGATTTATTAATTATTCAGGATGCTGATTTGGAGTACGACCCTTTTGAATACAACAAATTACTAAAACCAATTGTAAACGGTCATGCAGATGTTGTGTATGGCTCCAGATTCAAAGGCGACAGTCCCCACAGAATTTTATTTTTTTGGCATACAATAGGCAATCGTCTTTTAACAAGTCTTAGCAATATTTTTTCAAATCTGAATCTAAGCGATATGGAAACTTGCTACAAGCTTTTCAGAAGAGAATTTATTCAAGGATTAAAACTTAAAGAAAACAGGTTTGGCTTTGAACCCGAAGTTACCCAGAAAATATCACGCATCAAAGGTATCAGAATATATGAAGTTGGAATTTCGTATTATGGCAGAACTTATGAAGATGGAAAAAAAATTGGCTGGAAAGATGGACTAAGGGCACTTTATTGTATTTTGAAATATGGATTGTTTCGGAGCAAATAGAATAATATTAGCATTTTAAAAAAAAGTTTAAATGAAATTACTCAAATATGATTATTAAAAAAAAGAATATTTTTTCATTATGGATTTTTATACTTCTTTCGATAACAATAATTATTTTTCGTTTTTCAAAACAACCTGAAAATGTTTTATCATGGGATGTTTTCGGGTATTATTTATATCTTCCTGCAACTTTCATTTATGATGATTTGAGTTTACAAAACTCAGACACAATTTTAAAAATCATTGATGATTATAATATATCAAACACATTTTATCAGGCAAACAAGTTAGAAAATGGAAATTGGGTAATTAAATACTCTATGGGGCTTTCAATTTTTTATAGTCCCTTTTTTTTTACGGCTCATATAATTGCTCAAAACACTGATTATGTTGCTAATGGATTTTCGCTGCCCTATCAAAACTCCATAGCATATGGATTATTAATATATACTATTCTTGGCATTTGGTTTTTGCGAAAGATTTTGCTGCGGTTTTTTTCAGATAAATTAGCTTCACTAATAATGATTTCAATTATTCTTGGAACTAATTATTTCAATTTAACGACATTTAATAACCTTATGTCTCACAACATGCTTTTCTTTACTTATACAATAATTCTATGGTTAACAATACGATGGCACGAAACCTTTAAAATTAAACATGCAATTTTATTAGGCGTATTTATTGGTTTAGCTATCCTAAGCAGACCAGTTGAATTGGTATGTATATTAATTCCTGTTTTTTGGAATGTTTATGATAAGGAAAGCTTTGTTGAGAAAAGGAAACTATTTTTAAAATACAGAAATCATGTTTTGGGATTAGTAATAAGTATTATTCTTATAGGTATTCCACAATTAATATATTGGAAAATCACCAGTGGAAAATTTTTCTTTTACAGTTATCAAAATCCGGGAGAAGGCTTTGAATTTTTATGGCCCTACACTCTAAAATTCCTTTTTAGCTTTAGAAAAGGTTGGCTGATTTATACACCCATAATGATTTTTGCAATCTTAGGATTCTATTATTTATATAAAAATAATCGGAAGATATTTTTTGCTTTATTTATATATTTTATTATAAATCTTTGGGTAGTTTCCAGTTGGTCGTGTTGGCATTATGCAGCAAGTTTTAGCAGTAGAGCAATAATGCAATCTTATGCTATTATGGCTATTCCATTGGGGTATTTTTTTATGTCTATTTTAGGCAAAAACAATTTTAAAAAATATTTAATTCTTATACTAACTATTTTCTTCATTATTCTTAATCTTTTTCAAATCTGGCAATACAATAATAATATTATTGACCCTTATCGCATGACCGGAGCATATTATTTTAAGACTTTTGGGAAAACCAAGGTGTCTGAAAACGAAAGAAAATATTTGTCTTTTGATAGGTTTCAGGAAATAAACGAAAATACGATAAATAATATAAATTACAAAAAAACAATTGTTAAGAAATTAGATTTTGATGTATTAGACCAAGATAATAAAAGTAATTATTCAGATGAATATTCAAAATCAGAAGAATTTAGTTTTATTTTGAATAAGGATAAAATATATTCTCCATCAATAAACTATGATTATAAAGACCTAAGCAAAAAAGATTATGTTATTATCAAAACATCTGTTTATGTTTTCCCTATTTTTGATTTATCTGAGAATCCTGTTTCTCTGGTTGTAACATTTCTACACAAAGGAAAAAACTATAAATACCAAACAATAGATTTAGAAGAACATAAACATAATATTAAATTGAATCAATGGAATAAAGTTACAATGTATTATCTTTCACCTGAAGTTAGACAAAAATCAGATAACTTATTAGTTTATGTTTGGCTTAGAGGGCAACAGAAAGTTTTTGTTGATGACTTATTGATTGAAGTATTTGAGCCAAGAAATTAGTAAAACATTTAACATATTTTACCACATCTCTGATTTAATAATAAAAATATCCTTATTATTAATAATAAAATCAGGCAATTTATTATCATCAAACACTGCCATTTTATAACCTTTTTCTTTCAGGTATTTATAATAATCGTAATTTAAATTTCCGCTGTAAGCAATATAATCTGTATGAAACATTATTAAAACGTGTTCAAATTCACGGCAGTTAAAAATAATATAATCATCAGATGGAAGAATCTCAGGAAGAGATTTAAATATTTTAGTATCCCTGACACGAATTGGTCTGTAATCCCATTCAGATTTATCTCCAATTGTATGTTGTTTATAAATATCATTATACTTAAAGTTGTAATGAGATATTAACAACAAAACAATTATAACAAAAATTGAATATATTAAAGGTTTAACTTTAACTTTTTGTAATAAGGAAAAAATATAATCTAATAATGCTCCTATAGCCAAATAAATCAAAGAACAAATTACAAGTGTGTAAGCAGGCATCTTAGTTGTGGCAAAAGCATAAAAAGCATAAACCAGAATAATAAAACTAAGAAATCCGATTTTATATTCTTTTTTCTTTAGTTTAATAATAAAAACTACTATTGCTAATATTGAAATTATCTTTATCAATTTTCCGTAAATTAGCGTCATAACTGAAAAATGATACCAGTCATTTCCTTCATGGTTTTCTATAGGAATAAACAAATGTGAGGTATTATAAGAAAATTCATATCTGCTTTCAAGGGGGAAATTATTTAAGATGTAAATTTGCCATGGCAGAATAACTAATAAAGTAATTACAATGCTAATAATGATATCGATATATTGATTCAAATTTTTTCTTCTTTCTTTATTAAAAAGAATTACAAGACTCCAGCCCGAATAAACAAGTATTCCGACAAGCCATTTTACTAAAACTGCACATCCTGAAAATAAGCCAATAAAAATTATCCAAAATCTTTTACCTGAATTCATGTATTCTGTCCATGCCCAGAAACTTGCAGTAACATAAAATATAAAAGCAACATCATTATGGTCAACATGTCGATATCCTGAAACCATTTCAAGAGAAAAATTAGATAGAGCAAATAATAAAGCAGCATAAAAAGCAGTGTTTTTATTTACAGTTAGTTTTCCTATTCTATAAACAATTAATATCATTAATGTTGACATTATTATACTTGGGAGACGCATTGCAAAAGTATTAACACCAAATATTTTCATGCTTAGTGCCATTTGCCACAAAAAGAGAGGTTGCTTATGTAACCAGATATGATTCCCTGCCCATTGTGTATAATCATAAGGTAAAGCAGGGTTTTCATAAAGAGTTGGAGTCAAAAGATGTTGAATCATGTTTTTGGCTACTAAAGCGTGATATTGTTCATCCCAGATATTCAGAAAAGGATCTAACATTGCCATAAAAATCCTGATTGACAAACCACCAAGAATTAATAGGGCTATTGCTAAGGTTTTGTCTTTCTTAAGTTGAAATAATGATACACTTGAGATTATCAAAACAAGTCCCAATATTAATATTGAAATTTGATAATTGCCAAGCTCTTCGAATTTTAAATACATAATATATAATGATTTATGAAAGAAAAAACCAATGAAAAATATATTGCAAATAATAACGCCAACCCCAATTTTCTAAATCAAACCACCAATGCCGAAAGTCAATTGTCATATTAAAATTAAAATAAACTAAAACTCCAAAAAACAAGAATATTGCTATCTTAAAATATTTTCTTTTTATGTTTATTGCCCTTGATATTGTGAAAGCTAATGGAATTGCCAATAGTGCATAAAAGTCTATAAAAAATCTATTACCTGGTCCGGTTCTTTCAAAAAACCACCATGAAGAATATAAATAAAGTATTGGCAAAAATGTAAATAAAATTGCAAGTCCATTGTGTTTCCTTTTTATAGCGAGCCAAATTAAACTTACCAAAATAACTGCAATTATTGGAATAAATGAAATCCATCCTCCCATAACACTAAATAATATTTCAAAGATTTTCGGATTTGCTAAATAGAAAAATCCTTCATGAGAACCGGGTTGATTATATGGATTTGTGTAAAAATGACCTGTTGTAAGATGCCAATATAAAAGCTGAGGAACGAAAAAAATGAAAGTAAGCAAGGGGATAATTAAAAACTTAGAAAATTTATTAAAAATAAATACAATCCTTTCTTTGAAATCATTAAAAGAATTTACATCATAAAACAAAATAAACAATACAACCAAAATATTAAGTGTTCTGATTGCAACAATTAATCCCAATGTTATTCCTAAAATAATAAAGTTTTTTAGTGAAGCTTTTTTATAAACTTTGTCAGTAAAGTATAGCAAGATAGCAATCAGAAAGAAAGAGAAAGAATGCGACATTCCCGGCTCAACAGTTGAGTAAAAGAATAAATTAGTAGCGTAATAGATTAAAAAAATAGTAATAATACTTATTTTCCAATCGAATTTTTCTCGCAAGAACTTGAATAAATAGAGCAAACCTAAAAAAGCATAAGTTAATGATGCAAGCACAATCATAATTGAAAATATTGGAGTAAATCCCTTAGTTGGTATTTGAAAAATTTTGCAAATGAAATATGGTGGAAGAAAAAATGGTAACTCAAGCAATGCTACACCATAATTGTATTTATTTAATAACATCCCTTTTTCTGAACGAACAGAATAAGGTTGGTTAGCTACATCTTTTTCATAAAAAACAGCAGTTAAATATTGATAGTAACCCCATGCATCCGAGCTTAAAATATACCTATGCTTTTGGTTATGTTCGTATGTGTGATAGTAATAACTAAAAGCGGAATTAAACAACATGAAAACTATAAAGATTAATAATGTTTTTCTTTTCATAAGTATAAATAATATTACTTCAAGTACTACTGCGAATTTAGGGAAAATAACAAAAGACAAATTACAAAAAGCAAATAATTTTCAATTTATCATCCCGATAAGTATCGGGACAATTTCCAAAACTATTTACATATAAAAACCGATATGCAAATATTGAGCGTAAAATCAAAACATTTTAAATAATAATTATTAAATCATTACATTGACTCAATGCTTATGTTATTTGAGTTTTAAACATTGGAATTTGTGTTTTATTTGCTATTTGATTTTTGCTGTTTGGAATTTCTTAATATTTAAATATTTTCACTTGCATTAAAATAACAGTAGAACCTTACTTTATTATTTTTAAAACATAATCAATAGATTTGACGAGCCTACTTCCAAACCAACAAAACATTTCACCTTCAACCAATAGTATTTTCTTATCCGGAAAATGCTGCTGAAGTTCAAATTTATCTTTTTCTTTAAATACAAAAGGTTCGGAAGGAAGAAAAATTATGTCCGGGTCAAGTTGTGAGAAATCATTTTCATCAAGAGTAGCATAATTTTGCGGATAGTTTTCAATGCAATTCAAAAGTCCATATTTTGATAAATGAGAGTCGATAAATGTTTCTTTCCCTGCTGCCATATATGGGTTTTTCCATACGAAATAAATATATTTCAATGGTTTTTCTAATTTGTTAATATTTGAAAGTTTTTGCTCGATTTGATTAAACATGCTTGTCGCCGATGTTTCAATGCTGCATATTTCCCCAATTGTAGGAATCATCTTTTGTGAATCTTCAACAGAGCAGATGTCAAAAACAAAAACAGGAAAATTTTCCGCAATTTTTTCTATAGTTTCCTTATCGTTTTCTTGTTTTAAAGCAAAAACAATATCAGGATTGATTTCTTTTATTTTATCAAGTGAAACGTTTTTTATATTGCCAACGATTGGAATATTTTGAACATCATCTTTGGGATGAATACAATATTTTGTTCTACCAACAACTTTTTCTGATAGTCCCAAATCACAAAGAGTTTCAGTGATTGAAGGGCATAAGGAAATTATTTTTTTTATTTCACTGCGAATAACCACCGAACGTTTTAAATCATCAAATATTTGCATTTTATTTTTTTAGAAAGAAATATGTTTTTTACAAAAATACGAAAACAAAATTTTAAATATATTTGTAAAGAATAAAAACATAAAACTATACTAAAGGATTTGTTCGGGAGCCGTGTAAATAATGTTTTAAATGTCACTCGTCATGAGACGAGCGCCAGCTAGGGTCTAATTAACGATAGTTAATTGGACTTTTTCTTTATTAGAACCTTGAGCTTGCTTATCAGTCATAATAAAGGAAAAGGGGGAAATGAGTGATAGCGAAATTAGACTTTATGTTAGCTATGCCCCCAATATTTGGGTTTATGAAATAATTCTTTCGGGTTCACAAGAATGAAAATCAAGTCCTTAGCTTTCTAAACGTTAAGGACTTTTGTTGTGTTGAGGGGGCTTTGCTGATTGTAATAACTATAAATTTATAATATATTTTAGTTAGAATATTGCTTAAGATGGTAAAAAACGAGAGCCTACCTTGTAACGATAAATTTATCCCTATAAATCCAGCCTTTTTCTTTATTATAGAGCTTCATGAAATAAATTCCATTTGCATACTCTGATACAGGAATAGTTGTGTTATTGCCTGAGAAATTAATCTTATCAACTATTACGCCAGTTGCATTGTATATCATAATAATGCTATTAGTGTGAATGACATTAGACTGAAAATAAACCTCATTATTTGCCAGGCTTGGGAAGATTCTAAATTCCTTTTTATGATCAACTTTTTCTATTGCTAAGGTTGAAGTATTTACGTAATCCCAACATAATTTGGCAATGCTAAGAGGTGGAAGATTATGATATCCAGTTGCATCTTCAAAGAATTTAGCATTTCCACCACTTGCATTTAGTTTAGCTACAGCCTTTTTAGCTAAAGCGAGATAGGGTTCTGTTAACCCTAAGTTATACTCTCCCGAACCAGCTGTAATGCTTACAATAACCTTCCAGGCATTTGCATAGTTATATTTATGCTGACAATGTAGTGGTTCGGTACATGTATTATAGATGTCTTGTGTGTTATAAAAACCGGGTGAATGTGCAATTATTCCCTTTAAATAATCTGCTTCATCTAGACCATGTAAATAAGCACTCTTTCCCCCAAATGAAAAACCTTGTGCAAATACTTTACTGAGGTCAATACTGTGAGATCCATCCATTTTATTGATTATAGCAGAAATAATTTTAAAATCCTCATCTCCTGCAAACCAACTTGAACTTGAAACTCCTTCATTAGGGCATGCAATTATTACGTCTCCAAAATATGAATTTGTAGCATAGTAAATAATGCTTTGAAGATATGTGCTAGGTGCTCCACCTAAACCATGAAACCCAATAACTAAAGAGTAGTCTTTTGATGAGTTGTAGTTGGTGGGAACATAAACATTTAAAGTTCTTGTTTGTAAGCCAGCGGTATTTGTCCAGCTAACCTGAGTTGTAAAATATCCTGTTTGCTGTGCATTGGATATTCCAATTGCAAAAATAAATATAAAAAATATTATTACTTTTTTCATAGTATTTGTTTTTTTCATTGATTATAGTTTACTTTTTTCGGTTTAATAAAAAAGTAAACTTTATTTCCTCGCTGCAGCACGAATCCCTTCGTGTGGCTTATGACTAAAAGCTTACGACTGATTGTCTCGTCCTGAATTTAGTTTACACTTCTTAGTTCTTAATCCTATTACAAATTTACACTTTATTTTTAATCCTAAATACTGTTTACACTTATTTTTAAATCTCTCTTTGTGAAATGGAGCGTAGCAAAACGGAGCAAAGAGAGATTTAAAATTCGCAAAGCTTGACTGCTGGTTCAATTTCTTTTTTTTTTGAATAATATTGTTTCCATCGCCTTTTTATTTTTCCTTCTTTAAAATGAGCCTCAAATGGAGTAAGATAATCAATACTACGGCTGGCGCTCGTCTCCAGACGAGTGCCTTATAAGATGATAGTTATAAAATGATTATTATTGATTCAATTCGATATTGCCAAAATAACAAAGGACTTGTAGTCTATGGATATTGTATTATGCCAAATCATGTACATATGATTATACAGGCAACAGAGCAATTTACAATATCTGAAATTTTGAGAGATTTAAAGAAATTTACAGCTAATACTATTATTAAAAAGCTTTCGGACAAGAAAACAGTTGAAAACATAAATATTTTAAATAAATTTCGAGAAGCAGATAAACATTTGACAAGAATAAGGAATTACAAAGTTTGGCAAGATGGAAATCGTCCAAAACTGATTTATAGTAATAAGTTTTTATGGGAAAAGTTGAATTATATTCATAACAATCCTGTTGAAAAAGAAATATGTAATAAGCCTTGGGATTATCTGTTTAGTTCTGCAACAAATTATACAGATAAATATTCATTATTGGATGTTGTATGCTTGTCAGTGCCGTTGAAAACATATTGATATTTATGGCACTCGTCTGGAGACGCGCGCCAGCTAGGAGTTTCAGTGATGGAAGGACATAAAGATATAATTTTTTTTATTTCACCACGAATAACCACCGAACGCTTTAAATCATCAAATATTTGCATTTTCTATTTTTAGTGTATGTTTTTTACAAAAATACAAAAACAAAATTTTAAATATATTTGTAAAGATTAAAAACATAAAACTAAATGTCACTCGTCATGAGACGAGCGCTAGCTAGGAGCTAGGTTTATAAAGGAGTTAGTTGTTTCAGCTATGAGCATCTTTACGATATTTGCCGGCAAGTAATAGAAAAATTATAGATGAGATTACAGTAACTCCTAAAGAAATCCAGTGCAAATTCGATATAGTGTCTACTGATATTATGGAACCGATTAAAGCAGATGTTAATGCTAATGAAAATTCAAAAAAAGTCCTAAATATATTACTTACCTTATAATAATCCTCTCTAACTAAATTTACATTTAAAGTTTCAGGAGCTGTTATCGTTGTATTAACGTTAAATTTCGCCATTTGAAATCTCCTTTCCTAAATAAAAAGAATAATTAATTTTTCTTGGAAGTGTTTTATGAGAAGGATCAATTATAAAATGCATATACAATTCCCTGTTATATAATACTCCTATTAACCAAGGCTTTATGGTGTTTCTTTTATCTCTATAATTATAGAGTTTAAGTTTTAGATTATTATCATTACTATTTAATTCTGAACTAATTCTAACATCTTTATCTTTTTTATCATCAATAAATATGAAAGACAACACAAGGGGACCTTCATCACTTATTAAATTAAATTCAATCGTAGAATTATCATCAAAAGCAATAAAACTACCAGATGCGAGTAAATCATAGCCATTTTTAATTTTAACTTGTAGATTCATAATTTGTGTTATATTAGTATTAAATCATATTTTTAATTAGTCCAAATTTCTCTTTTTACAAATTTGAATAAGTAAAATTAAACTAACTTCAAACTATCATCAATCTTTATAATTCCAACAATTTATTGGTGTCCATTACATACAGCTACACCAAAACCATGAAATTTTCCTTCTCTGGTTTTCTTAGATATTGTAATTTCCACTTTATGTCCTGTTAAATCCAGGATTTATAATTTTTAGATAATAAAACATAAAGATATTACAGCTATATGGATTATCCAATCAATATTGAATGTTTTTTTATTAACAATTATATCTTTGTAATCAATAAAGCAATATCTTATCAAGTTTACAAGAAATAGAATCTGCCAAAATTAAGCCTAATGCTTTCTTGAAATTAATTAGATGCTAATATCAGATATTTCCTTAATTTTGTCCCTAACACTTTAATCCCCCAGCTATTGCACAAATCCTTTCTGGGATATAATTTTTTTATATTATGCTTCTTTGATACATCAAATTAAAATTTAATCCCTCCAAAATAAATAACAAAACGTTCCTTTCTTTTCCATTATCTTTGCTGGGATTTTTTAACAAATTTATTTGATGATTTCTATTAATAAAATATCAATTCATTTCACAGGAACTAATATTTTTGACAATGTTTCCTTTATTATAAAAAAACGTGACAGAATTGGATTGGTTGGGGAAAACGGTGCAGGAAAAACTACTTTGTTGAATATTATTACAGGGAAATTGCAAGCAGACACAGGAAATATTGTTAACCCAAACAATTCAACTATTGGTTTCTTACCACAGGAAAAAATCACGGAAACTAACAAAAACAGTGTGTTTCAAGAGGCATTATCTTCATTCAAAGAAATTCTTGAACTTGAAAAAAACATAAACAAATACAATGTAGAACTATCCGAACGTGAAGATTATGATTCAATAAGCAAAAAGATGGTACACTATATAATCTTCCGAACACTCCTAATTTGCAATCTGTGCTATTGTTTCTATTATTTACTATGTTGCTGCTGCCCCGATTGATATATAAAAATATATTGGTGTCCGATAAATTTTAATGAAAAGTCAGTAAACGTATATTAAACAAAAAGTTCAGGAGTATTAGAAGAAAACAGGGTTCTATTTTTGAAAAAGATTGAATTAATTCTTAGTAATTTCTTTTCCTCTGTCCTAAAGGATGTAAATTACTAAGAATCAATTCATCCTTTAGGAGCGAGGCAAAAATTGATTGGTGTAATTTACATCCTTTATTAAAACTATTAATTTTTATCGGACACTACTGATAAAAATATTTTAATTCTATTGTTTAATAATCATTTAATAAAACATTTGGTTATAACCAAAAGAATCTGTAATTTTGAAAAATATTTGGTTATAACGGAATAATTTCACAAAATGGATTATTTAAATAGACAAGAATATATTAAAAATATTAAACCTTTTATCGGAAAAAATTTGATAAAAGTAATTGTTGGGCAAAGACGTGTTGGCAAGAGTTATTTTCTATTTCAGCTCATAGATTATATTAAAATTAAAAACAAAAACGCATCAATAATTTCTTTTAATATTTATTTAATTAATTCCTTAAATGTTAATATTTTTTGTATCTTTGTGAGAAGCTAATCATTAGTGTTATATTTTAAGTAAAAAATATAATAAAGATAAACGTAATATGTGTTTTACACCTACGTTGTGGGGCATTCAAAAAAAACAAAAATGAGTAAAAGAAATTATTGGTGTTACAGAATTGACACAAACAGAATTAAATATTTTATGGACGAACTCAACAATGGTCGATTAAGACAAGGTTGGGGCTGGGACGAAAGACAAGATTTAAGAGCCTTTAAAATGGACGAAGGAGCAGGAAGAAACCGACCTATGTTTAGAAAAGTTAAGAAAGGAGATATCTTACTTATTCCTCGACTTCCAAATTGGGGACTAATTGCAATAGTTGAAGCCACAGAAGATTGGTCAAAAGGTTATGATTTTAAAATTGATGAAAATTTAGTCGATTACGGACATATATTCCCTGCAAAATATATCAAACCATTTACAAGAAATAATGAGAATGTTACAGGTAATCTACGTTCAACTTTAAAAAATCCATCCAGATTTTGGAATATTAACCACTATTCAGATGATGTAGACTTCTTGTTGAACATAACACAAGATGGTTTAGTAAAACGTCAAGACCATCACAGCAGGTTGACTAGTATTGTGGGAGATGTATTTAATGAAGTATTCAATGAACAAAATTTTAAAAATAAACTTTACGACAAATTTATTGAGCAATTTACACGAGAAGAATGGGAGTTTGCTTTGGTGAATGGCTTGCAAGAAGTTTTTCCGTTTTACCATGTTGAGAGAGTTGGTGGCAAAGAAGAAAAAAATCACGGAACAGATATTTTGATAAAACTACCAAGTTTGCTTTCTGACTATGAATATGCAATTGCAATACAAGTGAAAGACTATTCTGGAACTGTCGGACAAAGTGTAATTGACCAAATTAATAAGGCAGACAAATATTGGGAAAGCGAAAATTTGAAACTGATAGAAAAGTGGGTAATAATAACGAAAGCATCAAAAGATGTGAATATTGACCTTGTAAAAAACGACAGTAATGTGAAAATAATTTTTGCAGGAGAATTAAAAGAATTATTATATAGAATTGCAAAAAACATGATTGGAATGAAATAAAAACGCACCACAACACGCAATATAAAAAAACGGACATAAATAGTTAAATATGAACATTATAACATTAAATAAACGGTGTGGTAAATTGAAATATTAGTGTTTCAAACTGCCCAACTTTTCATATTGCTAACAGTTGAAGCCAATAAAACATAATAATAATCAAAATCAAGAACAAATGAAAAAATTAATTTTAACAAGTCTATTCTTAGCATTTTTAACTTCTTGCTCTTCACCATTAAACAAAAAATATAGTGATGAAAATTTAGAACAAGATGCTACAGAAATTAAAGAAAGTGGGAAATTAGAAGATGGAGACGCTGAACTTCTAGCAGGTTGGATTATGAAATCTAAACTTCAAGGAACAAGCTTAGAAGATAAAACTTATAAAGAAATACTTGATGAAGCAAAAAAATTCAAAAATGAACAAGAAGAATTAGCTTTAAAAGCTAAAAAGGAAGCTGAAGAGAAAAAGAAAATAATGCAAGAATCTGTTGTTATTTCAATATATGATAAAGGGTTTGAACAAGCAGATTATGAATCCTATAACTCTTTTAATTATGTGATTAAAAACAATTCTAAGAAAGATATAAAAGCTTTTAAATTTAGTTTTAACATTTATGACGCGCTAGGTGATGAAATTGGAGATGGTTACTCAGTAAGCTCAACAGATGAAACTGTTAAATCGGGCGATGAATATAAAACAACAATTTATTTCGACTTTAATCAATTTATAGACGAAGACATTGAATTAAAAAATTCTAAATTTAGTGATTTAGTAATTGACGTTAGACCAGAAAAAATTGTATATACTGATGGATCAATTTTAGAATAACAACTGGCTACCCGTGTGGTATAGAATAATAAGATTTAATAAAAGAAGAACATTTATCCTTATTTTTTTTAGTATGCTAATTTGATACCTCAAATTAAAATTTATCCCCTCCAAAATAAATAACAAAACGTTCCTTTCTTTTCCATTATCTTTGCTGGAATTTTTTAACAAATTTATTTGATGATTTCTATTAATAAAATATCAATTCATTTCACAGGAACCAATATTTTTGACAATGTTTCCTTTATAATAAATAAGCGTGACAGAATTGGATTGGTTGGGAAAAACGGTGCCGGAAAAACTACTTTGTTGAATATTATTACAGGAAAACTACAAGCAGACACAGGAAATATTGTTAACCCAAACAATTTAACTATTGGTTTCTTACCTCAGGAAAAAATCACGGGAACTAATGAAAACAATGTTTTTCAGGAGGCATTATCTTCATTCAAGGAAATTCTTGAACTTGAAAAAAATATTAATAAATACAATGTAGAATTATCCGAACGTGAAGATTATGATTCAAAAAGCTATTATTCTTTGCTAAATAAACTTAATGAAGCAAATGAGCGCTTTAAGTTAATTGGCGGCACAAGTATTTATGGCGACACAGAAAAAATTCTTCTTGGCTTAGGATTTACAAATGATGATTTTGCTCGTCCTGTAAATCAATTTAGCGGTGGATGGCAAATGAGAATTGAATTGGCAAAAATCCTTCTAAAAAAACCTGATTTAATTCTTCTTGATGAACCCACAAACCATCTCGACATAGAATCAATTCAGTGGTTCGAAGATTTTTTAATAAACTATCACGGGGCAGTTATGCTTGTTTCGCATGACAGAGCTTTTTTGGATAATATTACAAAACGAACTATTGAAATTTCGCTAGGAAAAATTTATGATTATAAAGCAAGCTATTCCGATTATGTTATTCTTCGTGAAGAACAACGCGAAAATCAAATCGCTACATTTACGAACCAGCAAAAACAAATTGCAGACATTGAAAAATTTGTAAATCGTTTTCGCTATAAATCAACAAAAGCACGACAAGTTCAATCGCGTGTGAAAAGGCTTGAAAAAATGGAAAAAGCCGAAGTGGAAAATGTTGACATTTCAGCAATTAGTTTTAAATTTCCACCTGCGCCTCGTTCGGGAAAAATTGTTGTTGAAGCAAATAATTTATCAAAAAATTATGATGAGAAATTAGTCTTGCAAAATCTAAACTTTGCTTTGCTAAGAAACGAATCTATTGCTTTTGTTGGGAAAAACGGTGAAGGAAAAACTACTCTTTCAAAAATAATTGTACAACAATTAAAATATGAAGGCGAAATAAAATTAGGGCATAATGTGAAAATCGGATATTATGCACAAAATCAAGCGGAGCTATTAGACGGGAAAAAAACAGTATTCGAAACTATTGACGATATTGCTGTTGGCGATATGCGTACAAGGGTCCGAAGTATTCTTGGAAGTTTTTTGTTTAGCGGTGATGACATTGATAAAAAGGTTAAAGTACTTTCGGGAGGTGAAAAATCAAGACTAACTTTAGCAAAACTTTTGTTAATGCCTGTTAATTTGTTAGTGCTTGATGAACCGACAAACCATCTTGACATGCAGTCAAAGGATATCTTGAAAAATGCTTTGCTTCAATATAACGGCACTTTGATTGTTGTTTCTCACGACAGAGATTTTTTACAAGGACTAACAAACAAAGTTTTTGAGTTTAAAAATCATAAAATCAGAGAATATTTTGGTGATATCTACGACTTCCTTTATTCCAGAAAAATAGAAACCTTAAAGAAATTAGAGGAAACAACAAAAAAAGAGAAAGCAGAAAACAATGGTAAAATTTCCGAAAATAAAATACACTGGGAAAAGAAAAAATTATTAGAAAAACAACAAAGAAAAATTTCTAATCAAATTTCGAAATCAGAAAACAAAATAGAAAAGTTAGAAAACGAAATTAAGGAAGTTGATAAAATGCTTGCCAATCCTGAAGAATATGAAGAAAACATTATTTTTACAGAAGTTTTTGATAATTACAAAGAATTGAAAAAACAATTGGAGTCCGAAATAAACTGTTGGGGAAAATTATATAAAGAACTTGATGAGTTAAAACTAAAAAAAGAAAAAATATAAAAAATATTTTTATTGTAATTATTTATTTCTAAATTTGTTATTCTTAAAATATTAAAATTTTTTTAACTAAAAATTCCAAAATTATGAAACAACTATTTACCATTTTTGTTGCTATTTTAACAACAATAACATGTTATTCACAACCAAGTTTGACCTCAGCTTTACTTCCTGAACCAAACGATTTTTTCATATTTCAACCTTCCGACACAGGTCTTGTTTCTCCGGGAGCTGCCGGTGCAAACCAGTCCTGGGATTTTTCAGGATTAAGTGTTCATTACAATCCGCAGTCAACTCAATACTGGAATCCTACAGCTACTTCTTATGGTGGTGATTTTCCATCAGCAACAGTTGCAAAAGAAGATCTTTCTATTCAGGGTGAATACATATTTATGGAAAATTCAGCAACAGAGTTAAAGATTTTAGGTAATGCTTCTGCACAAAGGTCGCTCGTTTACACTGACCAACACACCTTGTTTACTTTTCCGTTTACTTACAATTCGTCTATTACAGATAATTTTGCAGGAACAGTAACTTATATGTCACTAACTCTAAACCGTGCAGGAAATACAAGTATTTCCGGAGATGGATATGGTACTTTAATTTTACCTAATAATACTTTTACAAATATATTAAGAGTGAAAACAGTAGAGCATTATACAGATGAATATGTTGGTCAATTAGTCAGGACTTTTGATATCATTAAACATGAATGGTATGATGGAATACATAAAATGCCTTTGTTATTTATTGAAGAAGTTGCTTCTAAAATGGATACTTCTGCCCAACCAACTTTGAAAAAAGTTTTCCTTTCATCTTATGCAGCAGGAATAAATAGTCCTGTAATTAATAATGAAATTAATATTTATCCTAATCCTGTAGAGGATATTTGCCATTTATCATTTGTTTTAACAGAAAAAACAAATATGAAAATCTCGGTGATTAATTTAATGGGACAAAAATTGATTGAATATCCTGAAAAAATTTACATGTCAGGTATTTATAATGAAAATCTTAATCTTGAAAATCTTGCTAAGGGAACATATTTTCTGCAAATCAAATCAAACGAGAAAACTATTCAAAAGAAACTTTTACTGCAATAAAATCTAAAATATTTTTATTGCTGTTTTATCAATTTAACATGACTTCAAATTCTACAGTATTATAGTTTTTTGCTGTATTTCCAGTACTATAAGAAAATTTAATTATTAAATATTTATCAGAAGCTTTATGATACATTATATTCATTGGAGGGATATCTTTTGTTAAATATTGATATAAATTAACTGTTCCATCGTCATTAATAAGTGGCTTAAAATCTTTTTGCTTTATACACATTGTATGCAAACTATCGTTTTGTGGTTTATAGCAAAAACTAACTGCATCATCACTTTTAACCACCTTAATAGTTAGAAAAAGGTCATTTTTTTTATTATAAATTTTGTAGTCATAGTTATTCCTCACTATGTTTTTATCTTTATCTACCGGGAAATTGATAGTGTATTTTGCATCTGCTTTTAGTGGAGTTGCAAAACCTTCGGAATACATTAAAATTTTAGCATTTCCTTCTACATCTTGAGCAAAACTGCTAAGAGTAAATAAAATTATTGCAATTAATATTAGTTTTTTCATGTTTTATTAAGGTTAATTGTGTGCGAAAAATTAGATAAATATAAAAAAATATTCAATTAAAATAAAATAAAGGTTAAAATAAATATTAAATTTATAATTTTATAAGATAAAATAGTTTGAAAAATATTATAAAAATACCCTTTTAATAAAGGGGACTTCTAATAATTACTTCGCATCAAGATTTTCAGAGTTTTTCATAGACGATGAAAATTTTTGAAGCACTATTGAGATAATGTAAGAAAATTTTGTGCCTAACATCTTATTCATTATATTTGTTTCTTGAAAGAAAGGAATTATTAGAAGCCCCCTAAAGTAAACAAAACAAAATTTAGACACATGAAAAGAATAATTTTATTCATCATTTTTATTTTATTTGCTTTCACAACAATCAATGCTCAAAATTTTAAAAAAGCTTTTAAGAGTATAGAAAAAGGCGAATTAGAAGCTGCTAAAGTTGAATTTGATGAAGCAATAAAAATGAACAAAAACGATGCTATAGGAAATTTGGGACTTGCCTTAGTGTTCTCAAATAATGAATATCGCGGATACAATTATTTTGATGCTTATCAGCACATAGTTGTTGCACAAAACAATTTCCACAAAACAGATGCAAAGCAAATAAACAAAGTTGCTTCCTATGTGTCAAAAGAAATAGTTGACAAGGAAATTATAAGAATTGATGACATTTTATTCGATTTTGTTAAAACTCAAAATAAATTTAGCTTTGTCGAAAAATTTGTTAACGAATGCAAAAGCTCGAAACATTATCAGGAAATTGTTACAATTAGAAACAAGCTTGAATTTGATAAAGCAAAAACGTATAATACAATTTCTGTATATAATAATTTTATTAATAAATACCCTGATGCAGCAGAGGTTCCCGAAGTAAAAGAATTAATTTCAAAAATTGCTTTTAATGATGCAAAAAAACTTAATACAATTGAAGCTTACGACAATTTTATTAATAAATACCCAAATTCATTTAAAGTGCCAAATGCAAAGTTTTATAAATTAAAACTTGATTATGAAATGGCTAAAACAATAAATTCTATTGATTCTTATAATGAGTTTATCAAAAATTATCCTAATGCAAAGCAAACTAAAGAAATCGAAATGCTCAGGAAAAAACAGGCTTTCGAGAATTCTGTTCGCATAAATACTGTTTATACATATTCAAAATTTATTAAGGAATATCCCAAGGCAGAACAAACATCTCAAGCTATAATAAATAGGGATTCTCTTGCATTTATCAAAGCAAAATCCATAAATACATTTGAATCATACAACGACTTTATTCAAAAATATCCTAATGCAAAACAAATTAAAGAAGTAGAAAAAAATCAACAGCGTTTTGGAATTGGCAAAGAAAAACTTTGTGCAACAAGAGAAAGAAAAAATATTATGAGTAATAGAATCAAAAGTTGCAAAGGATATAACTATGAACCTGATAAGCCCGAAAATAAATATCTTGTTTCAGAAAAAAAATATGATACTAAAGGTAACTTAACTGAGGAGATTGTGAATATTAATAAAAGCAATTTGAAATTTTTATTTATTTATGACAATGAAAATAATTTGATTGAAAAGAAAAAATTTAAAGCAGATATTTTGCATTATAAAATCAATTATAAATATGATGGAAAGTGGAATAAAATTAAAGAAATCAAAAATTGTTCTTCCAAGGAAATCTATAATTGCAAGAGTTCAATATCAATGTTTGATTACAATAAAAACGGAGATTTAATTAAGTGTTTTTGTAGTAATACATCCGGTGATACAATCCAAAATAACAAATACAACTATAATGACAAGGATTATATAACTACAGAAATTATTTATAAAAGAAACGAAATATTGGAGTTTCTGGTAAGTAAAGTTGAATACAAATATGATGTTTCAGGACATATTATTGAGAAAATTGAATATAACTCTAACAAAAAAATTGATAAAGTTGATTCTTACAAATATGATAAAAACGGAAAAGTTGTTGAATATAATGGCTATAGTGCTTATGGCGAAAAAAGATTAACTTATAAATACAATAATGCCGGATTTATTGTTGAAGAAAGTTCATGGAATGTAAAAACAAATGAGCTTATAAGTTTAATAAAATATTTTTATGCTTTTTATTAATTCCCAAATGATGTTATAAAAAAAAAGGCAACCAATTGGTTGCCTTTTAAAATTAAACGTAGAAAATTTAGGTTAATATACGACCTCTGTCGTCTCTTTTGGATTAAATTAATGTTTAATCCTATGTGAAAATTATCTGAGTATTTTCTCCACCTGATAATTCATAAAACTGTCCAACTGTAAGGACATCTTTAACATGTTCAGATAAGTCTTCTTTTTTAAGTTTGAACATATCCATTGCCAATTTACAAGCATAAATTTCTCCACCACCGGCTGTAATCATTTCAAGAAACTCATCAACAGGAGGTATATCTAATTTATCCATTTGGCTTTTCATCATTGCCGAAACACCAGCTTCAACACCGGGAATCAATCCAAGAACAGTAGGAAAAGGTAATCCTCCGGGCATTCTCATAGCTGGGTTCCCGACTGTTGCTGTATGTAGTTTTTTCATTTGCTTTTTTGTAATTGCATCAAGCCCGAAAAATGTGAAAAATAAATTTGTTTCTATTCCTTCCATCACAGCACCATTTGCCATAACAAGTGTTGCGTAAACATCTTCAATAGAACCTTTTGCACATATAATACAGACTTTTTTTAGTGGGTGTTCTTCTTTTTTTGCCATAACTTTTTTTTTTTAATTAATTAAATAAATTGAATTTATACACAACTTGAAGGTTTGGAAACACCTGCAATTTTTGTTGCTTTTTTTAGTGGTCCGCCTGGAAATAAAGTATAGAATCCTTTAATGTCAACTATTCCTGATTTTCCAATTGCTCTAATAGTTAGAGTATCTCCACTTTTTACTTTGTTTCTGATATATTCAAGAATATCATAATGTTTGTCTGTTAGCTCAATATCTTCTTCTTTTGCTAATTCGACTGCAACATCTTTATTCCATTGGTCCATATTAACCATATATCCTTCTTCATTTATTTCTATTGCAATTCCTGCATAATTTTTTTGTTCCATTTTCTTATGTTTTTAAGTTTATATATAATTTTTATTTCTTGTTTTCTTTATTCATATTCTTTAAGAATGTTAATGTAAAACCTAATGTCTTCATTATTTCTGGGCTTTTAAAATCTTTAAAAACTTTCCAGAGAGAGTATTTAGGAATTTTATTAGCGTCAATGTTTTTATAAACAGAAACAGCATTATTTGCTACCGATAAAATTTCAGGCTGAGTTAGGTTTTTAACTGTATTTATAATTGGCACTATGTTTTCTGACAGATTTTTAACATCTTCGGCTGAAAAATTAGCAACAATGTTATCTGTAATTTTATAAATTTCTTTTATGAAACTGATATAACCTTTTTCGTCAAGTTCATTAAGTTTTCTTATAGAGTCCAGTCCAACCTGACTAACTATAGGTCCTATATCTTTAATCAAGTCGTTAAAACTAATCAAAGTATCGAAAGTTTCATTTATAACATCAATATTTCTAATCAGTTTAAATAAAAGATTTAATATTGCTTCCGAATCAACTTCAACTCCGGCTTTGTCTAACTGAATTACCGAATTTTGGACAACGTCTTTGCCGATAATTGACAAATCATCTACAAGGTCTTCAAGAACCTGTTGTTTTTGCTTTTGCTGAATGACATGTTCAATAACCAGGTCAAGTTTCCGGTTAATATCATTTAGTTGTGTATTTGTAACTTCTTTAGACATGGTTTCTAATATTTAACAAGTTTTACATTTACCAGCCATAGTCATTTTTGAATCAATAGGCATTTCTTTACCTTTCAATAAAATATGCCAATAAATCCATCGGAATAAAAGTTTTCCATAATGATTCATCCTGGTTTCTTTTAATAAACCGAAAGGTCCAAGACCAGGGAATGGAAAATGTCCTGGTAGCGGTTCAGTTTCATAATTAAAATCAATTAAAGCTCCTTTGCCGTGTCCGGTTTCTATATAACAATTTGAATGACCGTCAAATTTTCCCGAAAGCTCTCTGCCTTCAATAGCACAAATCAGATTTTCGTGAACTATATCAGCTGAGAAGTGAACTACCGAACCCGCTTTACTTGTAGGAATGTTTGATGCATCACCTAAAACAAAAATGTTTTCAAATTGTTGGGAACGTAATGTGAATTTATCTGTTTTAACAAAATTCAAATCATCACCCATTTCACTTCTTCCAATCATATCGCTACCCATGTGAACCGGTATTGATATCAATACGTCAAAAGGAACTTCTGCCTCATCATATGAAATGATTTTTTTATTTTCATTATCAACTTTTTCTATATAAAAATCAGGTATGATGTTTATGTTTTTTTCTTTTAGTAAATTACCAAGTATTCTTGATGCTCTTGGTTTTGTAAAAGCACCTGACATTGGTGTTACGTATGTAATATTTACTTTATCACGCATTCCTCTTTCTACAAAAAATGCATCGGCAAACATTACAAATTCAAGAGGAGCTACAGGACATTTAATTGGATTTTCGGCAATGTTTAAAACCATGTTTCCACCTTTCCAGGTTTTAAAGAAACTTGCTAGAGCTGTTGCTCCCTCAATTGTGTAGAAATCGAAAATTTCTTTATGCCACAATTTATCTGTTAATCCAGGGGTTTCTTCCGGTACGATTTGAGTTCCTGTAGCAATAATTAAATAATCATATTTCAGAATTGTTCCGTCTTTCAAAAGAACTTGATTTTTTTCTCCTTCGGTTTTGTGGATTTCCTGATAAATCAAATTTACTCCTACAGGAATAAAATCGTTTTTTGGCTTTATTACATCATTTTTTGTGTACATCCCAAAAGGTACGAATAAAAATCCCGGTTGATAATAATGGTTTTTTTCCTGATCAACAATTGTTATTTCCCATTCGGCTCTATCAAGAGTTTTTCGCATTTTGTTTGCCATTATTGTTCCACCTGTACCTGCTCCTAGAATTAATAGTTTTTTCATTATATTATATTTTAATTGAATTTTCTTACATTTGTATTATTATTTATTATAATAAAATTACATATTTTTTTTTAATTTATTATAATAAAGTTACATATTTTTTTTATTATTAATGTTTTGCAAATTTAACACATAAACATACACACATGCAAATTATTATATATGATATATATCATATAAAGATTTTTTGACTGAAATATTAGAAGTCCCCTTAAGTAAATGGAAAAAATAAAATTTGATACTAACTGTAAGGATTGTGAGTTCAGGTCTATGGTTTTTGATAGCCTAACAGAGGATGAGTTTAATTTACTTAATTCAAACAAAACTGGAAAAATCTTTGCCAAAGGAGAAACAATTATAGAAGAAGGAGAAATAGTTAATGAATTTTTTTATTTAAAAAAAGGGCTGGTTAAACTTCACAAAATTGGAACAAACAATAAAACACATATTATTAATATTGCTCAACCCAATGATTTTATAAGTTTGCTATCTGTGTTCTACAAATCAGAATATGAATTTTCAATTACAGCAATAGAAGAATCTACAATCTGCTCAATTAAACTGGATTTTCTTAAAAAACTTGTTATTGATAATGGAGAATTTAGCATATCAATCCTTGAAAAAATGAGTGAGTCCTATAATAATATTATTAAAACAAGATTTGTAATTAACAATAAACAATTAAGAGGTAGAATTGCTTACATTTTTTTATATTTTTCAGAAAGTATCTATAAGAATAACAGATTTGAATTACCACTTTCTAGGAGAGAAATAGGAGAATTAATAAATATGACAACAGAAAACGTAATAAGGATTTTGTCAGAATTTCGTAAAGACAAAATTATTATTATTGAAGGGAAAACTATTGAAATTATAAATATGGATTTTCTTAAGAAACTTTCTAGAACCGGATAGCTGAAGAGACAAAAATTTCTCAAAACTATTTTTTAGCATTAATAAATTATTTACTTAAAAGTAAAGTAATCAAATAGTTGAGGGTGTCTTGTTATGTTTAATAAAATAATTATTACTTTTATCCGGCGATTTTTTAAAATAGAAAGAAGCAGAAGTTTATTAACAAAATGAATGATAATGAAGAAAAGGAAATTATTTTTTTTGCTTTTAACCTTTATGCTTGTGCAAAATTCTCAAGCTGAAAAATTTTCACAAATAATTAGAGGAGTTGTTAAAGACAAAGATTCTCAGATGACTTTGGTTGGAGCAAATGTAGCAGTTTATAAAGATTCAAATCTTATTGGAGGTGCAACAACCAATTTGGATGGATATTATAGAATCGAAAATATTCCTTTAGGAAGATATACACTAATTTTTACATACATTGGATATCAAAAACAAGTAATCCCCAATGTAATAGTTAATTCGGGAAAAGAAGTTATTATTGACCTTGAAATGGAAGAATCTGTTATTTCGATGAAGGGTGTTGAAATTACTTCATCAAAAGAAGAATATTCTTTAAACAAAATAGCAGTTGTTAGTGCAAAAACTTTTTCTGTTGAAGAAACCGACCGATATGCAGGAAGTAGGGGAGATCCTGCTCGTATGGCTTCAAACTACGCAGGAGTTAACGGAGCCGATGATTCAAGCAACGATATTATTGTTCGTGGAAATTCTCCTATGGGAATACTTTGGCGACTTGAAGGTGTTAACATTCCGAATCCAAATCATTTTAATGTTCCCGGATATACAGGCGGACCTGTTGGTATTTTGAATAACAAAGTTTTGTCAAATTCTGTGTTTATGTCTGCTGCCTTTCCTGCCGAATATGGAAATGTTATTGCCGGAGTTTTTGACCTAAAAATGAGAAATGGAAATAATGAAAAACATGAATTTTCAGGACTGTGGGGATTTCTTGGTACCGAGCTTATGGCCGAAGGTCCAATTTCTGAAAATAGCAAAGCTTCCTATCTTGTTTCATACCGCTATTCTACTTTGGCAATATTTCATTCTTTAGGAATCACTATTGGAACTGATGCTGTACCAAAATACCAGGATTTGTCTTTTAAATTGAATTTCCCTTTGAAAAATTCAGCAAATATTTCAATATTTGGAATTGGTGGGAAAAGTGAAATTGACATGCTTCAAAGTCCTAAGACTGACCCTGATGATGTTGAAATTTATGGAAATGATGATGTTGACGAACACTTTAAATCAAGTATGGGAGTTGTTGGAGCAAATTATATCAAATCTCTAAATCCAAAAACTTATATTAAAGCTACAATTTCAGCTTCTTATGAAAATACAAATAATTACCATGAGAAGTTTACGAGACATATTGATAACACTGGAATTTTTGTTGTTGATACTATGTACAACAAATTAGGTTATGATTTTAATCAGACGAAATATTCGGCTGCATTTTATGTTAACAGAAAAATAGATAGCCAACATTCTTTCAAAACAGGTTTTGTTACTGATTATTATCAATTCAATTTTGCTGATAGCTTGTTGAATGAGGACACTGCAAATTATCATTGGGAAAACAGACTTGAGCATAAGAGCAACGCAATATTAATTCAACCCTATTTCCAATGGAAGTTTAATATAACTGATAAAATTTCATTTAATGCAGGACTTCATGGACAATATTTAACTATGAATGAAAAATATTCTGTTGAGCCTAGAGCCGGATTAAAATGGAAGTTTAAACCAAACCAGTCAATTAGTTTTGGATATGGTCAGCATAGCCAAATGATTCCAACATATATTTATTTTGCTAAAACAAAAACTGTTACTACAAGTAATAACATTGTTTATACTACTTATGCCGAAAACAATAAAAATCTTGATTTTATGAAAAGCACCCATTATGTTTTATCATATAAAAATTCAATGAAAAAATCATTAAAACTTATTTTGGAAACGTATTATCAAAAACTAACGAGTGTTCCTGTTGAAATACAATCATCATCATATTCAATCTTAAATCAGGGTAACGATTTGAATAGATTCTTTCCTCAATCACTCGAAAACGATGGAACAGCAGAAAATTATGGTGTTGAATTAACAATAGAAAAGTTTTTTAGTAAAACATATTTTTTTATGATTTCAGCTTCACTTTATGAATCAAAATATATCGGTAGCAATGGAATTGAATATGATTCTGATTTTAATGGAAATTATATTGTCAACGCATTAGGAACTAAAGAATTTTATTGGGGAAAGAAAAATAATACATCTTTTGGAATTGGTGGAAAAATTACTGTAGCCGGCGGAAAAAGATACACTCCTATTAATATGGTTGCTTCCGACATTGTTGGATATGCAGTTTATGAGGATACCTTAAAAAATTCCTTGCAGTTTAAAGATTATTTTCGTGTTGATATTAAAATTAATTACAAATTAAACACCAAAAAACTCACTCATGAAATTGGTCTTGACCTTGTTAATGTTTTTGGGATAGAAAATATTTTTAAATTAGCTTATGTTGGTGGTAATACAGGTGTTAGAGAAGAATACCAATTAGGATTTTTGCCGATATTTTATTATAAAGTAGATTTTTAAGCAGAGACTTATTTAAGGGGACTTCTATTAATTCCTTTCTTTCAAGAAACAAATATAATGAATAAGATGTTAGGCACAAATTTTTCTTAATAGCCTAAGCTATTTAGAAAAATTTTAACGAAGCAGATTGTTTATAATATTTGTTCCTATAAGGTTTTTAGAGTTTTCCATATACTTCTTCAAATTTTCTCACATTATCTCAATAGTGCTTTAAAAATTTTAATCGTCTATGAAAAACTCTGAAAATCTTGATGTGAAGTAATTAATAGAAATCCCCTTAATATGACCCTTGATATTATTCAAATAATATTTTTCTTTTCTTTCCCTCTATTAACGATATTATTATCAAAAAAAATTAAAATATTCAAATGGCTCAGCCCTGTTATTCTTTGTTATGCCGTTGGTTTATTATTTGCAAATGTTTCGTTTTTTGAAGTAAATAATTCTTTGGCAACAACAATTTCTAAAATCGCCATACCTTTAGCAATTCCTCTTTTATTGTTTTCAACAGATTTTGTCAAATGGCTTAAATATGCTAAATCAACTGTTCTCTCATTTTTTTTATGTGTCATAAGTGTTACAATATCCACACTTATTGCTTTTCATTTTTTTTCAGACACAAATAATGAATCATGGAAAATTGCAGGAATGTTGATAGGAGTTTATACCGGAGGTACTCCTAACATGTCAGCAATTGGTTTGTCACTTAATGTTAATGAAGAAACTTTTATTCTTTTAAACGCAGGAGATTTGTTTATTTGCGGCATCTACCTGATTTTCCTGATGACTTTTGCTCAAAGTCTATTATTGAAATTTCTTCCATCATTTAAATCAAAATATAAAGCTTCAGAAATCCAGGAAATGAATCTTGAAAATCAGAAGAAAACTTCCGAGAAAATTAAGGATTATTTAACTTCAAGTGGCATTTCTGTTTTAATATTATTAATTGGTGTTGGCTTGTCATATTTAATAAAAAATAACATTTCAGTAATTATTATTATTTTAACCGTAACAACATTAGGAATTGCAAGTTCATTTTCTAATAAAATTAAAAAACTGAATTATTCTTTTGAATTGGGCGAATATCTTTTACTGGTATTTTGTGTTGCAATTGGAAGTCTCGCCGATTTTAGGGAATTAATAAATAACAGTTCAACAATATTTTTATTTTTAGCTGTTGTAATGACATCTTCAGTTTTATTACATTATTTTCTTGCATGGATTTTTCGAATAGATGCAGACACAGTGATTATAACTTCAACAGCAGCAATTTTTAGTCCGGCTATGGTAGCACCAATTTCCAGTGTATTAAAAAACCGAGAAATTCTTGTTTCAGGTTTAACAACAGGATTAGTGGGCTATGCAATAGGAAATTATCTTGGAATCCTAATTGCTTATTTTCTTAAACCATAGGGGGAATCCTAATGTTTTAAGAAAAATATTTCTTCATTTTAATTTTACATCATTTAAATTATTATCTTGTAGAATATTTTAATAAAATTTTATTGAAATATCCTTTTAATTAAGATTTATGAAAATTACCTTTGCAAAAAATTTCAATTTATGAATCCATCTCATATTGAACACATCGGAATAGCAGTAAAAAATCTTGAAGAAAGCATTAAATATTATGAAGATATTTTTGGATTCAAATGTTATTCCATTGAAGAAGTAAAAGAACAAAAAGTGAAAACAGCTTTTTTCCTTATTGGGCAAACCAAAATTGAATTGTTAGAATCAACTGACCCGGAAGGACCGATAGGAAAATTTATAGAAAAAAAAGGTGAAGGAGTCCATCATATTGCTTTTGCAGTAAAAGGACTTGAAAATGCTTTAACTGAAATCGAAACAAAAGGAGTAAGATTAATAGACAAAACACCACGCAAAGGAGCAGAAGGTCTTGATATTGCGTTTCTTCATCCTAAATCTACTCATGGTGTTTTGACTGAGTTGTGCGAAAAAAAGTAAGAATTAAAATGGTTATTCAATTTTCATACTATTATAAAAACTGATTAAATATTTATTATGATAACAGAATGACTAATAACAGAAATTTATAATTTAAAAATATTAACATGGCAATTGATGATAAAATAAAAGTTCTTTTGGATAAAAGAGAACAAGCCAGAATAGGTGGCGGAGAAAAAAGAATAGCTTCGCAACATAAAAAAGGAAAACACACTGCACGTGAACGAATAGATATTTTGCTTGACCCGGGAAGTTTCGAAGAATTTGATATGTTTGTTACACATCGAACACATGATTTTGGATTAGACAAAGAAGCATATCTTTCCGATGGAGTTGTTACCGGACATGGTACTATTGATGGGAGAGTGGTTTATATATTTTCCCAAGATTTTACAATTTTCGGTGGCTCATTATCCGAAATGTTTGCTCAAAAAATCTGTAAAGTTTTAGACATGGCAATGAAAGTAGGTGCACCTGTTATTGGAATTAACGATAGTGGTGGAGCCAGAATTCAGGAAGGGGTTAAAAGTTTAAGCGGTTATGCAGAAATATTTAAAAGAAATATTCTTGCTTCAGGTGTTATACCACAGATTTCGGCAATTTTTGGACCCTGTGCCGGTGGTGCTGTTTATTCTCCGGCTTTAACAGATTATGTTATTATGTCAAAAGAAAACAGCTATATGTTTCTTACTGGTCCTAAGGTTGTAAAATCTGTAACAGGCGAAGTTGTTACAATTGATGAATTAGGCGGAGCCAAAGTTCATAGTGAAAAATCCGGTGTTACTCATTTTGTCTCTGAAACTGAAACTGAGGGGCTAATGTTGATAAGAAAATTATTAAACTATCTTCCTCAGAATAATCTCGAAGAACCTCCCTTATTTGAATGTCTTGACCCTATTGACCGCCTTGATGATGAACTAAATTATATTATTCCGGACAATCCTAATAAACCTTATGATGTTAAAGATGTTATCTACTCTATTGTTGATAAAAATGAATTTTTGGAAATTCACAGAGATTTTGCTAAAAATATAATTATTGGCTATGCTAAATTTAATGGTATGTCAGTTGGAATAGTTGCCAATCAACCGAATTTTCTTGCTGGAGTACTTGATATAAATGCATCACGTAAAGCTGCACGTTTTATAAGATTTTGTGATGCTTTTAATATTCCTATTGTTACATTGGTTGATGTTCCGGGTTTCTTACCGGGAACATCTCAAGAATATGGCGGTATTATTTTACATGGTGCTAAATTAATGTATGCTTATGCTGAGGCTACAATACCTAAAATTACAATTACTTTAAGAAAATCTTATGGTGGAGCACACGATGTTATGAGTTCAAAACAACTCCGTGGTGATATTAATTATGCTTGGCCTACAGCCGAAATTGCTGTTATGGGACATAAGGGTGCTATTGAAGTGTTGGAAGGAAAAAAAATAAGACAAATTGAAGATATGGATGAAAGAAAAAAATATATTGCTAAGAAAGAAAAAGAATATATTAATAAATTTTCAAATCCATACGAAGCTGCAAAATATGGATATATCGATGATGTTATTGAACCGAGAAATACAAGATTCAGAACTATCAGAGCTTTACAAATGTTATCAACTAAAAAGGATTATATTCCTGCAAAAAAACATGGAAATATCCCTTTGTAATTAATGAATGAAAAATTAAATCTATCCAACAAAAATGGATAAGTAAATAATATTAAAAAATTTAATTATGATAGAAAACGCTATACAATTTAATTTTTCCAATATAACTAACAATGAAATTATTGTTGCTCTTGTTGGTTATTTGATTGTTTTCTTTTCTTTGGTTTTATTATATTTTGTATTTAATAATATTCCCCGAATTATTAATCTTAATATAAGACAACGACTTAGAAGAGAAGGTAAAGAATTACATGAAGATGAGGGTTTATGTGTTACAGGTGAAGTAAATGCTGCTATTAGCATGGCGATATATTTATACTTCAATCAAATGCACGATGAAGAAAGTAGAATAATTACTATAAAAAAAATCCATAAAGCATATTCTCCCTGGAATTCAAAAATTTATGGTTTAAATATAATGTACAGAAGATAAAAATTAATAAAATGAAAAAATTCAAGTTTAAAATTAAAGGGAATAAGTATGAAGTTGAAATAAAGGACTTTAAAGATTATAATGCTGAAATTGAAATTAATGGAACACTTTATAATGTAGAAGTTGAACATGATATTAAATTATCTAAAACTCCAACACTTGTTCGTTCTGAAGTTCAAACTCCTGTCAATGCCGATAAAATTAAAAAAACTCAACAAAGCAGTTATAATGTAACAGCTCCTTTGCCTGGAAATATTATGAATATATTTATAAAGGAAGGTGATACAGTTAAAGCTGATGATAACCTTTTGATGATGGAAGCAATGAAAATGGAAAATATTGTGAAAGCCGAAAGAGAAGGTACTATTAAATCTGTTAAAGTTTCGGTTGGTTCAAGTGTTCTTCAAGGTGATGTATTAATTGAAATTGGATAATCATGGCACAAAGAAAATTTTTAACTGTAATAGCAATAATTTCAATACTTTGTTTTGTGAATTATTCTTTTATTAACATAGAAGATACTAACAGCACTGTTAAAACCGAAAAAGTAACACAAGTTACAACCTTAGATAAAACAACTACTTCCGATGGTTTTGAAAACTCAGCCGCCGTTCGTGGTGTAAAGAATTTTTTCAAATATTCTGGTTTTAGAAATGCAACTTTAGGTCATATAATTATGATTTTAGTTGGATTATTTTTCATTTTTTTAGCAATAAAATATGATTATGAACCACTACTTTTAATTCCCATAGGAGTGGGGATATTAATTGGGAATATTCCCTTTTTATTACATTCCGGATTGAAATTAGGAATTTATGAAAAAGGTAGTGTAATGAATTATTTGTATTTTGGTGTTACTTCAGGTATTTATCCGCCCTTAATTTTCCTTGGTATTGGTGCGATGACTGATTTTTCGTCATTAATATCAAATCCAAGATTGATGCTTTTAGGTGCTGCTGCTCAAGTTGGAATATTTTTAACTTTTCTTGGAGCATTGGTTCTTGGCTTTCATCCATCTGAAGCTGGTGCTATAGGAATTATTGGAGGAGCTGACGGACCAACTGCAATTTTTCTTTCTTCGAAACTTGCTAACGGAATAAATATTTTACCCGATGGAACAACTGTGAGAAATCTAATAGGTCCGATTGCTATTGCTGCTTATTCTTATATGGCTTTGGTTCCTGTTATTCAGCCTCCTATCATGAAACTTCTAACAACAAAAAAAGAAAGAAAAATTAAGATGAAACCGCCTAGGTCGGTTACTAAACTTGAAAAGATTTTGTTTCCAATTGTTGGATTGTTATTAACTGCATTTATTTCACCAAGTTCATTGCCATTGCTGGGTATGTTGTTCTTTGGAAATATTTTGAAAGAAAGTGGTGTTACGAAACGACTTGCCGACACAGCACGAAATTCCTTGATAGATATTGTTACAATTTTGTTAGGATTAACTGTTGGTGCCTCAACACAGGCAGATGTATTTTTAAAGGATACTTCAATATTAATTTTTGTTTTAGGTGCACTTTCATTTATGGTTGCTACTGCAGGAGGATTAATGTTTGCCAAAGGAATGAATTTATTTCTTAAAGGAGATAACAAAATTAATCCATTGATTGGAGCTGCTGGTGTTTCTGCTGTCCCTGATAGCGCTCGTGTCGTTCAAAATATGGGACTTAAAGAAGACCCTAACAATCATCTATTAATGCATGCAATGGCTCCTAATGTATCTGGAGTGATTGGTTCAGCAGTTGCAGCAGGAATTTTATTAAGTTTTCTTCTTTAAGAAATAATAAGATTATGAAAAAATTTCTTTTTCTTTTAACTATTCCTGTTTTTTTCCTGACAAGCTGCATTGAAATAATTGAAGAAACTACCATAAATAAAGACAAATCAGGGAAAGTAATTTTAGGATTTGATATAGCTGGGGTGGGATTTTTCCTAAATGCTATTGGCAATTATATTGACATATCACTGTTTAATGAAATTAAAGCTCTCCCTAATGCTTCCGAAAAAATCCTGAAAAGGATTTCGGGGATAAAAAACATAAAAGCTGTTAGTAATGAAAGGAAAAATCTTTATTCAATAAGTTTTGAATTTGAAGACACAAAAGCTCTGAATAAAGCATATTACAAATTATTTGATTATGAGAAAAAGTGGTATGAACCTAAAATAATTAAAATATCAAATAATAAAATAAAGAAACGTAACATTGCTCCTTTCATTAGATATTACGTTAAAAAAGAACAAAAGAGAATTAAAGAAATTGATTTGTTGAAAAAAGTGAAATACAAATCTATTTATCATCTGCCGGATGAAGTAAAAAAAATATCTAACCCAAGAGCAAAGATTTCGAAAAATAAGAGAACAGTTTCTTACGAATGTAATATTCAGGAATTGTTAAACACTAAAGTTGATATTGGGAATAAGATTAAATATTAATTAACAAGTTTATTATAGTAAAAATTGTTAAACTGTTAAATTGTTATAATTTAGCAGATATGTATAGGTTTAGGAATTTTTTTAGATTCTGACAAAAAAAATGTGCAAAAAAGATTAATTCATTAATAACGGAATAAAAGAAATTGAAGCGTTTGAAAAGACCGAATAAATCTAATAAAAATAATACAAACAATTAAAAATTACAACTATGAAAAAGGAAAACAGAATTTTGACCTACTCATTATTATTAATGGTTTTTGTATTAGTTATGAGCAGTTGTAATAAAGAAACTGAAGATGAAATCACCCCAGATAGTTCTCAATTAGTCATAGGGAAAAGTTACCAAGGTGGCATCATTGCCTACTTATTAGAACCAGGCGATTCAAGCTATAATGCCAATGTGCCACATGGTCTTATAGCTGCACCAAGCGATCAAAGTACAGGGATTTATTGGCATGCAACAAATACGGGCACAACAGGAGCAACAGGCTTTTCTATAGGTACAGGAAATTCAAATACAAATAAAATTATAGCATTATATGGTACAGAAATGAATGCAGCACGCATTTGTTATGATTTGGTATTGGGTGGTTATAGCGATTGGTTTTTGCCAAGTAAAGATGAATTGAACCAATTATGGATAAATAGAGTTGCAGTTGGCGGCTTTGCTAATGCCTACTATTGGAGTTCTACCGAGAACAGTATCTACGGCGCATGGAAACAGGTCTTCAGCAATGGCACTCAGGGCCACAACAGTAAGAACCTCGCAAGCTATGTGCGTGCCGTTCGGGCTTTTTAACTTTTTATCAATTTAACATTGAGAGAAAAAATATATCTAGCTATTTATCAAGCTTATTTTAACTGTGAACAAATACAATACTGATTTATTCCTTTTCAAGTTCAGCCAGTAATTCATCAGTAAGTTCAAGATTATGATAAACATCTTGAACATCATCGTCATCATCAATAAGCTCAACAAGTTTTAAAATAGTTTTAGCAGATTCTGTTTTAATTTTTTTGGTGTTACTAGGAATTCTTTCGAGTTTGGCACTTTCGGGTTCAATGTTTAATTCTTCAAGTTTTTTTTGCATCAAACCAAAATCTTCCATTGCTGTTGTGATAATAAAAAAATCATCTTCAAGAATAATATCCTCAGCACCTCCGTCAATCACATCCATCTCGAATTCATCTTGATCTAAATCGCCTTTGGGAACAGAAAAAATTCCTTTTCTATCGAAAACAAAACTTAGGCATCCGTTTTTACCAAGACTGCCTGAATTTTTATTAAAATATGCACGGATGTTGCTAACAGTTCGCTGAAGGTTGTCAGTAGTACATTCAATATAAATTCCAACACCATGTGGTGCATAACCTTCATAAGTTACTTCGGTGAAGGACGCAGCATTTTTGTCGGATGCTTTGTTAATTGCTCTTGTGATTGTATCTTTCGGCATATTTGAACCCTTAGCATTTGAGATAGCAAAGCGCAAACGAGGATTAGAATCTGCATCTGTTCCTCCTTCTTTGACAGCAACAGTTATTTCTTTTATAATCTTTGAAAATGTTTTAGAGCGTTTTGCATCAGCAGCGCCTTTTTTTCTTTTTATGGTTGACCATTTACTGTGACCTGACATAGTTTTTTGTTTTTAATTAAAAAGAAAATTATAGTCGTATTTGAGAAATACGATTAAAGTGTAAATTTAGAAAATATTTTTGATTTAGAAATAAAAAAAATGCCATCTGCAATAAACAGATGGCATTTTTTAAAACGATGGAATTATGATTTTGTTCTATATATCTGAAAGAGATATTCCTGCTGTAAAAGGATACATTTCAGGACCTTCGTTTTTCTCGAATAATGTAGATAGAGCATAATTAACAAACAGGTTTATTTTTCCCCAACCTATACGAACAGTGGCTTCATATTTAATAGGGTTCAAATGGAAGTCGTCGCGTGATTTAATTTTTTCTTTTTTATCATCGGAAGTGTAAACCATTTTTGTGTGAGAGCCAACTTTAAGACCAAAAATACCTCCTACAGCAAAATGGAAACTGTTCAATTTACTTTTATTATTTGTTTGGTATTCGAAAAGTAATGGAATAGTTAAATAATTAACATTTAATTTGCTCTTTGTGTAATTATGAATTGTGTCATGATAGCCATAAATAGTTGCTGAGTCTGAAGATAAATTAATATCATTTGAAAACTTATAATTGTTCATCTGGAATCCTAATCCTGTAGTTATTCCGAATTTGTTTTTTATCAAGTTAATATTTTGTTCTAATGCATTTAATTCAATAGACCATGAATTTTCTTGTTTAAGATCGAGAAATGAATATGCTGTTGGAAGATTATTATTATAATCACTATTCAAATATCCATTAATTCCAAACTCAATACCTTCCCAATGTCCATTATATTTTTTTTTCTTTTTTAATTTTTTTGCTTTTGCTATTGCTTTCTTTGCTTCATCATCAATAATAATAATTTCCGAGCCACCAAGTTTTAATCTTGTTGTGTCAATTTTTCTATCAGAAGAACTTATGTCAGCAACTCCACTTGCGTCTATCATTAATTTAGCAGGTTCTTCCAAATATTTAAGGTCACTTGCACCGGAAACATCACCTGATATTTCTTCAGAAGCATTAACTTTTGCACATCCGGCTCCGCTTATATCAACATAGGTGTAATTGGTTTTCAATTCATATGCTTGTAAATCACTTGCTCCTGAAATATCAATATAATTTGTGTCTGCACTTCCCGAAAGCTTTAATTCCGAAGCTCCCGAAATATCAATTGATAGTTTCTTTACTGCTAAAATTAGTTCAATACTTGATGCTCCACTTGATTCAATTATAAAATTATCGGTAACTATTTTGTCTTTCCCATTTATTTCAATAACTCCACTTGCATCAATTGAAGTTAAATTCTTATAGCTTAAATAAACTATGTATCCTGAAGTTCTTTTAATGGAATTTGATGAAATTTTTAATGTGTTTTTTTTAACTTCTAAATCAATTTCTTCTTTGTATTCTCTATCGGCTTCAACCCACACTTCTTGTTTTTCTCCCTTATTTAAAATCAAAGTATATGAACCATTTGCTTCAATTTTTGTAAATTCTGGAAATTCTTCCGGTGTAATGTTAATTTTGTTTTCATTCTGTGAAAAAGCATTTAATCCAAAGCTTAGCAATAATATTATTGCTGATATTTTTAAAGATTTCATTTGTATATATTTTTTGATTAATTAATTTTTAATTATGACGCTTGGATATCTTGATTTGTTACAAGAAAAAAATATTTTTTTTACTTCCTTGAGTAGTTAAATCTATTGTCGGCAAAAGTAATGGCGGTTAGTTGTTGGTTTTCAATATTTAATTTCATCTGGCTGTTTGTTAATTTATTGAAACCTGCAACACTAACATTGGCAATATCTACCCATGAAAATTGTGATGGATTATTTTCAGTGTTCTCATTGTTTGTAAATGCTCGTAATTTTTTTAGTCCCAATTGACCAACAGTAATATAATTATCATGTTCTGCTTTTTCAGCATTTGCCAAACGAGAAGTTTGAGACATTTGAATTTCATTATAAATATTTGAATAATAATCCCTGTTTTCGGAGTAAATAATTTTTTCTTCTACTGCAAAAGCTAAATTGTTTTCAGAGTAAATATTTTCAATAATTTTAATATTAGAAGGTCTTCTGCGGACAGATTTTCTTGTTTTGTTTTGAGCGTTTTCAGCAAGTTGAGAATTATTAAAGGAAGCTGCCGGAAGATTGCTTTTTACTTGATGTTTTGAAGCTGGTTTTATTAAATTAGATTTAGTAGTTATAGAGTTTCTGTCTGCTAATTTTCCATAAGAAATTTGATGTCTTGGGAAAAATGATGCTATCGCAATAATAATAAGTATTGAAGCAGCTATTGAAACAGCAGAATAAATACTGTTTTTGCTGAAAACAGGAATAACAAATTTCTTTAGTGATTTTTTATCATTGAAAACAATGCTTTCATCAGGGAATAGAATTGTATTTTTAAAAAGTTTGTATTCTTTTTCTAAGCTTGTATTATTTTTTATGAAATCAGTTAATTGTTGTTTTTGTTGCAAAGAAAGGTCGCCTTCAATATCAGCGATAAAATATTCTTCATAATTTTTAGTGTTAATTTCTCCACAATCATGAATAGCAATTTTTTTCAGACCATCTTTATCAGCAAACTCAATTTCTGGATCACATTCCAGAAAGGTGTTTTTAAATAGTTTGAATTCTTTTGATAATTCTGGATTTTTAAGTAAAAAATTAACAAGTTCTTTTTTGTCCTTTTTTAATAAATCACCCTCAAGGCTTGCAATAAAATAATCTTCGTAATTTTCTTTAGTAATTTTTGGAGGACAGCTTTCAACATTCTTTTTCAAGCTATCTTTAAAATCGTAAGTAATATATTTTTCATCAGGAATTGAAACTTCATTAAGTCCATCAAATTCTTCTTTAAGGTCGAGATTTTGTTCCAGAAATAATAATAAATCAGCAACTTCTTCGGTATTCAAATTACTGTCAAAGTAGTCGATAAAAAATATTTCGTAATTATTTCTGTTAATTTCCATTGTATTTATATTACTGCATCTAAACTGCCAATATAATTTTTTAAATAAACTCTTGCCCTGTAAATATAGACCTTAACCTGCGATTCATTTAAGTTTACGATTTCTCCTATTTCTTTATAAGAATATCCTTCATAATCTCTTAACATAATTGCAGACCTTTGAACCTCGGGTAATTTTTTTATAGCTTCAGTCAGAATTTCTTTAAGGTCAGAATATTGTTCATCGTGTCCGTAAATGTCATATTGTGTAATATCATCAATATTGCTCTGCCTTTTGTTCTTTCTGATATCATCTATCATTGTATGATAAGCAGTTGTAAAAAGATAGGATTTTGCTTTTGAATAAGAAATATCATCAACTTTTTCCCACATTTTAGTATAAGATTCCTGAACAACATCTTTAGCTTTTTCTTCATCTCTCATGTTTTTAAGAATAAAGCGATAAACACCATCCGAAAAATCGTCAACACATGTGTTATATTCAACTGTTGTCATTGATTTTTTATGTTAAAAATTCGATTTGTTATTCTTATGACGCATTAGTATTTCGAAATGTTACAGAAAAAAATTAATAAATATTATTTTGTAACAATACAAAAATAATAATTATAAGATGATTATTCCTAAAGAATTTTCCTTTATTATTAGAAGTCCCCTTAATATCAATTGAAATAACTAATTTTGCATTTCACTTTTATTATAAATTATGTTTGAAAACAAAGACACAAGAACCGAACTTTCAAAATTAGGTGAATTTGGATTAATTAATCACCTGACAAAAGACATTAAAATAAAAAATTCTTCAACTATCAAAGGAGTTGGTGATGATGCTGCTGTTATTGATAGTGGCGACAAACAAACATTAATAACTAATGACCTGCTTGTAGAAAATGTTCATTTTGATTTGGTTTATTATCCATTAAAACATTTAGGTTACAAATCAGCAGTAGTTAATTTTTCGGATATTGTTGCTATGAATGGAACACCAAAACAATTAATTATCGGGATTTCGCTTTCCAATAAATTTTCCTTAGAAGCAATAGAAGACTTTTATGCAGGATTATTACTTGCCTGTAAAAATTATAATGTTGACCTTATTGGTGGAGACACAACATCAAGCAACAAAGGATTGTTTATTTCAATAACGGTAATCGGCGAAGCAAATAAAGACGAAATAGTTTATCGCAACACTGCTAAAGAAGGAAACCTTATTTGCGTTTCGGGCAATCTTGGAGCAGCTTATACAGGGCTTCTAATACTTGAAAGAGAAAAACATGTTTTCAAAGCTGACCCTAGCATGCAGCCCGAACTCGAAGGCTACGATTATATTCTTGAACGGCAATTAAAACCCGAAGCAAGAAATGATATTATAAAACTTTTGAAAGATGCTAACATCAAACCAACATCAATGATTGATATTTCAGATGGATTGGCTTCTGAAATTATGCACATTTGTACCTCATCAAATGTTGGCTGTAATTTATATGATGAAAAAATTCCTATTGATACCACAACTTATAATACTGCGAGAGAATTTTCTTTAGACCCTACAACATGTGCTATGAACGGTGGTGAAGACTACGAATTGCTTTTCACTGCCGAACTATCTGATTTTGATAAAATAAAATCATTGAAAGATGTTTCAGTTATCGGGCATATTACACATAAAAACTCAGGCATGAATCTTATTGCAAAAAATAATGTTTCTGTTCCAATTGAAGCTCAGGGATGGGATGCTTTACGGAAAGACTTGTAAATAAATTAAATATATTTTATTTTTTTCTTGGAAATATAATAAATGTTTTGTATATTTGGTTTTTCTATATATTAATTAAATCCAAATGCCATGAAAAAATTTACAATTCTTTTTAGTTTGTTTTTTGTTTCGTCTTATCTTTTTGGACAAAATCTTCCTGTTGCAGTAAATGATACAGCTAATGCTACTGCTGGAATTCCAATTACAGTTAATCTTCTTCTAAATGATTATGATCCTGATGGAGATACTATTGAACTCTGGATGGTAATGTCACCTAATGGCCTAATAGCAAAAACTGATAGCTCTATTACTTATGCACCGCATATTTGTTATGAGGGCTTAGACAGTATAAAATATATAATAAGAGAAAAAAATAATCATTCAAATAGAGGTTATGCTGTTTTAGTGATTTATGTTACAAATAATGGTTTTGACTTTTTGGAAACAAATAATATTAAAGCTAGAATTAATGCATTTGGAAATCACTTTTGGGATTTTGATAGTAAATCAAGTTTTGAAGTTCCTAAGGGAAAAGGGAAAAATAGTATTTTTTCCAGCACTTTATGGGCAGGAGGATTAGATAATTCATCAAATTTACATCTTGCAGGAGAAAGATATCGTGGAAACGGTGAAGATTTTTGGGTCGGACCCATCATGGATTCTACTGCATATTCAATTTGTCAGGATAGTTTATGGAGTAAGGTTTGGAAAATTAATAAAGCCGATATTGATTATCACAGAGCACACTGGTGGGATGCCGGCTATATTCCTATATCTGATATTTTAACCTGGCCCGGCAATGGCGACACAGCACTTGGACAAACTGCTAAATTGGCTCCTTATATCGATAATAATAATAACGGAATTTATAATGCTTATGAAGGTGATTATCCTTTGCTGCGAGGGCATGAGTGTATTTTCTTTATTTATAATGATGATAGAAAAAATCATACGGAAAGTGGAGGCGAGAAACTTAAAATTGAAATTCATGCTATGGCTTATGCATTTGATTGCCCTACAGATTCTGCTTTTAACAATACTCTATTTATTCATTATGATATTTATAATCGTTCAAGCATAAATTATACAAACACTTATTTTGGAAATTTTACTGATTTTGAGATTGGATATGCTTATGATGATTATGTTGCTTGTGATGTTCAGCGGGGAACTTTTTTCAGCTATAATGGAAAAAATATTGATGGCACAGGAAAATTTGATCACTACGGAGCAAATCCACCTGCTCAGGGTGTTACAATTCTCAAAGGACCATTAATGGATGCTGATGGAATTGATAATCCATCTGGTGTTGATGAAGGTGTTAACGGTTTGTTTTTCGGAGATGGTATTCCCGATAATGAATGTCTTGGTTTGACAAATTTTGTTTATTTTGTCAACTATGGAATGGGTGCAATGAGTGACCCTAAATATGCCATTGATTATTATAATTATATGAATTCCTTGTGGTTAGATAGCACACATATTCTTTACGGTGGAAATGGACATGCAAATGCAAGTCCTCCAGCTTATGGTCCTGCTTGTAATTTTATGTATCCTGGAAATACTGACTCAACAAATTGGGGAACAGGCGGAGTAGCACCAAACGGTCCTGTCTATTGGTCAGAAGAAACTGCTGGTAATGCGCCATACGACCGCAGGGGTTATGGAAGTATGGGCCCATTTACTTTCAATGCTGGAGATAAAGAAACAATTGACCTCGCTTATGTTTTTGCGAGAGATTATAATGATACTTTAGCTTATGCTGCTGTTAATGTTCTTAAGACTCGAATTGATTCTATAATTTCAGGATATAAAGCAGATAAATCACCCTGTGGTGGCAGTTTCTCAAATATTAATAAATTTCCAAAATTACAATCAGACTTAAAAGTTTTTCCAAATCCTGCTAACAGCGAATTATTTATAGCATATAAAAATCTTTCAAAAGAATCTCAATATTTTATTTTCGATATGTTCGGGAAACTTATAAAAACCGGGATTCTTAAGGAAAATGAGATAAATAGTATTTCAATTTATAATTTGAATACAGGACTATATATTCTGAAAGTTATTGAAGGTTCAGATATAAAAAATGCTAAATTTATTAAAATGTAAGTTTAGGACTAATTTAATAGGCCAGTTCCTAAAATGATTCTTTAATATTTCACATTAAGTATTTCTAAATTAAATTTTTTAGTGATATAATTAATATTCGTATATTTGGATAAATTATTTATCCATTTAAATTGAATATCATGAAAAAATTTACAATCCTTTTAAGTTTGTTTTTTGTTTCGCTTTATGTTGCAGGACAAAATCTTCCTGTTGCAATAAATGATACTTCTAACGCATCCGCAGGTATGAGCATCACAGTTAATGTTATTCTAAACGATTATGACCCTGATGGAGACCCTATTGAACTATGGTTAGTAAAAAATCCTAATCATGGCTCTGCATCAAAATCTGATAGCTCAATAGTTTATACTCCTGACGTGAGCTTTGAAGGCTGGGATAGAGTAGAATATTGGATAAGAGAAAAATATCATACTTCAAACAGAGACACAGCTTCTTTATGGGTTTTTGTTGTAAATAACAGCTATGCTTATTTGGAAACAAATAATGTAAAAGCAAGAATAAACGCTTTTGGAAATCACTTTTGGGATTTAGTTGCTCCAAGTTTTGAAGTTCCTAAAGGTAAAGGAAAGCACACAATTTTTAGCAATTCTTTTTGGGCAGGAGGAATGGATAACTCATCAAATTTACATCTTGCTGCTGAAAGATTTCGTTCAAATGGAGAAGATTTTTGGGCAGGACCTGTAATGGATTCTACAGCCTATTCAGTGTATCAGGATAGTATGTGGAACAAAGTCTGGAAAATTAATAGAACCGAAATTGATTATCACAGGGCACATTGGCAAGATGCCGCTTATGTGCCGATAACTGATATTTTAACATGGCCCGGAAATGGAAATACTGCACTTGGGCAAGCTATTAAATTAGCTCCTTATTATGATTACAATAACAATGGAACATACAACGCATTAGATGGTGACTATCCCTGGATTCGTGGACATGAATGCATTTTCTTTATTTATAATGACGATAGAAAAATTCATACAGAAACGGGGGGTGAAAAACTTGGAATTGAAATTCATGGGATGGCTTATGCTTTTGATTGTTTCTGGGATTCCGCTTTTAACAATTCTATTTTTATTCATTATGATATTTATAATCGTACAAACAATAATTATTCAAACACTTATTTTGGCAATTTTACGGATTTTGATATTGGATATGCTGCAGATGATTATATTGGTTGTGATGTTCAGCGGGGAACTTTTTTTGGATACAATGGAAAGAATATAGATGGAAACGGTCAAGCCGACCACTACGGAGCAAATCCACCTGCTCAGGGTGTTACAATTCTCAAAGGACCTTTGATGGATTCAGATGGAATTGATAATCCTGCGGGTGTTGATGAAGGTGTTAATGGTTTGTTTTTCGGTGATATTATTCCCGACAACGAATGTCTCGGAATGACAAGATTTGTAAGTTTTGAAAACACAGGCTCCGGTGGCACTCAAGCAATGACTGACCCCGATTATGCTTATGAATATTACAATTATATGAAAGCAATGTGGAAAGATAGCACACATTTACTTTATGGTGGCAATGGATATGATAGTACTTCAGCTTATGGACCTCAATGTAATTTTATTTACCCTGGAACTTCCGACCCAACGAATTGGGGAACAGGTGGAGTACCACCAAATGGAGCTGTTAATTGGACAGAATCGACTGCAAATAATATTCCCTACGACCGTAGAGGTGTTGGTGTGATGGGACCTTTTACTTTTAATGCAGGTGATAAAGAAACTGTTGACTTAGCTTTTGTTTTTGCAAGAAATTATAATGATACTTCAGCGGTTGCTGCAATTAATGTTCTTAAAACTCGTGTTGATTCCATTATATCAGGATACCTTTCAGATAAATCTCCTTGTGGTGGAAGTTTTTCAAGTATTAATAAACTTCCAAAATTACAATCAGATTTAAAAGTTTTCCCAAATCCTGCAAACAGCGATTTATTTATAGCATATAAAAATCTTTCAAAAGAATCTCGATACTTTATTTTCGACATGTTCGGGAAACTTGTAAAAACAGGAATCCTTAAGGAAAGTGAGATAAATAGTATTTCAATTTTTAATTTGAATACAGGACTATATATTTTGAAAATTTTTGAAGGTTCGGAAGTAAATAATGTAAGATTTATTAAGATGTAAGTTCAAAAAAAATACAGAACATTTTAATTATGGGAAAATAGAATAGAAAATGACGATTTATTTTTCGGTTCCGTTATAAGCCCATTTTAAATACAATGCACCCCATGTGAAGCCTGCACCGAAAACAGATAGAATTAATTTATCACCTTTTTTCAGTTGTTTCTCGTAATCATATAAACATAAAGGCAAAGTGGCGGAAGTAGTATTGCCATATTTCTGGATATTAATCATTACTTGCTCTTCTTTAATACCCATGCGTTTTGCTGTTGCTTTGATAATTCTCATATTTGCCTGATGGGGAACAAACCAGTCAAGTTCATCGGATGAGATATTATATTTCTTCATCATATCAACAGAAAAATCAGCCATTTTCGAAACTGCCCATTTAAAAACTGCTTGTCCTTCTTGATAAATAAAATGCTCACGAGCGTCAATAGTTTCATGTGAAGGAGGTTTCACAGAACCGCCTGCTTTCTGGTGAAGATGAGTTAAGCCTGAACCGTCTGATTGTAAATTTGAGTCAATAATTCCAATATTTTCAGTAGTTGGTTCTAGTAAAACAGCACCTGCTCCATCACCAAAAATAGGGCAGGTTGATCTATCGGTATAATCTACAATAGCAGACATTTTTTCTGCTCCAACTACAATTACTTTTTTATAAATACCCGATTCAACATATTTTGATGCAGTTGTTAAAGCATAAAGAAATCCGGAACACCCGGCATTAATATCAAAACTAAATGCGTTTTTAATACCAGCTTTATGGGAAATGATGTTGGCAGTTGCCGGAAACACATGGTCTGGAGTAACAGTTGCACAAATAAGTAAATCGATTTCTTCGGGGGAAGTATTTGTTTTTGCAAGTAAGTTATTAACTGCCATAGCTCCTACAAATGAAGCACCTTCTCCTTTTTCTTTAATAATTCTTCTTTCTTTAATCCCAATTCTTGTCATTATCCATTCATCAGATGTATCAACCATTTTGCTTAATTCATCGTTTGTTAGGATATAATCAGGCAGTCCAGCACTTACTCCTGTTATTGCAGCTCTAATTTTTGCCATTTTTTTGAAATTAAAATTTTTTACAATATTAAAAAAAAATAATTATAATTAAACTTTTAATTTTTGAGGACATCTATCAAGTGCTAATTTTATTTCCTGAGGAAGTTTAGCTTCAAAGACATTTTTTGATGATAATATCATGTTTTTAAAAGCAATAGCATTAGATTTTCCATGCCCGATTATTACGGTAGAATTAATTCCTAAGATTGGAGTGCCACCATAATTTTCATAATTATAGCGTTTAAAATAGTCATCTTCAAGACCTCGTTTTTTTATAATGTTATAAATTGATTCTGTTAGCTTTAAAATAATATTTCCAGTAAATCCATCACAAACAATAACATCAACATTGTCATTAAAAATATCTCCGCTTTCAATATTTCCAATAAAATTAAAATCTATAGCTCCTTTCATTAAACGAAAACTTGACTGGCAGAGCAAATTACCTTTTTCGTCTTCTTCGCCAATGTTTAACAATCCAACTTTGGGATTATTAATTTTCAGAACACTTTTGGCATATAAAGAGCCTAATATTCCAAACTGGTACATAACATCGGGTTTAGTGTCAGGATTTATTCCGACATCTAAAATTATGTTGTTGCCACCGTTTTCTTTAGGTACTAAGGATGCAATACAAGGACGAATTATTCCGGGAATAGAATTAATCATATAAATTGAGCCTACTAGCATAGCACCGGTGTTTCCTGCACTTGAGAAAGCATCAATTTTTTTGGTTTTTAACAATTTAAAACCAATGGAAATACTTGAATTTGGTTTTTTTGAGAAAGCTTTTGTGGGATGTTCGCCCATTTCGATTTGTTCAGAAGAATGAACAATCTCGAAATTATCAGGATTAAGTCCTGCTTTATTTAAAGTTTCAAGAATAATTTCACGATTTCCAATAAGAACTAAAGTATCATCTGATGGAAGTTTTTCAAAAGCTAAAATTGCACCTGCGATAGATTCTTTCGGTGCAAAGTCACCTCCCATTACATCAATTCCTATTTTCATTATTCGTGTTATGCTACAGAGCTTCTTTCAATAACTAATTTTCCTTTATAATAGCCACATTCACTGCAAACTCTATGATATAATACAGGTGCTCCACAGTTTGAGCAAATTATTATTGTTGGAGCTGTTGCTTTGTAATGCGTTCTTCTTTTGTCTCTTCTTTGTTTTGAAATTTTTCTTTTTGGATGTGCCATAATTAATTAGTTCTTATTACAGATTATTAAATGTTTTTTTTATTCTTTTAAATTATTTTTTTCAATTCATCCCATCTTCCATCGGATATTTTTTTCTTTGAAAATTCTTTGATTTTTTTTATCATTTCTTTGTTGCATTGGCTGTTACCGTTTTCATCTTCAGGATGAATTCGTTTTATTGGCAAAAGCAAACAGATAAATTCGTAAATATATTTACTAATGTCTATTTCATTTTCTGTTTCTGGAATTATTAAAATATCATCAGTGCCTTCATAGTTTTCGTTTCCAAATTTAACAATAAGTTTTTCTTTTCCATTAATTGGATAATCAAAAAACTCCAAACATCTGTCACACATAATATTTACGGTTCCCTCAATTAGAAATTCGAAAATAAGCATTCTTTCTTGTTTCTCTAAAGTTAGATAAACATTTATATTGCTTTTTTTTATTTCAGAAAATTCAAAATTTTCAAAGAACTTATCATCAATTTTAAATTCAAAATGATGAATGTTTTCACTTAAGCCGGAAAATGGTATTTTATATTGCTTTTGATAATTCAATGCACAATATTTTATATATTTTTAGGCGGCAAAATTAGATATTAAAATTGGATTAACAAATGTTTGTGTTAACTTATTGAAAAACAATTTTAAAATTTTTTTAAAAAATATTTATATTTTCTTTTATAATACCGTTTTAAAGTATTTATTTTGTACAGATATTTTTAGTAATTAAATCATAAAAAAAAAAATGTTTAATAAATTTATAGCAGCAGTTTTACCATACATGCCAAAGAAATTCGTATGGTTATTTTCAAAAAGATATATTTCCGGTGTAACAATAGAAGATGCAATTAATGCATCAAAAGATTTAAATGCACAAGGAATTAAAGTAACAATTGATGTTCTGGGTGAATTTATAGAAAATCTTGATGAAGCTGAAGCAAACAAACAAGAGTATTTAGAAATTATTGAAGCTGCCGAAAAAAATAAAATTGATGGTAACTTTTCAGTAAAACCAACAATGTTTGGGCTTCTTATTGACAAAGATGTTTGTTATCAACAAATCAGAGAAATTGTAAAGAAAGCCGCAGAATATAATAACTTCGTAAGAGTTGACATGGAAGATTCTCAATGTGTTGACATGGAAATTGAACTTTTCAGAAAATTAAAAGCAGAATTCCCCAAAAATGTCGGACTTGTTTTCCAGGCATATATGAAAAGAACTTTTGATGATATAAAAAATCTTCAGGATATTAATTCAGAAGAAAATCCAATTAATTATAGATTATGCAAAGGAATTTATGTTGAACCGGATGAAATTGCTTATAAAAAATATCAAGAAGTAAACGACCATTTTCTTGAAGATTTGGAATATATGTTTGAAAACAAAATTTATTCCGGTATTGCAACTCATGATAAACCATTAATTGAAGGAGCATATAAATTAATAAAAAAATATAATGTTCCTAAAGATAAGTATGAATTTCAAATGCTTTACGGTGTTACTCCCGAATTACGTAAATCAATTGTCGATAAAGGACATAATATGAGAGTTTACGTTCCTTTTGGAGAGCAATGGTTTGGATATTCTACAAGAAGACTGAAAGAAAATCCTAAAATGGCATGGCTAATTATTAAAGCGATTTTTGTTAGAGGATAATTGGTTTAGTTTAAAAAACTTTGTTAAAATTGAGAACCTGTGTTAAGGTTTTCTTCTTTATGAGTTTTTTCATATTTTTTACAATCAAGTTCAACAGAAAGTTCTTTATCGGGTTTTTCAAAATCTCCCTGAGAAATGTTTAAAGATTTATCGGCATAAACTTTTTTCATATAGATAGCCCAAATTGGCAAAGCCATATTTGCACCTTGCCCGAGAGAAATGCTTCTAAAATGTACGCTACGGTCTTCACAGCCGGTCCAAACTCCGGTAACTAAATCGGGAGTTAACCCCATGAACCAACCATCGGATTGGTTTTGAGTTGTTCCTGTTTTACCGGCAATTGGATTTGTAAATTTGTATTTATAATATAATCTTATGCCTGTGCCGTATTGAACCACACCTTTCATTAAACTAATCATGGTGTAAGCAGTTTCTTCGCTCATTACTTCTTTTTGCTTGGGAATAAAAGTTTCAATAATATTTCCGTTTTTATCATCGATTCTAGTTATGAAAGTAGGTTGAATCCAAACTCCTTTGTTGGCAAAAGTACTTTGAGCTCCGACCATTTCATATACCGAAAGGTCAACGGCTCCAAGAGCTATGGCATAAACGGGGTCAATATTTGTAATATCAATACCCATATTTTGGGCAAGTTTTAAGACTCCCATTGGTGAATGTCTTTTTATTAAGTAAGCCGAAACTCTATTTATTGAATTTGCGAGAGCTTCTTTCAGGGTTACCATTTCACCGTTTTTGTAATCGCCGGAATTTCTTGGTTCCCATCTTTTTCCATCAGGAAGTTCTATGCTAACCAAAACATTAGGAACTTTTGTGCAGGGCGAATATTCTCCTTCCATAAGTGCCAGAGCATAAACAAATGGTTTAAAAGTAGAGCCTACTTGTCTCTTTCCCATCCTAACCTGATCAAATTGAAAATGTTTATAATTGATTCCTCCAACATAAGCTTTAACAAATCCTGTATGCGGGTCAACTGACATTAGAGCAGAACGAAGAAAATATTTATAATATAAAATTGAATCCATTGGAGTCATTACAGTATCAAATTCTTCCCACTGTGGTCCATTCCATCTGAAAACAGTCATTGGTGCTGGAGTATTAAATACTTTAATAATAGAATCTTCAGAAACGCCTTTTACATTAAGCCAGTAATATCTGTCAGAACGATGCATTGATTGTTTCATAATCATATCAATAACTTCCGGTTTTAATCGCCAGTCAAAAGGAGGTTGTTTATGATTGCCTTTCCAATGATTAAAGAATTTTATTTGAAGTTCGCCTCCCAAATGCTCTGCAACTGCTTCTTCGGCATATCTTTGCATTTTTGAGTTTATTGTAGTATGGATTATTAGTCCGTCTTTATAAAGATTATAAGGAGTTTCGTCAGCTTTTTTATGATTTTTACACCACTTTTTCATTTGAGATCTTAAAGATTCTCTGAAATAAGTTGCAAGTCCGGCAACATGGTCTTGAACTCTGTAGTTTGACATATCCAGCGGAATAACTCTTAGAGAATCGTATTCTTCTTGTGATAAATAGTCATATTTTTTCATTTGACTGAGCACAACTTCCCGTCTTTTGAAAGACAGATCGGGATTTCTAACCGGATTGTAGCGGGTTGGAGCTTTGAGCATCCCGACAAGAATAGCAGCTTCTTCAACATTTAAAGAATCGGGAGATTTATTGAAAAAGGTTTTTGATGCTGTTTTTATACCATAGGAATGTCCGCCGAAAGGAACAGTATTATAATACATTGTTATGATTTCTTCCTTTGTATAATTTCTTTCTAATTTGACAGCAATAACCCATTCTTTCATTTTTCGGACTATAATCCCTACAAAAGATAACTTTTTTCGAGGAAAAAGATTTTTTGCTAATTGTTGTGTAATAGTACTTGCTCCTTGTTTATGCCCACGCAAAGTATTTACAACTCCTCCTATTAAACCTTTAATATCAATTCCTGAATGTTTGTAAAATCTGATATCTTCAGTTGCAATTACAGCATCAACAAGATAAGGAGACAAATTGTTATAATGAATATTTGAACGGTTTTCAAAATAATATTTTCCCAGTAAAACATTATCTGAAGAATATATTTCTGATGCTAAATTACTTTTAGGATTTTCAAGTTCTTCAAAAGATGGCATGAATCCTAACAATCCAATAGAAATAGACGAAAACAAAATGACAACAAAAATTATGGCTATAAAATAGATTGCCCAAATTGATTTCATAAATTTCCTAAAGTTTGATTTTTTTTTCTTTGCCATGTTTAATGATTTATTTTGTTATGCAAACATAGTAAATTGTTAGTCTCAAAAAAAAGTATAGAATTATTTTTTTTCTATTGTTGGAATAGGATAACGTATAAATTCGGCATTTCTGTCAAATAAATATCGATAAGTTATATAATATTTCACAGGAACACTTCCCAAAGTGATGAAAACTTTCCTCATTTTTGGATTAAAATCACCAACCCATGAAAATTCTATTTCTTTATATTGAGGTTTTCGCTTCATAACTTTTGTTATTTCCATTATAAAGGCTGATTCAATTCCAAGGTTTTGAAATTCGGGTATAACACCCATCAGTACACCACGTGCGCGTGTAATAGTATTTTTCTTTTTAAGGTAAAGAAATTTTAACTTATTAAAGATATTGAGGTTGCCATTCATTTGTTTTAGTATCTCATTAATATCAGGATACATAAGATAGATAGCAATAGGTCTGTCGTTTTTATAGGCTAACCAAATAAATTCTTCATCAATAATATCTTTAGCTTTTTTTATTGTATTTCGGATATATTCTGCTTTTAAAGGCTCAAAATTTTCTTTAAAAGAATCCCAGGCAGTATTAAAAACTTCTGCAAAATCATTAGTGAATTTTTCCTGTTCTTTCCATGAAAAATGTTTGAATTCGTATCCGGGTTTTTTTGCTACCCATTCGGCAATACGTAAAAATCTATCAGACATTTTACTTTTTACATCAAGATGAAAGCCCTCTTGTTTGAAATATGCTTTAAATCCATAGGATTCGAAGAGCTGCTGATAATACTTATGGTTATAAGCTACTTCGTATGACGGATGAGTAAAGCCATCAACGAGCAAACCCCAGTAACTGTCTCTTTCGCCAAAATTAATTGGTCCGTCCATAGCTTGCATATCTTGCTTTGTTAGCCATTCTTTTGCAGTATCGAAAAGAAGAGATGCTGCTTCCTGATTATTTACACATTCAAAAAAGCCGATTCCTCCGGTAGGTTGATTTTCAACTTTAGATGTTTTATAATCAATAAATGCTGCTATCCGACCAATTAATTTGCCGGATTCATCTTTTAATACCCAACGTTCAGCAATTCCATGATTATAGTAAACATTTTTTTCAGGGTCGAAAATAGCATCTATTTCACTGTCGATAGGACAAATCCATGTAGCATCATTTTTATAGATTATTTTAGCTACTTGAATAAATTCTTTTCTTCCTTTTTTATCAATTACTTTTACAACATTCATAATTATTGTGATAAGTAAAAATATTATACTGTTTGTTTGAAATAAATCGTATTAATAATATTCTGATATTTTTTAGCTATAAATTTTCGTTTCAATTTTAATGTTGGTGAAAGCTCTCCAGTTTCCGGAGACCAAATATCAGGGACTAATCTGAACCTGTTGAGTTTTTCTGAATCTGATACTGATTTGTTATAATTTTTTATTTCTTTATTAAAAATATCTATTAATAGATTGTTTTTTAAAAGTTCAGAATTGTTGCTTGTGCTAATATTATTTGCTTTACACCAGTCTTTAATATAAGAAATGTTAGGGGCAATTATTGCACTTGCAAATTTCTCGTGTTCGCCAATTACCATAATTTGTTCAATAAATAATGATTCTTTGAGCTTGTTTTCAATTATTTGTGGGAACACAAATTTGCCACTTGAAAGTTTGAAAATTTCCTTTTTACGGTCGGTTACTTTTAAAAATTTATTGTTTTCAAAGGTGCCAATATCACCAGTGCAAAACCATCCATCATCGGTGAAAGCCTTTTTTGTTAGTTCGGGATTTTTATAGTAGCCAAGCATAACATTATGTCCTTTGCAAAGAATCTCTCCATCTTCGGCTATCTTAACTTCAACACCTTCAATTTTTGAACCTACTGACCCGAGTTGCAAATCAGGTTTGGATTTTCTGTTAATTGTAATTATCGGAGAAGTTTCTGTAAGACCGTACATATTAAGAGCTTTTATTCCTGCTGCCCAAAATATTCTTTCAATTCTAGGTTGTAATGTTGCGCCTCCACAACCTACAAATTTAATATTTCCTCCGATTGCTTCTCTCCATTTTGAAAAAATTAATTTGTCAGCAATTTTTAATTTAAATCTATAAAACCAATGACTTTCTCCAACAGGCTTATATTTCAATCCTATTTTAACTGCCCAAAAGAATAAGGATTTCTTTACTCCTGATAGTTTTTTTCCTTTTGCAATTATTGTATCAAATATTTTTTCGAGAATTCTTGGAACAGCATCAAAACCATGAGGTTTTATTTCTCTCATATCGGCAGCAATTGTTCCCATATTTTCAGAATAATAGATACTACAACCGCTATTTTGAGTTTGATAATTTCCCATTCTTCCACCAACATGGCATAAAGGTAGAATGCTCAGGAATTTTTGTTTAGGTTTCAAGGCAAAAACTTCTGCAGCGGCTAAAAAATTTCTAACCATATTTGTATGTGAAAGCATTACGCCTTTTGATGTTCCTGTTGTTCCTGATGTATAAATTAATGATGCAAAATCATTTGGCTTAATACCAGATTTTATCTTTTTAACTTCATCTTTGTAATATACTTCACTCTTTTTTCCTAATGCAATTATTTCAAGCCAGTTTTTCTCATTTTCAATAGAATCAAAAGTATAGGTGTTTTCAATGGTATTAATTTTATCAATTATTGGCTTAAGTTTTTTTAATAGTTTGCTGTCAGAAACAAAAACGAAACGAGAATCAGAATGTTTGAGAATATTTTCATATTCTGTTGAGCTTAGAGAAGTGTATAAAGGAACATGTACGACGCCAATCATTGCCATTCCCATATCAAGGAAATTCCATTCTGGTCTATTGTTTGAGATTGTTGCAATTTTATCACCTTTTTTTAAACCTAAAGCCAATAAACCATAACTAAGAAAATATGCATTTTCGATATATTTTTGAGAGCTAATTTTTACCCATTTGCCATTTTTTTTAGAGACAAAAGCATCTTCTTTTTTAAACTCATTCTTGTATTTTTCGAGCAAGTCAAAGGTTCGTGTAATTTCCATTGTTTGATTAATTTGATACTCAATTATTTTTTAACACAGCTGCTTAGTCCAACAAACAGTCATTACAGAAGTGCTTAACTTTCATATAGCCAAAATCTACAGAATAGTATTTGATTTGGGTTTTCGGATACTCTTTATTTTCGAATGCAATCTGAATCGCAAATATAAAAAAGTTCTTTGAATAAATTGTGAAAAAAACAGAGAAAGCAGAGAGAAGTGCCGGTAGTGATTTAATTGGAAGTAGCTTATGATTTTGTTTTGGTGAAATTATATTTCTTCTATTTCTATTCCATTTTTTTGTATTTCTTCAATAAATCCACTGTGTTCATTATTTTTTTCAATAAGAATTGGTTCTATTCTATCATCAATTTGTCGTCTTAATTTCCATATTAATGGTGTTGTTGAAAAATAATCTCCTTTTAAACTGTTTACAATAATTGCAACATCAATATCACTATCTTCCCTATTTGTCTCTTTTGCATAAGAACCAAATAAATATACTTTATCTACATCAAAAAAATCTTTGAGTAAAATTCTGTATTGGCGTATTTTGTTTATAGCTTCAGCTTTATCCATTCCTGCAATTTTTTTGTGTTAATTAAAATTTCTTGACATTTTTTTTTATTCAAACTTTTTAGTAATCTTTCCTTATGCGAAGGATATCTTGCTTCAATATTCAATGGTTCTACTTGGTCAATAAAATCTTTTTGTTCTTCGCTAAAATCTTCATAAAAACTACCTTTTTTGGCAATATAAGATAAACTGTGAGAAAATGGAGGGATTTCATTTTTTAAATGTGTAAAATATGATTTGAAAATTTTTTCAATTGTTTGATGACACAAGAAACCAACATACAAATAACGTTTGCTTTTTTGCATTGCTACAGCAGTTTCTAAATCATAGTTAGATAAATCGAGCCAATATTTTACTTTATCAATCATTGGATTCTATTTTTAGAATTTTGTTTCAAATATACAAAAAAATGTTGAATAGTGTTTTCTGTTAATTTAGATTTAATAATTGCAAGGATGAATAAAATTTCTTTAGCTTCTTTTATTATTCGATTATGATAATTTTGGGTTGAATTTTTTTATTAGACCTTGAAATAAATTTCAATTTGTAAACACCTTTTTTTTCTGCTATTTTATAAACTGTAGATACTGGTTTTTTATCTTCAGTACCTGGTGATGCAATTTGTAGAAATTTCTTTTTAATATCTGGTATCTTTTGGTCCTCAAAAATTATCAATACTTGAACATAGTCGTTTTCGGTGTCATAAATTTTTACACTTGATCGTGGTGTTTCATTAATTTTCTCGCCATTTACAATCAAAGTGAAATGTAAGCCATCTTCGGAAAAAATTTCCAAATTATGAGAGATTTGAGCATATCCCGAAAAGACAAATAGACTTAAAATAATTGTTGATAATAATAGTATTTTCATGAGTTTGAAATTTAATTAATTTCGTGTGATTTTTGAATTATTTTTTATAGCGTGTAGAATTATTACCATAGTTATTCCCACAGTTTTCCCCACAGTTTTTTCTCTTGGTTCAACAATATCCAGCTTTTCAAAATTCAATATTTTCACTTTCCACAAACCGTTTCATATTCCTGAATTATCTATTTTTTTATATTATATCTCAACTATATTTCTATAATGTTTCGCTTTTCACAATTCTAATTCCAATTTCATCAATACCCTTAATATTTTCTACACGCATTGCTTGTTCAAATTCAAAGGAATAAATTCCTTTTGAAGGGAAAGACATATTTCGTTTTAATAAGATTCTGTTATCTTTAAATTTCCCCAAACCTTTTCCAAGCCATTTTCCATTGACGTCTGACAAAAAACATTCAACGGTATCGCGAGTTGTTCCTCCATCAGGATAGGTTGTTGTAATAAAAAAGAAAATATTACTGTACGAATATTCTGTTGAATTTCTTATGTTTATAAAAAAATCATTTTTTGAAATTGTGTCTGAAATGTTTACATCAAATTTAACTATTTCGTCCATATTCCAGGCACTTATATTAACTTTTTTGTTTTTTTCATAAACACAGTTGGTGTTGCAAGAAAAAGAAATTATCATAATTCCAATAACACTAATAATCATAAAAATTTTAGATATTTTCAAATTTTTCATTTATCAGAATCTATTATATTTTAATAAAAAAATTTGTTTTAAAAAGAGCAGAGAATTATTTTAATTTATCAAAACGAGTCAGGTCATCTTGACCAACAGCATTTTCAAAAAATTCTATTTTCCCTTCAGTTTTGGCAAAACCATTAAGTGATTCGGGGAAATTGTTTTTTTTGTTGAGTTCGATTATTTTCCAAACTTCTTTTAAAGGTATAGCAAGCAAGTTAGACGGGTCGTCAATATAAGAATACCAAACGGTTTTACTAAGCAAGTCATTTTTTTGATGAATAGCTTCTCCTTTTTTTGTTTTTAGATTAATGTTTTTGCTTGGAAATTCTTTTAAAGCATCAATATAGCAATCGTTTTCATAATTCAGGCAGCATTTTAGTTTTCCACATTGACCGGCAAGTTTTTGTGGATTTAGAGGAAGTTGTTGATTTCTTGCAGAATTTGTTGAAACAGAACAGAAGTTAGTTAGCCATGTTGAGCAACAAAGTTCTCTACCACAAGAGCCTATTCCACCCAAACGGCATGCTTCCTGACGAACTCCAATTTGCCGCATTTCAATACGGATCATAAATTTTTCGGCAAATATTTTTATCAATTCTCTGAAGTCAACACGTTCTTCAGCGGTATAATAGAAAATTACTTTAGTTTTATCGCCTTGATATTCAACATCGTTAATTTTCATTTCAAGTTTAAGGTCGGCAGCAATTTTTCTTGCTTTGAGCATTGTTGGATTCTCAAGTTCAGTAGCAGCAAGCCATTTTTCAATATCGTTAGGTCTTGCTTTACGATAAACTTTTTTTATCTCTTCGGATTTAGGATTAACATTTTTCTTTTTCATCTGAAGACGAACTAGTTCACCTGTTAGAGAAACAATGCCAATATCGTGTCCCGGCGATGCTTCAACAGCTACAAAATCTCCTACAATAAGATTTAGTTCGGGTACGGTTCTGTAAAATTCTTTACGGCTGTTTTTAAATCTTATTTCAATGCAATCGAATTTAGCTTGAGTTTCAGGAATTGGAATGTTTTTGAGCCAGTCGTAAGTGTCAAGTTTGCTGCAATTGTGTTTATATACATTATCGTTTTTCTGATGTGAATCTGGTGCTTGTGAGCATCCACGCGATAGAAAGTAGTTATTATCAGAATTTGTATTCACTTTTTTAGTATTTTAATATAAACAGCAAATGTACGATTTTTTTACTTCTTTAATTTTTTAAAGTATTTAGTAAATGTTAAAGCTAAGTTCATAAATATTATTTGAGAATTTCCGTTTCTTTCAATATGATAAAATGCTTTGTTGAGTTCATCATTGAATTGAAGATAATTAGAAGAATTTATAAATGGGTAAAAAGCATTTAAAAATTTAAGTTCTTCGCCTTCGGTTTTTACTAAATCCGGATTATTATTCTTTAAAATGCAATTTCTGACAATTTTTAAACCATAAGAAATAAAGTGTTTTTGTCTTTCTCTGCTAATTTTAGCAATATCAATGACAAATTTGTTAATTTCAATAAAATCATTCGAGTAAGTTAATCTTAGAAATTCTCTGAATTTTATAAAGTTAAAGTTTTCTTCTTCGGAATTATTTAGAAAATCAATAGCATTAATTATATTTCCATCTGCAAGATTTGCTACTTTATAAATTACATTTTCAGGTTCATCAAACTTAGCATTTAAAAAATTTGATATGTCCTTATTTTTGAATTTCGGAATTTTTATTAGTTGTGTTCTTGAAGAAATAGTGCTTAATATTTTTTCATAATTTTCTGTTATTAAAATAAAAAGCGTTTTTTCAGGTGGCTCTTCAAGGTTCTTAAGAATTCTTGGTGCAGCAGCATGAAATAATTTCTCAACCATCCAGATAATTATAATCTTGAATTCCGATTCATAAGTTTTGAGACTAAGTGTTCTGATAATTTCATGGCAATCTTCGACATTAATTATTGCCTGTTTTCTTTCGATTTCAACTTTTTCATACCATTGATTAAGATTAACATTGTAATCGTTTTCAATAAGTAGTTCTCTCCACTGTTTAATAAAGTCTTTACTTCTAGGTTTTCTTATTTTATTATTTGAAGCATTAGGATAAAAGAAATGAAGGTCGGGATGTATCAATTTATTATATTTAATGCAAGAACTACATACACCACAAGAATCGTTTTCTTGTTTGTTAGTGCAGGAAATAAATTGTGCGTAAGCTATTGCTAAAGCTAATTTTCCGGAGCCTTCAGGTCCAAAAAAAAGTTGTGCATGGCTTACACGATTATCTTTAACTGTCTGAATCAGTTGTTTCTTGATTTTTTCTTGCCCGTGAATGTTTTTAAATTGCATGATTCAAAAGTAAATAAATCATTTGTATTCTTAGAAAAATTTTCCTGATAATTCAAGTTGGAGGAGAAACAACAATATAAAATATTTTTTATTTGCAAAGACTAATTGGAGGTACTAAACAAAGTAAGTAATTAAATTTAAGTGATAAAAAAAAGGGCGAAACGCCCTAATTTATTATTTCTTTTTATCGGAGCTTACTTTTGCAGAGAAATATTCCCTATTCATTTTTGCAATATATTCTACAGATATTCCTTTGGGGCATTCGGCTTCACAAGCGTAAGTGTTTGTGCAATTTCCAAAACCGAGTTCATCCATTTTGGCTACCATAGATGTAACTCTTTTTTTAGCTTCAACTTTTCCTTGAGGAAGCAATGCAAATTGCGATACTTTTGCAGAAACAAAAAGCATAGCAGAAGAATTTTTACAAGCAGCAACACAAGCACCGCAGCCTATACAAGCAGAAGTATCAAAAGCTTTATCAGCATCAATTTTTACTACAAGGTTTGAGTTAGCGTCGGGAGCAGAGCCTGCATTCATTGAAACAAAACCTCCTGCTTGCATAATTTTGTCAAATGCATGTCTGTCAACAATAAGGTCTTTAATTAACGGAAATGCTTTTGAACGCCATGGTTCAACCACAATTGTGCTATTGTCTTTAAAAGCTCTCATGTGTAGTTCGCAGGTAGTTGTTTTTTCTCCGGGACCGTGAGGTCTTCCATTTATGTATAAACTGCAACTTCCACAAATACCTTCCCTGCAATCGTTATCGAAAGCAACAGGTTCGCCACCTTTTTTTATAAGATTTGTGTTAAGCAAATCCATCATTTCGAGAAACGACATATTAGGAGAAACATCATCTAATTTATATTGAACAAATTTACCTTTTGCTTTTGCATTTTTTTGACGCCAAATTTTTAATTTAAATTTCATGTGTTTAATTTTTATTATTTAAATGATTGTTTGATTTTAAGATTATTAGGTTCTCAAACTTCATCTTTACCTATCATGGAATGCCCATGATTTATTCATTTCTTTTGGTGTGCTTTTGTACATGGGCATTTCATTCTTTTATGTTTTTGTTGTCTTTATTTCGGTTATTTATTTGAAAATTCAATAAATTCTATTTTTAACTCTAAGTACTTTAGGCACTATCAACAATACTATTTATAACTCCTGACAGTTGGTTTAACAAAATCAAATTTCAGTTCTTCTTTATGAAGTTGTGGTGCTTGATTATCGTCTTTATATTCCCAAGCAGAAACATAAGAATAATTTTTATCATCACGTTCTGCTTCACCACCTTCGGTTTGACTTTCTTCTCTGAAATGAGCTCCGCAGGATTCACCTCGGTTTAAAGCATCATTAGCTAATAGTTTTCCAATTTCAAAAAAGTCAGCAACTTTCACTGCTTTTTCCAGTTCTTGATTTAATTCATTTAATTCGCCGGGAACTTTAACATCTTTCCAGAATTCTTCTTTAAGTTCATCAATTAAAACCAATGCTTTTTTTAAACCTTCTTCATTTCTTTTCATTCCGCAATAATCCCACATTATGCCACCGAGTCTTTTATGGAAAGATTTAACAGTTTGAGTTCCATTAATGGCAAGAAGTTTTTCTAATTTTTCTTTAGCTGCCTTTTCAGCTACCTCAAATTCGGGAGTGTCGGTAGAGATTTTGGGAGTTCGGATATCTTCAGAAAGATAATTATTTATGGTGTTTGGAAGAATAAAAAATCCATCGCCTGCACACTGCATCAGGGAGCTTGCTCCCAAGCGATTAGCACCATGGTCTGAAAAATTTGCTTCTCCAATTGCATAAAGCCCGGGTACTGTAGTCATAAGGTTGTAATCTACCCATAAACCACCCATAGTGTAATGTCCGGCAGGATAGATTCGCATAGGATTTTCGTAAGGATTAGTTCCTGAAATTTTTTCATACATTTCAAAGAGATTGCCATATTTGTTTTCAATAGCTTTTTTCCCTTGTTTTGCAATAGCATCTTTAAAATCAAGATATACTGATAAACCAGTATCTCCAACACCAAATCCGGCATCACATCTTTCTTTTGCTGCTCTGGAAGCAACATCTCTCGGAACAAGATTTCCGAATGCAGGATATCTTCTTTCAAGATAATAATCTCTGTCTTCTTCAGGAATTTCAACAGGATGTCTTTTGTCGTCTTTGCTTTTTGGCACCCAAATTCTACCGTCATTTCTTAATGATTCTGACATCAATGTTAATTTTGATTGATATTCGTTCATTACAGGGATGCAGGTTGGGTGAATTTGAACAAAGCTTGGGTTAGAAAAGAATGCTCCTTTTTTATATGCGCTCCATGCTGCTGTGGCATTTGAGCCAACAGCGAGAGTTGAAAGATAGTAAACAGTTCCATAACCGCCGGTAGCCAAAACTACTGCATGAGCCGAATGTCGTTCTATTTCTCCTGAAACAAGATTTCTTGTAATAATTCCTCTTGCCTTTCCATCAACAACAACTAAATCCAGCATATCTCGTCTATCATACATTGTTACTTTTTTAAGACTGATTTGACGGTTTAAAGCAGAATAAGAGCCTAATAAACATTGTTGTCCTGTTTGCCCTTTAGCATAAAATGTTCTGGATACCTGAACACCACCAAAGGAACGATTATCTAATCCTCCACCATAATCTCTTGCAAATGGAACACCAAGTGCAGTATAATGGTCAATAGTTTGGTTGCTGACTTCAGCAGCACGATAAACATTTGCTTCTCTTGCACGAAAATCACCTCCTTTTAACATATCATAAAATAAACGGAAGGCGCTATCATTATCGTTTTTATAATTTTTTGCTGCATTTATTCCACCTTGAGCCGCAACAGAGTGAGCTCTTCGGGGAGTGTCCTGAAAGCAAAAGACTTTAACGTTATATCCGAGTTCACCTAAAGATGCAGCTGCTGATGAACCAGCTATGCCGGTTCCAACAACAATAATATCTAATTTCTTTTTGTTTGCTGGATTTACAAGTTTTACTGATGCTTTGTGTTTTGACCATTTTTCTGCTAATGGTCCATCCGGAATCTTTGAATTTAATTTTGTCATAATATTAATATCATGAATTTTATGAAAAATAAATTAATATTGGAATTATTGTGAAACCTAAAGGAATTATAATTGAATATAATAATCCTATAGCTTTTATGTATGGTGTATATACGCTATGATTTAATCCTAAAGATTGAAATGCTGATTGAAATGCATGATTCAAATGAAATCCTAAAATTATAAAGGCAATAATATAAAAAAT